>Ga0335083_10001470_pt1 | contig 32318 bp, 30 predicted proteins | sample Lox_Sample_42_FD_206716 | JGI IMG/M metagenome (GOLD analysis project Ga0335083, IMG submission 206716) | Soil microbial communities from Loxahatchee National Wildlife Refuge, Florida, United States - Lox_Sample_4.2 | ecosystem: Environmental > Terrestrial > Soil > Wetlands | place: USA...
ATTACGACCTGATCGGCGAGATAGTCTCCTAGCATCCGGGAGGGACCGACGCCGAGTTTTTTTATTGACAAAAGGGCAAATTGCTGTATTCTTTCGTGGCCCAAACGGGCAGATCATGCACATGGAGCGGATTAAATGGTTGAAAAGCTGGACGAAATAAAGCAGATGCTCCTCAAGATGAAGGAGGAGACCCTCAAGGAGATCAACAAAGCGGTTAAATCCGGGGCCGACCTTCCGACCGGCGAGCCGAGCGGCGATATCTACGATCAGGCATCCTCGGAACGGGACCGTGAACTGGGGCTCATCCTGGGGGACCGTGAACGGGAAAAACTCCACAACATCGATGAGGCCCTGATGAAGATTGAAGAGGGTGAATATGGCATCTGCGAGGAGTGCGAGGAGGAGATTCCCGTCGGCCGCCTGAAAGTGATGCCCTTTGCCCGGTACTGCGTCAAATGCAAGGCGGATATCGAGAAGCAGCAGGCGCAGACGAAACGTTTCGAGGAGGATCGGGTCTATCGGGAGATATCCCTGGGCGAGGAGGAGGAGGTCTGAGTAAGGGGGATATCTGATTGATTGGCGAGCCTGAAACCGGGGCGCTCTTTGTGAGAGGAGCGCCCTGTTTTGTTGGCCGCCTCGGGAATCACCAGGCACCTTTTTTCTCTGATGGACTCAGCGGATGATGGAAAACAAAAAAGGGCCGCATCATCAGATGCGGCCCTTTGTGCAGCAAAGAAGGTGTTATTACTTCGCAGCCGGGGCGGCCGGAGCAGCAGCAGGAGCTTCTTCTTTCTTCTCGGCTTTCTTGGCTTTCTTGGCTTTCTTCTTCTTGGCCGGCTTCTTCTCTTCTTTCTTCATTTCACCAGCGGCCGGAGCGGCCGGAGCAGCCGGAGCGGCTTCTTTCATCGGCTCAGCAGCGAAAACAACGCCAGCGAAAGCAACGGCAACGAGAGCGGACACGAGGGTAGCAAGAACTTTTTTCATCGGTACTTCCTCCTTACGGAAATTGGTTATGCCGTTATATTAGCAGGTGGCGTGCCAAAACCCCAACGAAGTGCAATGTGTTAATTTTGCAGCGATTGCCGTTTTCGGCGGCGCCACGTCGAAAAAATGTTCACCGTAAATGAGTCGTCGGATGCCTCATTTGCGGTACGGGCTTTCGGAGGAGCAAATTACATGCAGCGGAGCAGGAAAGGACGTACCCCTTGTCAAAAGAAGCGATATATACTACTGTATGACTACAAAAGGTCGTGGCGGCAAGCCCCCGCCAGGACTTTTTTTTGTGAATGGTCGGCGTGACGGAAATGAGGTGCCTGCCGTCCATCTGGGGAGATTGGGTGCACGAAACGGAATTACTAAAAATTGAAAAGCCGGCCCGCTACATGGGGGGCGAGTTCGGAGCGCGGTGCAATCCCGGGGCGGAAGTGCGATTTGTCCTGGCGTTTCCCGATGTGTACGAAGTGGGCATGAGCCATCTCGGGCTGCAGGTCCTCTATGATGCCCTGAACCGGCATGACTGGCTTGGCGCAGAGCGCGCCTACGCCCCCTGGCCGGATCGCGAAGCGCAGCTGCGGGAGAGCGGCACGCCCCTTTCATCCCTGGAAAGCGGTTTGCCCCTGCGGGAGGCGGACATTCTCGGATTTACCCTCCAGTACGAGCTCTCCTATACCAATATCCTCAATATGCTGGAACTGGCGGGTATCCCTCCCCTTGCCGCCTCCCGAGGGGACGATGTGCCCCTCATCGTGGGCGGAGGCCCCTGTGCCTACAATCCGGAGCCACTCGCCGACTTTTTCGACGTATTTCTCCTGGGGGATGGTGAAGAGGCGATCGTGGAGATCGCCGAGGTCTTTCGCCAATGGCGACAGACGCGGGGCGCGAAGGAAGAACTCCTCCGCCGACTGGCAGATATAGACGGCGTGTACGTCCCCTCCTTCTTTGCCGTTTCCTACGACGAGGCCGGTTGCGTGTCGGCACTGCAGCCGTTGCGGCCCGAGTATGCCCGGGTGCGTCGCCGCTTCGTCGCCGACCTTGATACATCTCCCTATCCAAACGCGCCGGTCGTCCCCTTTATGAAGACGGTCCATGACAGGGTGAGCGTGGAGATCGCCCGCGGCTGCACGAGGGGGTGTCGTTTCTGCCAGGCGGGGTATGTGTACCGGCCGGTGCGGGAGCGGAGTCCGGAGAGAGTGCTGCAGTTGGTAGAGGAGAGCCTGCGCAACACAGGCTACGATGAAATCTCGCTCCTCTCCCTTTCCAGCGGAGATTACGGCTGTATTGCCCCGCTGGTCTCGGCGCTCATGTCCAGGTATGCCGATGAGCGGGTCGCCGTCTCCCTCCCGTCACTGCGGGTTGGTACCCTCACCCGGGAACTGGTGGAAGAAGTCAGAAAAGTCAGGAAGACCGGATTCACCCTCGCTCCGGAAGCGGGAAGCGAGAGGATGCGAGGCGCTATCAACAAAGGGATCACCGAAGAGGACCTCCTGGCAACCGCCTTTGCCGTGTACAGCGCAGGCTGGCGACTGATCAAGCTCTATTTCATGATCGGTCTTCCCGGTGAAACCATGGACGACGTGGCCGGCATCGCCGAGCTGGCCGCACGGGTGAAAAGGGAGGGAAAGCGCGCTGGCTGTGGTGGAGAGGTCAATGTGGCGGTCTCCAGCTTCGTCCCCAAGCCCCATACCCCTTTCCAGTGGGAGGCGCAGATCGGTTACGAGGAAATCCTCACGAAGCAGCAGTTTCTCCGGGGTGAACTGAGGAAGAGGAAGCTGAATTTCAAGTGGCATGACGCGCCGCTCTCCATTCTGGAAGGGGTTTTCGCCCGTGGTGACCGGCGACTCGGACGGGTGCTGCTCAAGGCCCGGGAACTGGGCTGCCGCTTCGACGGCTGGGGGGAGCAGTTCGATTTCTCCGCCTGGCAGGAGGCCTTCCGGGCCACGGGAATCGATCCCCTGTTCTACCTCCGCCGCCGCGATGACGACGAAATCCTCCCGTGGGACCATCTCGACTGCGGGGTGAGCAGGGAGTACCTCCTGGAGGAAAGGGGGCGGGCGCAGGCTGGTTCCTTTACCGCGGATTGTCGGGGGGGGGAGTGTACGGGGTGCGGGGTGTGCGATTTCGATACCATCAGGATGCGGGTGCATTCTCCCGAACCCGCAGGAGCACAGGGCCATCCTCCCCATGCCGAGGTCCCATCGGGTGAACAGAGTGAAGAGTCGGTCCGGATCCGTCTTCGCTTCAGCAAAACCGGCGCCATGAGTCTGCTGAGCCATCTCGAACTCATCGTCCTTTTTACCCGTGCCGTAAGCCGCACCCGTATACCGATCCGTTTTTCCCGGGGCTTCCATCCCCATCCCAAATTCTCCTTTGCCACAGCCCTGTCGGTCGGTGTAGAATCGCTTGCCGAGTTTTTCGATATGGAAATTGCAGCGGGTTTCGGTGCCGACCGGGTCCGGGACGCACTGAATTCCGTTCTCCCGCAGGGGCTGAAAATCCTCGATGCATGTGAAATTCCGTTGCGGGCGGCGTCGCTGTCGGTTATTATTGACAAGGTCCGCTACCGGGTGACGATCCCGGGTTCCGACAGCAAGGAACTGGAGCGGTCCGTGGAGCGGTTCCTTGCGCTGGAGACCTTCCCCTGGCGGTGGGAGAAAAAGGGAAGGGTACTGGAGTTGGATCTTCGGCGGGAGTTGTACCAGTTGACGGTATCGGGTTCCGCCCTGGAAATGCTGGTCGGCCGCGGCAAACCTCTGGAGTTCGCAGTAGCCGTCACCGGACGTGCTCCGGCTGACCTGTCGAATGCCGCGATCGAGAAGCTCGACGTCCTTTTCAACGAATAATCAGGATGTTACCTTTACTATAGTGAGATTCCGGTATTCCTTCGGACATGTCCGTCGGAAGAGGGGAAACGACGGCAACGGCGCCGGCAGGCTGCCTACGCCTTTGTTCTCTCTGTCGGTGGGGCTGGGAGAAGGGAAAACGGAGCAGGGGGGAAACCATGGGGAACGAGCTGGTAATCAATACCACGTCCCACGAGACCCGCATCGCCCTCATCGAAAACAGTACCATTGCCGAGCTCTACATCGAGCGGAGCAAGGTGAAGGGGATTGTGGGGAACATTTACAAGGGGAGGGTCATTCGCGTCCTCCCCGGCATGCAGGCCGCTTTTGTCGATATCGGCCTGGAAAAGGCTGCTTTCCTTTATGTTGCCGACGTGTTCGACGCCATCGAAGAATTCGAATCCTTCATGGACGGCAACGGCAAAAAGGAGGAACAGGAGGGGGAAGGGCCCGTCCTGCATCCTCTCCATCCCATCGAGGAACTGCTCCAGGAAGGGCAGGAACTCCTGGTGCAGGTTTCCAAGGAGCCGATCGGCACCAAGGGGGCACGCATCACCTCCCACATCTCCCTCCCCGGTCGCCACCTCGTCTACATGCCGACCGTCGACCACGTGGGGATTTCCCGCCGCATCGAGGACGAGGGAGAGCGAGAGCGCCTGAAGGAGATCGTCGAGAGGATCAAGCCGTCCGGGGGGGGATTCATCATCCGCACGGTCTCCGAGGGGAAGAGCGAAGAAGACCTCGTTGCCGACATGAACTACCTCACCAAGCTCTGGGCGGAGATCGCCAAGCGGAAGGAGAAGGCCAGCGCACCGTCCCTGATCCATTCCGACCTGGATGTGACCCAGAAGGTGGTGCGTGACATTCTGACGGAGCAGGTGGACCGGATCGTCGTCGATTCCAAGCCGGAACACGACAAGATCGTCCAGTTCATCTCCACCTTCATGCCGAAAATGAAATACTCCATCGAGCTCTACGAAGAGGAGGAGCCGATCTTCGACAACTTCGGCCTCGAGGTGGAGATCAGCCGTGCCCTCGGCCGCAAGGTCTGGCTGAAGAGCGGCGGATACATCATTATCGAGCAGACCGAGGCCCTGACCGCCATCGATGTCAATACCGGCCGTTTCGTGGGGAAGCACAATCTGGAGGACACTATCCTCAAGACCAACCTGGAGGCGGTCAAGGAGATCGCCTACCAGTTGAGGCTCCGCAACATCGGCGGGATCATCATCATCGACTTCATCGATATGGAGAAGGAGGTGAACCGGGACAAGGTCTTCACCGCCCTGGAGGAGGCGCTGCGGAGCGACAAGTCGAAGACCAACATCCTGAAGATCTCCGAACTCGGGCTGGTGGAAATGACCCGCAAGCGGGTCAGGGAATCGATCGGCCGGATGATGTGCGAGCCCTGCCCCTACTGCGAGGGGCGGGGGTACGTCAAGTCCAAGACCACGGTATGTTACGAGATTTTCCGCGAACTCCGCCGGGAAATGCTGGATATCCGGGGGACCAAGGCAATGCTCACGGTCCATCCCCAGGTTGCGGACCTCCTCTACGACGAGGAGCGGCGCGGCCTTGAGGAGCTGGAAAAGAAGTTCAAGAAACGGATCACGGTCCGCGCGAAGCCGGGGTTCCACCAGGAGCAGTTCGAGATCACCATCAGCTGAACCGGCCGTAGCACGTTGAAGGGTGACGGCCTTTCATCGTCAGCCGTGGAGGTTCCCATGCATTTTGCCGCAAAGCTTGCCGATGTCCCCCTCTGGGGAAAGAAGCTGGTCACGGTCAACGACCGCGAGGTTCTCCTCGTCAATGCCAAGGGGACGATTTATGCCTGCGAATCCGAGTGCCCCCACCAGGCGGCGCCCCTCTCCGGTGCCCTCGTCAAGGACGCGGAGCATCTCACCTGCCAGCGCCACGGCTACCGTTTCAATCTGAAGACCGGCCTCTGCAAGGAATTCCCCGAGTTCACCCTGAAAGTTTTTCCCGTGGAGGTGCGGGGAACAGACATCTACGTTGATGTCGGCTGAAGCCCCAGAAAAAAACCTTGACTTCCGGAAAACAATTGGTTATTTTTTCATGCTCGACTCACTAATCAGTGCAAAGGTGGTGAAGATACATGTACGCAGTAGTGAAAACCGGAGGAAAACAGTACAAAGTTTCCGAGGGAGACCTGTTGAAGGTCGAAAAACTTGAGGGGGCGGTGGGTGACACCGTCGAACTCGGCGAAGTCCTCATGGTTGGCGGCGAAAAGGTTCAGATCGGAACGCCTTTAGTGCCCAGCGCCTCTGTGGTCGGCAAAATCGTCGAGCAGGGAAAGGACAAGAAGATTCTCGTCTTCAAGTCCAAGCGCCGGAAAAATTCCCGTAAGCTCAACGGGCACCGTCAGCCGAGAACCATTCTCAGGATTGAAAAGATCAACGCCTAACAAGTTTTACCTGAGCAAGGAGATTGTCATATGGCACACAAGAAAGGCGTAGGCTCATCCCGAAACGGCCGTGATTCCGACGGCCAGAGACTGGGATGCAAGAAATTCGGCGGAGAGTCGGTCCGGGCCGGCAACATCATCTACCGCCAGCGCGGCACCAAGATCCACCCGGGCAACAACGTCGGCTGCGGCAGGGATTACACCCTCTTCGCCCTCATCGACGGTATCGTAACATTCGAACGGATGGGGAAGGATCGGAAAAAGGTTTCCGTCTATCCGGCCAACTGACACCCGCCCCCTACCTGCATGCAAAAGCCTGGAGCCCTCGCTTCCGGGCTTTTGTCGTTTGTCGGGGGATGCACCTTTCCGCAATCCCGGCGCAGATCTTCGGATTGCCTGAAAATCGATCATTGATCGAAGCAAAACTTTGCGTTTCCCCGCTAGCGTGGTAACAACACAATGAAATTCATCGACGAAGTCAAAATCCACGTCCAGTCAGGCGCCGGAGGCGCCGGTTGTGTTTCCTTCCGCCGGGAGAAGTTCATTCCCCGCGGCGGCCCCGACGGCGGCGACGGCGGCAGGGGAGGGGATGTCATCTTCCAGGTGTCGGACAATATTTCCACCCTTCTCGACCTCCGCTACCGACCCCATCTGAAGGCGGAAAAGGGGCGCAACGGCATGGGAAAAGACCGTCACGGCGCGGCCGGCTCCGATCTTACGCTCCTCGTCCCCGTGGGAACCGTGATCCGGGATGCCGAAACCGGCGAAATCCTCGCAGACCTGACTGAATCGGGGACCTCCCTCGTCCTCTTCAAGGGCGGCCGAGGCGGCCAGGGAAATGCCCGTTTTGCCACCTCGGTGAACAAGGCGCCCCGTTTCGCCCAGCCGGGTGAGCCCGGGGAAGAGCGCTGGCTGAAGCTGGAGCTGAAGTTAATGGCCGATGTGGGGCTGCTCGGCTTCCCCAGCGTCGGCAAGTCGTCTCTCATCACGAAAGTTTCTGCGGCCAGGCCGAAGATCGCCGACTACCCCTTCACCACCCTTGCTCCCAACCTGGGGGTGGTGCCGTACAAGAACTACCGCTCCTTCGTCATGGCCGACATCCCCGGTCTCATCGAGGGAGCTCACACCGGAGCCGGTCTCGGTCACCGCTTCCTCAGGCATGTGGAGCGGACCGACATCCTCCTTCACCTCCTCGACCTCTCCTTCATGCCCGAGCGGGACCCGGTGCGGGAATTCGAGACGCTGAACCGCGAACTCCGCCTCTTCAACCCCGAGTTGGCCGACAAACGCCAGATCATCGTCGTCAACAAGATCGACCTCCCCCACGTCCGGGAAGCACTCCCCTCGGTCACCTCCTGGTTCGCCGAGAGGGGGCTCGCGGTCTTTCCAATCTCGGCGGTTACCGGCGAGGGAATCCCCCCCCTGCTCGACGAGGTCGCCCGCTGTCTCTGGGGGGAGACCGCAGAGTGAAAGTATGGTGTTCATCACACGGAAGGAGACCAGGAAACGGCGTCACTCAAAGGTCCGGAAAGCTCTCGGCATCTGGGTGACCTGACCGACCGCCGCGTACGAGGCAGGAACCCGTTCCGTCCCGGATATCACCGTTTGTCATCTCGTGACAAACGTGCTACAAGTATCGGCTGTTCATATCAACTACCGTCTGGTACAATTTTTCATCATGCAACGAGATTTCCTGAACAAAGTCAAGCGGGTCGTCGTCAAGATCGGCAGCCGGGTCCTTACCGCACCTGACGGCGGCCTCGACTCTTCGGTCATTGCCGACATCGCCGGGCAGGTGTCGGCTCTCAGGAAATCCGGGTACGAAGTCGTCATCGTCACCTCGGGGGCCATCGCTGCGGGCTGCGGTGCCCTGGGCCTCCAGTCCCGTCCCCGCACCATTCCCGAAAAGCAGGCTGCGGCTGCCGTGGGACAGACACGGCTGATGCGTGCCTACGAGGATGCCTTTGCGTCCCGCTCGCTCACCTGCGCCCAACTCCTGCTGACCCGCGCCGACCTTGCCGACCGGACCCGCTTTCTCAATGCCCGTGCCACCATCGAGACCCTTCTGGAGTGCGATGTCGTGCCCGTGATCAATGAGAACGACACGGTGGCGGTCGATGAAATAAAATTCGGCGACAACGACAACCTGTCGGCCCTGGTCACCAACCTGGCCGATGCCCAACTCCTGGTGATCCTTACCGACATCGACGGATTCTATGATTCCGACCCCCGTACCAATCCCGACGCCCGTCTGGTCCCTGTCGTCAGGACGATCACCCGCGAGGTGGAGAGGGCGGCGGGCGGCACCGGGTCCATGGTCGGAACCGGCGGCATGGCCACCAAGATTGCTGCGGCAAAGAAGGCGGGAAAGTCGGGGGCGGTCACCCTGATCGTCAACGGCAGGAGTGAGAGGATTCTCCTCCGATCCCTCTCCGGCGAGTCGGTAGGGACCCTCGTCCTGCCTGCCCGCAAGAGTCTCACCAGCCGCAAGCACTGGATCGCCTACACCCTGCGGCCAAAGGGAAGGCTTCTGGTCGATGAGGGCGCTTCCCAGGTCCTTGCCCAGCACGGCAGGAGCCTCTTGCCGTCGGGGATCGTCCGGGTGGAGGGGGTATTCGAGCGGGGGGACAGCGTCCGGGTCTGCGGGCCGGACGGCTCGGAATTTGCCCGGGGCATCGTCGCCTACTCCAGCGGGGAGATCGAAAGAATTCTCGGCCGCCGCAGCGGCGAGATCGAGCAGATCCTCGGGTACCGGTACGGGGACGAGATCATTCACCGGGACAACCTGGTGGTTATGTGAGTTCATCGGGGGTGCCCGCAGAGGCCACCCCCGCGGGAAAATGTGATCAGGGAGGTAGCTTCCATGAGCATCGCCGAAAAGATACGCACCATCGCCGAAGACGCACGCCAGGCATCATTTGCCATGGCGCGGCTCTCCACAGTCGTGAAAAATGACCTCCTCCGGGCCATGGCCGATGCCCTCATCGCCAATGCAGACGCGATCATGGAGGAGAACCGGCAGGACCTGGAGAAAGGGGAGGCGAAAGGGCTCTCCGGTGCCATGCTCGACCGTCTCATGCTCGACGAAAAACGGATCGCGGCCATGTCTGACGGAGTGCGGGAAGTGGCAGCACTCCCCGATCCGGTGGGAGAAGTGACGAAAATGTGGAAGCGCCCCAACGACCTGATGGTGGGAAAGATGCGCATCCCCCTGGGGGTTATCGCCATCATTTACGAGGCGCGCCCTAACGTCACCGCCGACGCTGCGGCCCTGTGCCTGAAGAGCGGCAACAGTGTCATCCTCCGCGGCGGCTCCGAGGCGATCCATTCCAACGTGGCCATTTCCCGCGTCCTCCGCACCGAGATGGAAAAAGCCGGTATTCCGGCAGCGGCCCTGGCGCTGGTTCCATTCCCCGAGCGGGAGGGGGTGCTGGAACTCCTCCGGCAGGAGGAGTCCATCGATCTCGTCATCCCCCGGGGGGGCGAGAGCCTCATCCGCTTCGTGGCGGAACACTCCAAGATCCCCGTCATCAAGCACTACAAGGGGGTCTGTCACCTCTTCGTCGACGCAACGGCAGACTACGACATGGCGGAGCGCATCATCGTCAATGCCAAGACCCAGCGTCCAGGTGTCTGCAATGCCCTGGAGACCCTGCTCATCCACAAGGACGTGGCGGAGACCTTCATTCCTCGCATTGCCGCCACCCTCGCCGGGCTCGGGGTGGAACTGCGGGGTGACGACTGCTTCCGCCAGTTCGCCCCCCTCGCCAGGCGGGCGACGGAAGATGACTGGCACGCCGAGTACCTGGAGCTGATCCTTGCCTGCCGCGTGGTGGATGACCTGGACGAGGCCGTCAGCCACATCAATCGCTACGGCTCGCTCCACACCGAGGCGATCGTCACCCGCGACTACAGCAGTGCCCAGCGGTTCATCCGCGAGGTGAACTCCAGCTGCGTACTCGTCAACGCATCGACCCGCTTCGCGGACGGCAACCAGCTGGGGCTCGGTGCGGAGATCGGCATCTCCACCACCAAGCTCCACTCCTTCGGTCCCATGGGGCTGGAAGATCTCACAACCACCAAGTTCATCGTCTACGGCGAGGGGCAGGTGCGGGGCTGATTGATGGTGCGGAGACGTGAAGGGGAGATCAGAGGTCTTCCCTCCCGCGCGTTCGCTCTTCAGCCATCCGCTCTGGTGACATCATGAAAATCGGCATCATCGGCGGCACCTTCAATCCCGTGCACAATGCCCATCTCCGCATCGCCGAGGAGGTCGGGGAGATGTTCTTTCTCGACCGGGTGGTTTTCATCCCGTCGGCCTCGCCGCCCCACAAGCCTCTGGCAGGGGAGCTGGCTTTCCGCCAACGCTTCCGCATGGTGGAACTGGCGATCCGGGACAACCCCCGGTTTGCCGTCTCCGATCTGGAGGGGCAGAGGGGGGGGAAGTCGTACTCGGTCGACACCCTCCGCGTGCTGCGGGCGGAGCATCCCGACGACGAGTTCTTCTTCATCATCGGGAGCGATTCTTTCCTGGAAATCGGCCAATGGCGGGAGTATCGGGAGATCTTTTCCCTCTGTAACATCGTTGCCGTGGAGCGACCGGGAAGCCGCATCCCCGACCCTTCGGCGGTCCTGCCGGTTGCCATTGCCGGTGAGTTTTGCTACCATGGCCCGGAAAAACGGCTGGCCCACCGCTCCGGCTATTCGGTTTACTGCTGCAGCGGCGTCCCCCTCGCCATTTCCTCCAGTTCCATCCGGAAACTGGTCCGCCTCGATCGTTCCATCCGGTACCTGGTTCCGGAGGCGGTCGCACATTTCATCAAGGAACACAGGTTATACAAGGATGCCCACTAAGGAAACGCTCACCTCACGGGAGCGGGCCGTCAAATGCGCGGCCCTCGCCCTCGACAAAAAGGCCCTCAACGTCCGGATCATGGAGATCGGCCGTCTCTCCTCCATCGCCGATTATCTCGTCCTTGCCACCGGCCGTTCGGACAAGCAGACCCAGGCCATTGCCGAGTCGGTGAGGAACGGACTGAAGAAGTTCGGCAAAGCCCTCGATATCGAGGGGATGACCGAGGGAAAGTGGATCGTCATCGATTACGGCGATGTCATCGTCCATGTCTTCCAGGAGGAGCAGCGACGCTACTACGATCTGGATGAGCTGTGGAGCGCTGCCCCCGACGTGGAAATTCCTGCGGATTTCCTCTGGGAAGGGAAGGGGGAGTGAAGCTCCGTGTCCTCTGGGTCGGCAAGACCCAGGAATCATGGGTGAAAGAGGGAATCGACGAATACGCCGGCCGGTTGAAGCGCTATCTTCCCCTTACCATCGCCGAGGCGAGGGAAGAAAAGGACACCCGGGCGGATGCGGGACTGGAGCCCGAGTGTGCCCGGCTCAGCCGTCTCGTGCCGAAGAACGCCCGGCTGGTCCTTCTGGATGAGCGGGGCGATCAACTGGACTCCCGGCAGTTCGCCGCCTTCATCGGCAGGGAGCGGGACATGGGTACTGCCGAGCTGGCCTTCGTGATCGGCGGCGCCTACGGCTTCAGCACGGCATTCCGCGAACGGGCCTACAGGACTATCTCACTGTCACGGATGACCTTTACCCACCAGATGGTGCGCCCCTTCCTCCTGGAGCAGCTCTACCGGGCGTGTACCATTCTCAACAACGAACCGTACCATCATTGAAGCGGCGGGACACGGGATGCAGTCGCATTTGCACTCCGTACCGCCCTGCAGATTTCCGGAGGAACGATGTCCACGAAGCCTGTACTCCTGATGATCCTCGACGGCTGGGGAGTGAACCCCCGCCGGGAGAATAACGCCATCGCCCTGGCACACACCCCGAACATGAGCGGATTGTGCCGGGAGTATCCCTGCACCGACATCGGCACCTCCGGCATGTCGGTGGGGCTTCCTGACGGACAGATGGGAAACTCCGAGGTGGGGCACCTGAACATCGGTGCCGGCCGCATCGTCTACCAGGATCTCACCCGCATCAGCAAGGCAATCGCCGACGGCGATTTCTTCTCCAATCCGGTCCTCCTCGATTGCATCCGCAAGACCAAGGCGGCCGGCGGCCGGCTCCATCTCGCCGGGCTCCTGTCCGACGGCGGAGTCCACTCCCACATGACCCATCTCTACGGCCTGCTGGAGCTGGCACGGCGGGAGGGAGTGGAGGCGTTCGTCCACTGCCTCATGGACGGCCGGGACACCCCGCCCCAGAGCGGAGTCGCTTACCTGGCTCAGCTGGAGGAGGAGATGGGTCGGATCGGTGCCGGCCGGATCGCCACGGTGATCGGTCGCTTTTATGCCATGGACCGGGACAATCGGTGGGAACGGGTGGAACGGGCCTATGATGCCATTGTCCGGGGGGTGGGGGAACTGCGGGCAAGTGCCGCTGCGGCCATCAGCGAGAGCTACGGGGCGGGAATCACCGACGAGTTCGTGGTGCCGGCGGTGATTGCCGCCAATTGCGAGCCTATCGGGCCGGTGCGGGATGGTGACGGGTTCATCTTTTTCAATTTCCGCTCCGACCGGGCCCGTGAGATCACCCGCGCCCTGGCCCTGGACGAGTGCCACGGGTTCGACCGGCCGAACCGGCCGCGGCTGGCAGCCTACGTCTGCATGACCGAATACGATGCAACCTTCGGCCTCCCCATCGCCTTTGGCCCCGAAGAGCTGACCAGCATCCTCGGGGACGTGGTGAGCCGTGCCGGCCTCAGCCAGCTCCGCATCGCCGAAACCGAGAAGTACGCCCACGTCACGTTCTTCTTTAACGGCGGGAGCGAAGTCCCTTTCCCCGGCGAGGAGCGCTGTCTCATCCCCTCTCCCAAGGAGGTGACCACCTATGACCAGAAACCGGAGATGAGCGCCTACCCGGTCACCGAGGAGTTGCTGCGGCGTCTCGACGAGAGGAAATACGACCTGATCGTCCTTAACTTCGCCAATGCGGACATGGTCGGCCATACCGGCATTCTCGCCGCGGCGATCCGGGCGATCGAGGCGGTGGACGAGTGTGTCGGGAAGCTCGCCGCGAAGGTCCTGGCGCTGGGAGGGTGCGCGATCATCACCGCCGACCACGGCAACGCCGAGACCATGGTGGACGAGAACGGCGGTCCCCACACTGCCCACACCACCGACCGGGTCCCCCTGATTCTCGCGGATGACGCCCGGCGAACCGTGCGGCTCCGCCCCGGCGTTCTCGCCGACATCGCCCCCACCATCCTGGATATCCTCGGGATCCGTCAGCCGGCGGAGATGACTGGGCGAAGCCTCATCGAGCCAGGCGAGTAGGCGCCGCAGCAATCTCCGGGTCAAAAAAAACGGCAGCATCGGCGCGAGTTTCGCCGATGCTGCCGTTGTCATTTCAGAACCGCCGACCAGTGGTCCTTCTCAGTGACCCTCAGCCCGCTTACTCCTTCTGCCAGACGTAGGAGGGCTCAAAGTAGGGGTCAAAGAATCCGGGGTAGGGGATGAAAAAGGTGGCCAGTTCGCCCGCTCCTGCCACCGTCCTGACGATCGCCATCCCGATCCCTTTGAGGGGCCCGACGGAAATGCCCTTGGCCCAGCCTTCCTCGTTCCAGCTCACATAAATCTGCTTGGGGAATTCCACCCAGCCGGTGGAGACGTTGGCAATGCCTCGGCACGCCTTGGTTGCCATGCCGTCCGCGATGAGTTGGGGGGATTCGTCCTCTACGGACTGATGCTGCTCGGCCCGGGCACTCTGCAGCGGCCCCAGCAGTAGTATTGCTCCCCATACCATGGCACATATCAGGAAAAGCCGCTTCCCGGCCATGCTATTCTCCTTTTGCCGGTGACGCAGTCTTGCCTGCTTCTCCCTGCGCCGGCTGCTCTGTCGGCGCTCCGGCGCCGGCTTCTCGTGCCTGCGTGAGTTGCACCCTCTTTTCATCGCTGTTGTTCCAGACATAGTCGGGGTCCATGATCGGGTCGTAGTACCCCGGCTGCGGCACCAGGAAGAAGGCCGTTTCCGCCGCTCCCCCAGCGGCTCGCAGCGCAGTCATGCCGATCCCCTTCAGCGGGCCGATGAGGAGTCCGTATCCCCCATATTCCCGTGTGGAGGCGAAAATCTGCTTGGGGATCTCCAAGGGAGAGGTGGCCATATTGACGATGCCGCGGGTCAGCTTGATAGCCATTTTCTCAACGATGGAGTCGGGTGTTTGCACATCCTGGGCAAGACAGGGTGAACTGCATGCCAGTAGCAGGAAAAGGGAAACAACGCCAAGAGAAATCCGCATAAAGCCTCCTTATGGGTTGAAACCACGACAAGTCGTATCCTTGTAGCACAAATACGACGGCAAGGCAAGGGACCTCTTCGCCTTGTCGCACACGTCACCCGAAGAGAGTTTTCTGCGGCGGGAAAAAGTCGGCAAACTTCTTCATCAGCTGGTGCAAACGATCCGCATAGTACTCCACGTTTTCGTCGGGTCTGGCCGGGTCGTATTCGGCCGCCTCCCGGCAATGTTCGTGGGCGGCAACGCCTCTCCCCCTGCCGGTGATGTAGTAGCTGACCTGATCGCCTGCCCTGAATTCCCGGCCGGAGCGGAGGGCGACTTCGAACGCCGCCGCCGGATTGCGTTTCCCCTGCCTCACCTTCTGGCGGTAGACGGAGGGAGATTCTCCGAGGGTTTCCGTCTTCGCCAGCCAACCGATATCGAAGCCGTGGCCGCGGATACGTTCCAGGTAGGAACGGTACAAGGGCTCGACTCTTTCACCCTCTCCGGCAAGGAAGAGCTGGATCATCTCCCGCAGGAATTCCCGCAGGTAGCGCTCCGTTCCCCGGGACCTGAGGGCGCTCCCCCTGATGGTGACCTCCCCGTCATAGCCCAACAGGGCGTAATTCTTCATCTTGTAGGAGAACATGGCCCGGTACCGGCCGTCCAGCTCCACCTCGATGCCTGCGGGGAGCGTCCGGGAGAGTTCCCGGACGAGTTCTTCCTCCCCGGCCGGTGTCGTAACTGCGGGAGGTGGAATGAAGTAGATCCCGTCCGTGTCCACTTCGATGGCCTTGGCGTGATGTTCCTCCAGCCAGGCGAGCATCGCGGCGATGATGTCCCGTCCCCGTTTCGTCACTTCCGCGGCCAGGTCTGCATCGGCGAAGTGGTGAAGGGAGGTGCCGAGGTAGCCGTAGAAGGAGTTGATGAGAACCTTGAAGGTCTGCTGGAGGGCCTGCCAGTAGTCGCGCCGGTACGGGTCCCGTTCTTCCCGCGCCCGTTTCTTGGCAGCCAGCCTGAACTCTCGGAGTTCCGCCAGCAGGGGGAGGAAGAGGCCGAGGCTGTCCCGTGCCGGCTGAAGGCCGAAAGCGAGAAGGATGGAGGGATAGAGGGAGGCCACGTCACAGTGGACAACCGGCCCCACCACTCCCGCGATGAGAACGTCGTTGTACCCGCCGGCAAAGCTTCCGCTCCCTCCCGGCAGCGGCACGGCGGTGTGCCGGCAGAGATATTCCCGGAGGAAGAGAGAGTTGATCCTTGTTGCGGAGCCCCTGACGACGCAGTTCTGGTAGGAGTACGGAAAAATCCGGGTCTGGAGGAACCAGGGATGGGAGAGGAGACGGCCCAGCGCCAGGGTTTCCCGGGCGTCGTCCAGGTTGTACTTCTTCAGGGCCTCCGGCTGGTCGGCAAAGGCCCGGTTCATCTCCTCGCCTTCCAGGTAGACCCGGTCCGGTGCGGCGAGGCCGAAATGGCGGGCCGCCCCCTTCAGGCCGTAGCTTTCCAGGTCGCGGGCGGTCACGTCGTAGATCTGCAGGAGGAAATAGGTATCGATGATGTGGCGGCCGTAGATGTCCCAGCGGGGGTAGTCGATGGCCCGCTCGGCCACGGTGAAGCGGGAGTGATGCACGCGCGGCTCGCTCCCGTCACGCCCCCAGCGGAGCCGTATCCCGTGTCGCTCCGCCCGGACGCGGATGTACTCCAGATCGAAGCGGAAGAGGTTATGCCCCTCGATGACGTCCGGGTCCTCCGCTCCGATGATTTCCGTGAGTCTCCCAAGCATTGCCGCCTCGTCCATCTCCCGGCCGAAGAGCACATCTTCACGCCCTTCCGAGGTGATGAGGGCAATGGAGGTGATCCGGTCCTCCGCCCGCTCCGGGTTGGAAAAGCGAAACCCCGGCGCGCAGGCGGTTTCGATGTCGAGGGCGAGCCGCTTGAGCCGGTCGAATTCGACTCCCTTGAAGAGGGTCTTGCCGGAGAAGAGGAGGTGCTGGTGGACCGGGTCATTGAGGAAGAGGTAGGGAGCGTCGGGAGCCGAGGGAGTTTGGCCGGTCCTTTTGGCGAGGAAGTCCCGGGCCGCCAGGCAGTCGCGCCATTCCCGGAAGAAGGCGAGGGAGCGGAAACCTTCTTTACCCGCAAGCGGCTCGATACCTGCGACGGCGGTGAAATCGCGGAGGAGTTCCGGCGCAGTGAGGAGGATGAAGGGGCGGAACGGCTCGTCCCGGAATGTCACTCCCCTGTCGCCGCGGATGAAGAGGCGGATGAACCGTCCTGCCAGTTCGGCCGCCACGATCCCCGGCGTCGGGTCGGCGCCGAACAGGACCCGGTTTTCTTCGAGGCGAAGTTCGTTCATGGGCTCATTTCCGGAATTGGGGCTGATGTGATCGTTGCCGGACTATTGTACCATAGATGCGAAACACGGGCGGCAGCTTTACGCGGGGGAAGCCCGCGACAGAATGAAAAACGGCGCGACCTGTCAGGACGCGCCGTTTTTCATTCCGCACTGAAAACTCCTCCTACCCCACCGCATGCTTGGCAAGGTAGTCGGCCACCCCTTCCTTGGTCGGCTTCATCGCCTCCTCGCCTTCCTGCCAGTTGGCTGGGCAGACCTGGTCGCCATGGGTCTCCACGAACTGGAGGGCGTCCACCATGCGCAGGGCCTCGTTGACGCTCCGGCCGAGGGGAAGGTCATTGATCACGGCGTGACGGACGATCCCCTTGGTGTCGATGAGGAAGAGGCCCCGCAGGGCCACGCCTGCCGGCTCGAAGAGGACACCGTACTGGGTGGCGATCTCCTTCTTCAGGTCGGACACCAGCGGGTACTGGATGTTACCAATACCGCCGTTGTCCACCGGGGTGTTCTTCCAGGCCAAGTGGGTGAACTTGGAGTCGACGGAGACGCCGATCACCTCGCAGTTGCGGGCCTTGAAGTCGGCCAGCCGCTTGTTGAAGGCGAGGATTTCGGAGGGGCAGACGAAGGTGAAATCGAGGGGATAGAAGAACAGCACCACATTCTTGCCGCGAAAGCTGGAAAGCTTGATGGTGCCGAAGCTGTTGTCGGGCATGACCGCATCGGCGGAAAACTCGGGGGCCTCTTTGGTGACGAGGGTACAGTTGCACATGGGGGGTATTCTCCTTTCGGAACATATTGAATGGCAGTACGTACAATTAGATACCAGCCAAACGGTCCCTTGTCAACCAAAAAAGACTAAAAATATCTTTTTTATCCTTTGTGGTACGTTTCCCCCGCGATTCGCTTGCCCGTCTCCGTCATGAAGATCCTGCCTATGAGCCCCGCCACCTTCTCCCCGTCGGTCACGTCATACTCGTCCCCCAGGTTGACGAGCCAGTCGGCGTCCCAGATGATCCGGAAGTTGTCGGTCTCCACCTCGCCCGGCGAGTGGTGGGAGGCGATGATGGCGCAAGCCTCGGCGATGAACGGCTCTTCATAGCCCAGCTGCTCCAGGATGCCCCGCGCGACCGGCGGTCCCTCGATCTCCTGGAGAGGGCCGGCGCAGGAGCCGTGTTTCCTTTCCGCCTCGGGAATGCCGATGTCGTGAAGATACGCCGTTGCCAGCACCAGCTCCCGGTCGCCTGGCTCGTGGAGGAGGATCTCACTGGCGTAGCCGGTGACCCGCAGGGCGTGGTCGATCCGCCGACGGTCGGCACCGAAATACTCTTCCATGGCTGCCCGGACCCGGGCTGTTCGCTCGCTCACTTACAGACTCCTTCCTGTTCTTCTTACGAGGCTTACAGTGCAAGGCGGTCTCACGCAGAGGCGCGGTGTACGCGGAGTGCGACAAGGGCTATCCCCGTGCTTTTCTCAACGTCCCGGCGTCCCTGAGCGACGTGTTAGTTTATCCCTTCACCCCGCCCTGAATGGAAACGGTCACTTCCGTGAACGGGATATCCTTCCCCGAGGCGGCCAGCGCCTGTCTTGCCGCCATGACGATCCCTCCGCAGCAGGGGACCTCCATGCGCGCCACCGTGATGCTCCTGATCGTCGCGGTCCTGAAGAGTTCCGTCAGCTTCTCCACGTAGAAGCGGTTGTCGTCCAGCTTGGGACAGCCGATGACGAGGGCCTTCCCCGCAAGGAGGTCCCGGTGGAACGAGGCCATGGCGAAGGGGACACAGTCGGCGGCGATGAGGAGGTCGGCATCCTGGAAGTAGGGGGCGGTGACCGGAACGAGGTGAAGCTGGACGGGCCACTGCCGCAGCTGACTCGGCTGCCGCCCTCCTTCCGCCGCGGTGGTTTCCGCAGCTGCTGCAGGTGCGAAGCTCACGGCCCGCGAGCCGGGACATCCTCCGTGGTGGGCGGCGCCGTGTGACTCGGCCGGCCGGACATGGTGAACTGCCGGTGCCTGGGGGCGGCCGATATCCTGCAGATGCTTCTCTACCGCTTCCTCGTCGAAGGCGTCCGCGTCACGCTCGATGATGCGGATGGCGTCTTGCGGACACTCGCCGAGGCAGGCGCCGAGGCCGTCGCAGAGATTGTCGGCAGACAAGACCGCCTTGCCGTTCTCGATCCTGATCGCCCCTTCGGCACAGGACGGAACACAGAGGCCGCAGCCGTTGCACTTCGCTTCATCGATCTGGACTATTTTTCGTACCATGTGGGGATCTCCTTGGGTGTACTTTTCAGAGTGCTGACCCGGCTACAAAAGGTAGTGCCACAGGTAGTCGAGTCTTCCCCGCAAGATCATCCGTCTTCCCGAATAGGCCATGATCTCCCGGATGCGTGCCCGGTATTCCTTGCTGTAGCAGTGGATATGACACTTCTTGCAGGACGGCTTCGGATCGAGCGGGCATTTGCGGCGCTTCTCCAGGGCATGCTCCAGGAGTCCCCGGCAGCCGGGACAGAGTGCGATCCCGCTCCGGACGAGACCGGCGAGCTCCGCCGGAAGCGTCACGTCGGCCTGGTGGTGATGCCGGTGCCGGCAGTAGATCCCGATGAAAGTGACGAGGACCTTCAGGTCTTTTTTCTGGGTGCTGGTATAGTGTTCCATGGGGCCATTCTAGGGGGAAAGTGCACGGGAAAGTATGATGCAGGTCAAAAAAAACGACTATCGGCCGGGAGGCACGGGGTTCCCGTGAGTTGTCACCACCGCACCGTCTGGCGAATGTTCTGGGGCGTGTAGTTCTTGCTGATCTGCCAGCCTTTCCCCGGCATGTAGACCGGAGCCAGACCCAGGGCGATGAACCCGAGGAGGTTGAGCCCCTCCGGCATGTCAGGGTCGTAGCGCACCACCCGGTATCCCACCAGCTCGCCTGCTTCGGGAAAGGCGGTCGCCTCCTTCAGGGTGCAGGCCCACAACTCCCGTCCCTCGTCCCTGCCGGCGAGCCGGAGGAGAAAGTAGTGTTCCCCCTCGCTCCCTCTCTTTCCCTCCTCTTCCACCAGGGCGGGGATGACCGCCTCCACCAGGAGACGGTTGTCGAGATGGGTGCAGGCGTAGGAGAAGGCGGCCCGGTTGTCGGGAAAAACGATGGGGTCCGCTTCTTGTTTCTTGAACCAGCCGAACATGGCGCACCTCCGGCGAAACGGAAAGGCAACAGCGAGGAAGGGCCGGATAGTTCCCAGTATAGCAGATTTCGGGGGATTGGTCCGAACTTTGTCGCAGGATGAACAGGAGAGAGGCCGTCCGTTTCCTTTGCCTGCGGAAGCAGGGGATGCATCCTTTCCCGCCGGCTTTGCTTTTCCTGTCCGAATGTGGTATGTATGGGCTGTCATGAATGCCGAGCCACTGATCATCAGCCGGCAGGAGCATACCGTTTCGCGCCGGCTCCTGAGCCCGAATGCCCTCAAAGTACTGTATCGCCTGCGGGATAACGGCCACCTCGCCTATCTGGTGGGAGGCTGTGTCCGTGACGTGCTTCTCGGCCGGGAACCCAAGGATTTCGACGTGGCGACGGACGCCTCGCCGGGCCAGGTCAAGCGGCTGTTTCGCAACTGCCGCCTGGTCGGCCGGCGCTTCCGCCTCGCCCACCTCCATTTCAGCGATGAAATCGTGGAGGTGGCCACCTTCCGCTCGGCCCAGCCGGAAGCGGTCTCCGACGACGAACCGACGGACCGCCCTCCCCGCCATCTGGTGAGCGAAGAGGGGATGGTCCTGCGGGACAACGTCTTCGGCACTCCGGAAGAGGATGCCCTGCGTCGCGACTTCACCGTCAATGCCCTCTTCTACGACATCACCGATTTTTCCATCATCGACTATGCCGGCGGTATGGAGGACCTGCGGCGCGGGGTCATCCGCATCATTGGCGACCCGGTCCAGCGTTTCACCGAGGACCCGGTGCGCATGGTCCGGGCCGTCCGTTTTGCCGCCCTCCTCGGGTTTGCCGTGGAAGAGTCGACCTGGCAGGCTCTCATCGACCTCGCCCCAACTATCACACGGGCAACGCCGCCCCGTCTCTACGAAGAAATCCTCAAGCTCTTTCTCCAGGGGGAAGGGGAGGCATGTTACCAGCAGTTGAGGAGAACCGGCCTCTTGGCGGCACTCTTTCCCTGTTTCAGCGAATGGCTCGACCGCGAGACGTCGGGATTTCCCCACGTCCGTGTGGGGAAGGCCCTCGATTTCATCGATCAGTGCCGGGGGAGGGGGGCGGATGTTTCACCCCAGTTCCTCCTCTCCCTTCTTTTCGGCGAGTACCTCGAAGAGAAGGTCGAGCGCTTCCGCACGGAGGGTGTTCCTCCCCATCCGGCGACCGATATGGCCATGGCGGAATTCCTCGGTGAAACCCCGACAGTGCAGATTCCGCACCGTGTGGCCCTCATGGTCCGCCAGATCCTCGCCATGCAGCACCGTTTCCGAAAGGCTCCCGGCCGCCAGCCCCAGTCGTTCACGGCCCGGCCCGGCTTCACCGAGGCCCTCGCCTACCTCCGCTTCCGGGCAGAGGTAACCGGCGAGGAGCGGGAGCTGTGCACCTGGTGGGAGAATTTTGTCCGGGAGCATCCCCTGCCGGCCGGTGGCGAGGGGGATGATGCCCCGCCTTCTCCCCGGCGCAAAAGGCGCAGACGGCGGCGGAGCCGCGGCACCCGGCGGGAAAGCTGAGGGTGCACGGCAGATGGTGTTGCTGCATCGCGTACTGACTGACAATGAGGGAAAGGATACGAGAGCACTATGGGACACATGCATTTTCCCCTTGCCGCGAGCATCGGCAATACCCCCCTGGTTGAACTGGCGAACATCAATCCGAATCCGCGGGTGAGAATCCTCGCCAAGCTGGAAGGGAACAACCCGGGAGGGTCGGTAAAGGACCGGCCGGCACTCTACATGCTGAGCAAGGCTGAGGAGAGCGGCGTGCTCACCAGGGAGAAGACGATCCTCGAACCGACCTCCGGCAATACCGGCATCGCCCTTGCCATGCTGGGAGCCGCCCGGGGATACCGGGTGAAGCTGGTCATGCCCGCCTGCGTCAGCATGGAGCGCCGCAGCGTGCTTGAGGCTTTTGGCGCCGAGGTGGTCCTCTCCCCGTCCGAAGAAGCCACCGACGGCGCGATCCGTCTCGCCCACCGTGTCGTGGAGGAAGAGCCGGAGCGATACTACATGCCCAACCAGTACGCGAACCCCAACAACGTCCTGGCCCACGTCGAGACCACCGGCCCGGAAATCTTCCGCCAGACGGCCGGCGATGTGGACGTCTTCGTAGCAGGAATGGGGACGAGCGGCACCCTCATGGGGGTGGGGAGATATCTGCGGGAGGCGAAACCCGGGGTGCGCATCGTCGGCGTGGAACCGCGGCTCGGCCACAAGGTCCAGGGGCTGAAGAACATGCGGGAGGCGATCGTTCCGGAAATCTACCGTCCAGAGGCCCTCGACGACAAGATCACCGTGGACGACGATCCGGCCTTTGCCACCGCCCGGCTGCTGGCGGAGCGTGAAGGGCTCTTCGTCGGCATGTCGAGCGGAGCTGCGGTGGCCGGGGCGCTCCGGGTGGCGGAGGAAATGGACTCTGGGACGATCGTCGTCATTCTTCCCGATCGGGGAGACCGTTATCTGAGCACGGCCCTGTTCCGTTCTGTCTGTGCCTGCTGCCCGCCGTAGGATGGATCTGCGGGGAAGGAAGCGTGAAGGGGCCTGCGGTTGCAGGCCCCTTCGTCGTTCAGGGCTCGCCCCTGGTCGGTGCGGGTCGCGGGGAGACGGTGAACCCGTGGAGTGCCAAGGTCATCATGGAGACGACGGGCGATACTACCCGGACAGATCGGTTGATCGGCCGGGAGGCACTGGGAAATAGGGGGAAATAGGGTATACTGGATGGTACGACCGCTGCCCGGGCAGCGGCACAGCGAAACCTCCTGGGGAAACCGCGCCGTGAACCTGCCCAATGCCCTCACCCTTCTGCGCATCATCCTTGTCCCGTTGCTGATCGCACTACTGGTGCGGGAGAATTTCGGGATCGCTCTCTGGGTTTTTGTCGTTGCCGGGGTGAGTGATCTCCTTGACGGCTTCATCGCCAAGCGCTTCGATCTGTGCACCCGGCTCGGCGCCATCCTCGATCCGCTGGCCGACAAACTCCTGATCGTGGCGTCGTTTCTCGTCCTCGCGGCAGGGGGACGGCTTCCCTGGTGGCTCGCGGCGGTCGTCATCCTTCGCGACCTGGTCATCGTCGGCGGCGCCTGTGCCTACCATTTCCGTGCCGGGGAGGTGGAGATGGCTCCGAGCCCGCTGAGCAAAGCGAACACCTTCGTACAACTCTGCCTGATCCTGCTGGTCCTGCTCCAGGGGGCCGGAGTGGTGCGGACCGTCAACTGGCTTCCCCTCGTGCAGGGAGTGGTGCTGTTCACCACCATCGTCTCCGGTGTGCACTACGTCATCGTCTGGACGCTCCGGGCACGGGCACTTGGGGATCAGTGCAGGGTCAGACGATGAATCAATGCTGAAAAAAGTGCTCCCCATGCCGACGGTCCTGTGGTAGAGTACCCCATCCCCCTGCGCCAGGAGAAGAAGAGATGGGAGTAGTACGGGTAACCTGTCCCCACTGCGGGTACTGGCGGGATGTCGCCCGCGAAGCGGTGCCGGCCGGCACGGTACGGGTCAGCTGCCCCCGTTGCCGCCAGAGCTTCACGCTGGAAAACGTGGCCGGCGTTCTCCCTTCCGCAGCGGAGGAACTCCCTGTCCCGCCGGGAGAAAGTTCTCCGCCGGAGGCGGAGGAAACGGCCCAGACCCGCCAGCCCCTTCCGGGAGATGGCGCGGAACAGCCCCATGAGCCTCCCGTTACGCCAATCACCCCGCCGGAGGGCACCCCACCGGGACGGCTTTCCGGGATCGGAGAGCTCTTCGGCCGGAGCTGGGAAATATACAAGAACAGGGCCGTTACCCTCATCTCCCTCTATTTCCTTGCCATGATCTCCTTTGCCGTGCCGGTCGGACTCTTTCTGGGCGCCGGCTATCTGCTCTCCGCCCGGGCGCCGGAAAGCAGGGCGATTCTCCTGGCGGGAGGAGGGCTGGCAGGGGCCATCGTCGGCTCCGTCGCACTCTTCTGGGGGTTGGGTGCCATGGTCTGTGCCGTGGCCGACACGGCCCTGGGCATCAGGGAGGCCCTGGAACGAGGATGGGAGAGGTTTATCGCCTTCTCGTGGCTCTACTTCCTCAGCGGGTTCATCGTCGTTGGCGGCTATCTCTTCTGCGTGGTGCCGGGGGTGATCTTCACCGTCTGGTTCATCTTTGCCCAGTTCATCGTCGCCGATGGCAAGGGACGGGGGATGGCGGCCCTCCTCGCGAGCCGGGAGTACGTACGGGGGTACTGGTTTGACGTCTTCGCCCGCCTCATCATGATCTGGCTCTTTTCCGTCGCCGTAGGGTGGGTGCCGCTCGCAGGCCCCCTCCTTTCCCTTCTCGCCGTTCCCTTCTCGATGATTTTCACCTGGCTGATTTACGCAGACCTGCAAGAGGTCAAGGGGGGCGCGGTCCCTTCCCCGGCGACGGGGGAGAAGGCAGCCTGGCTGGTGGTGGCGTTTCTCGGCTACCTGCTTCTGCCGTTTGTCATCATCGCCACGATAGGCGCTTCGCTGCTTCAGCTCTTCCTTTCCCCCTAGCACTTCCCCGTGTGTCCCGGCGGGAGACCGGGACGGCTACCCCCCCTGTTTCCCGGCGAGGAGCTTCAGGCGCGCCATATCGAGGATGATCACCCTGCTTCCCTCGATCTCGGCAATTCCCTCCTCCCGGAGCTTGCGGAAGGTGCGGGAGAGGGTTTCGCTCACCGTGCCGAGGCGTGAGGCGAGTTCCCCCTTCTTCATGTCCAGGTCGAGGTAGGTTTTCCCCTGGAAGGTGGTCGATTTCTTGCCGGCGAGTTCGAGAAAGTAGGCGGCCAGGCGGCTCGGCACTTCGGCGAAGGAGAGTTCCTCGATCTGCCGGGCGAAACGGCGCAGTAACAGGGAAAGCGAGACGATCAGGTTGAGGGCGAAGCGGGGATTGCGCTCCAGCAGTCCCATGAACCCCTCCCGGGGGAAGAAGAGGGCCTCCCCCTTCTCCAGGGCACGCGCCTCCGCGGGATACTTCCCGTCGCCGAAAAAAGCCGCTTCTGCGAAGGTTTCGGCGGGGTGGACGAAGTGGAGCACCTTTTCCCGGCCGTCCGGCGATACCTTGCAGAGCTTCATCGCCCCGGCGGCCAGGAGATAGAAGCCGGTGGCCTGCTCACCCTCGCTGAACAGCACTTCGCCCCGGGCGAAGCTCCGGCGTGCGGCGATTGCCGTTATCTCCTGCAGATTTTCCTCATCGAGCCCCGAGAAGAGGAGCGACTTTTTCAGAATTTCCCTGGTATCCATGGTACCCTCCCGACAGTAAGCTTTCCGCAGCTTACACCGATTTCCCCGGATTTCAATGGGAAAAACGCGATCGGTTGCCACCGGATCCCGAAATAACGGGAACCGTGGCCGGCGCATTCTTCATGAGAAGGTTTGTCATCGGTTCCTGTCGCGGTACACTTACAGCAGGAGGAAGGTCAATGTCGAACCGCCATGATGTCATCATCCTCGGCTCAGGGTCCACTGCATTTGCCTCTGCCCTGCGTGCCTGTTCCCACGGTGCACGGGTCGCGATGATCGAGAAGAGCGTCCTCGGGGGGACCTGCATCAACTGGGGGTGCATCCCGAGCAAGACCCTCATCCATGGGGCCCAGACGTACGAGGAGGCGCGGCGCGCCACCGGTCTCGGGATCGAGGTGGCCCCCGGGGGGGTCGATTTCGCAAGCCTCGCGGCCCACAAGGACGAGGTGGTGCGGCACCTGCGCCAGACGAGATACCTGGATCTGCTCCGGGAAGTGCCGGGGCTCACCCTCGTCAAGGGGACCGGCCGCCTGCTCGACAGCCGGACCGTGGAAGTGGAAGGGCAGCGCCACGCCAGCGAGCGGATCCTCGTCGCCACCGGCGGCTTTCCCCAGGTGCTGCGAATCCCGGGGCTCCCGGAGGTGGAGTACCTCACCAGCAGGAGCGCCCTCCTGCTGCGCAGGCTGCCGGAGTCCCTCATCATCATCGGCGGCGGCGTGATTGCCCTGGAACTGGGACAGATGTTCCAGCGGTTCGGCACGAGAGTCACGGTGCTGGAGCACGGCCCGCGGGTCCTTCTCCCCGTCGAGGAGGAGCCGGTACTCGCGGTGCAGAAGGCCCTGCAGGCCGATGGGATCGAGATCATCGTCAATGCCATGATTTGTCTGGTGGAGCGGGAAGGGGAGACGACGAGGGTGGAGGCCGAAATCGGCGGCCGCCGGCAGAGTTTCCGGGCGCAGCGGTTGCTCCTCGCGGTCGGCACGGCGCCGGCCACCGCCGGCATCGGTCTGGAAGAGGTCGGCGTGGCACTGGACGGCAAGGGCTTCATCAGGGTGGACGAACACATGCGGACGACGGTGCCGGGGATCTGGGCCGCCGGCGACGTGGTGGGGGGGATGATGATTGCGACGGTCGGGGCGCGGGAGGGGATCGTTGCCGTGGACGATATGTTCAACCCCGGCTGCGGCTGCCGCATGGATTACCTCCAGGCGCCCATGGCCATTTTCACCGATCCGGAGGTGGGCATGGTCGGCCTCGGCGAGGAGGGGGCGAGAGCGGCGGGCTTCGACGTGGCGACCAACATACTGCCGGTCTCCGCCATCCCCAAGGCCCGCGTCACCGGCAACACCGCGGGCGTCGTCAAGATGGTCGCCGACCGCGGCAGCGGCAGACTCCTCGGCGTGCACCTCGCCTGTCACCTGGGGGCCGACCTGATCAACGAGGCGGCCGTTGCCCTTCGTGCCCGGCTGACCGTGGAGGAGCTGGCAAATACCTTGCATGTCTATCCGTCGATGAGCGAGGGATTGCGTCTCTGTGCCCAGGGGTTCAACCGGGACGTGAGCAAGCTTTCCTGCTGCGCGGAATAGCAAGTGGTTGAATTGCCGGGCACCGGTGGTGGCAGCGGGGTCTGTCGGGCACGTCGGCCGGGAATCGGCTCATGAAGGTGTTGTAATGGTGAAGAGCGCAAAAAATGCGGGTCTGGGCCCAGATTTGGCACGTCGTCTCCATCGGGCGTTGACCGCAGGGAAGGAAGAGCTTTTCCGGATACTCGAAGATACCTCCGGCGACGTCCTCGCCACGGCCCTGAAAAACCCCGGCCTCGACGACAACCACCTTCTCGCGCTCCTGAAGCGGCGGGACCTTTCCGAAGACCTTCTCAAAGGGGTCTACAAACTGAAGCAGGTGGCGGAGAGCCATTCCCTCAAGGTCGCCCTGGTCCAGAATCCCGGGACACCCGGCCCGGTGGTGCTCGCCCTCCTTCCCCACATCTACCTGTTCGAACTGCTCACGCTCTGTTTCCTTCCCGGCGTTACCCCCGACCAGCGGCTGGCAGCCGAACGGGCCATCATCCAGCGTCTCCCCACCACTCCCCTTGGCAACAAGATGACCCTGGCCCACCGGGGAACCGCGGCCGTCGTGGAGGCGCTCCTGAAGGAGGGGGACCCCCGCTTCCTGGATGCCTGTCTTGCCAACCCCCGCCTCAGGGAGTCGGCCGTCTTCCAGTTCATCAACGGTCCCGCCGCCACCGGCGAAACCATTTCGGCGGTGGCCCGCCATCCCCGCTTCGCGCACCGCCCCAACATTCAGCTCGCCGTCCTGCGGAACCAGAAGACTCCGGCGGTCTGGTTCACCCTCTTCCTTCCCCGGCTCAACAGAAACGACCTCCACGGGCTGATCACCTCCCGCCGCCTGACCGGTTCCCAGAAAACCCTGGTGGAAGAAGAACTGCGGCGAAGGACCCGGTAAGGAGAGGTTCCGGCCCGGCATGCACGAGGGATGGTTGCCGCCGGGCCCCTTTCCCTGCCCGACATCTTCTCACCTGGTACCGCTTTCTTCGGGAAAGAGCCGTCTGATGACGAAGCCCTTTCTCCCATGCGCTCCCGCTTCCCCATAGGTGTCCAGCGGCACCCTCGTTGCCAGCAGGTCTCCGATGACCCCCGCGAGGGGACGGACCCGGACCCCCCCGTCGCCTTTTTCCCCGCAGTCGAGGTGGCTTTCGATCACCTGGTTCCGGTCGATGACGATCAGGACGTGCCCCTGCCAGACGATCAGGTCCAGGGGACGTGCCCGCCGGACGATGTCCGCTGCGCCGAGCCCGGCGATGGGGACCCCCCGGCCGGAGGCGACGAGGGCCGAGGTGTTGCGCGGCGTCCAGCCGTCGGTTGCCTCGTAGAGGAGGCCGGAGCAGTCGAGCCCCGCAAGCTGCCAGCGCTCCAGCGTTGCCGGATCGAGCCCGGCGGGGGGCGGGTAGAGGCACAGGATCTCCGCGACGCCGCGGCGTACGTTTCCTCCCCAGACGTACCTGGTCCCCGTTGCGCTGCGGAGCCGGGCGATGATCGTCTCCCGGGGCGGGAGGCGGCGGGGGCGGGGAGGTGGTTCCGAAGCGGTCTCCTTCACGAAACGGCTGTCGACGAAGTAGCCGCTGGCGGAGGGGTACGGGTAGTCGGCGGTGCTTACCCGGTAGATGGCATGGTCGCCGGCGGGGATGGCCGCCTCGATGCGGAAGGCCGTCTCCGGCAGGGCGACGAACTCCATGGCGCGAATCTGTCCGCACTTGTCGGTGTGCAGGGTCTTCCCGTCCCGACCGCCGAAAACCGCAGCGAAATCGGGGGTATTGAGAACAGGGGTGGGGGAGAGGGCGACGGCGAACCGGGATGGTCCGTCGCCGGCGCGGCACGACGTTGCCAGGACCAGAGAAGTGATGAGGAGAAACGAAAGTGGCTTAAATTCCACGGAGCCCTCGGTACATCGGGGATTTCCAGTAACTCTAGCAAAAATACGCCTCCGAGGGAACTGGGTTTCGCGGGACCGGCGGCGTGGAGGAATGTGGCAGGGGGATTCACGTCGTGCCCTGCCGCGGCGTTTCCGGGGCGGCTCGGAAACAAAAAACCCCGCTTCGGGAGAAGCGGGGCATCGCATTGCATAGAGCCGAGCTTACTGAGGACGAGCCCCCATGTAATCCACGGCCCTGGCCTGGTCGTTGGCCGTATACGTGAAGCCGGGGGTAGTGACAGTTGGCAGATGGTTCTGGATCGTGTCGTGAACGGAATTGTTCTGGGTCGGAGCGCTGTTGACGATCGTCCCATCGTCCAGGTAGTCGATGGAGTCGTAGATCAGCCGCTTGGCGTAGGCGCTGTTATGCGTGAAGGCCCCTTTGTCGTTCCAGAGAAGATGGAGATTAAAGGCTGCTCCCATGGTAAAGACGTCGCCCCAGTTCGTAAACGGCGTCGCGTAGGTGGCGTCCGTGAAGAAGTACGGGGCCGCATTCGGATTGAAATAGATCCCCTTGTATTTCACAAGCACGGCGGCCAGCGCGTTGAGGGAGGAGTTAAAGCCTTGCCGCTTCGCCTCCAGATTGGCAGGATTGGTCCAGTCGAGTGACCCCCCGTCGTGGCACTGGGTGCAGACGCTGTCAAAGGCATAGATCTTGGTTATGACACCGTTGCTGGCGGTGGATACCGGAGTGAACAGGTGCGGTTTGGTCGTCACCATGTGGCAGGTGACACAGGGGCCTCCGACGCCGTCCCCCAAGCCGGCATGGGCAAACCCGTTTACGGGGTAGTAAGAGTTCGCGGAACGATAGTGGAATCCCATCGTATAGGGAATCGGTGAGGAGGCATACAGTGCGCCGCCGAACAGGATGCCGGCAGCCCCCATGGGATGTGAGGGGATAAAGCTCGCATGTGTCCAGTAGCCACCGGAAAGCCCCACTTTCCCGCTGGTGTAACCGAGGTTCTTGCCGGCTACCGTCCCGCTGTGGCAGACAATGCAGTTGTTGGAGTCTCCCTTGTCGTCGAACGTGAACGAGTACTGGCTCTTCTTCGTGCCGGCCGACGAGAAGTTGTAATAGGCAGTCACCGCCGGCACATCGCGCCTGGTGTATGCTGGTACGGTCACCGAAAATGTCGGATCGGACGGATCGGGAAAAGTGGTAATGTCGTATGACCTGAAGGGGGTCGGGTTGTGACAGGCGGCGCACTGGATCATCTCCCTCGTCCGGTCGCCCCCCGGAAGGAGGCCCGATGTCCCCCACGCATGGATGTCGGTGAAGGCTGGTCCGTTCGTCGGCGAAACATAGTTTATGTAGCCGGTGGTGGTATGGCACCTGACGCAATCGGCAGCTGCGGCGGAGTTGGCGGGAGTCGCCGGGGCCGGTGTCCCCATGGTCTTGAAGTCATAAGCGTTGTAGGCGGATGAGTACGGATTACCCTTGCCGCTGCGGCTGAACTCGTAGTGGGTGGAGTAGATGAAAAATGTTTGCACGTTATTCTGATCCACCTGGATGTGGCAGTATTGGCAGTCGTTGAAGTTGGTGGTGAGGAACTGCGCCGTCGAGTAGTTGCTCAAATGCGGGAACGGCATTGTCGCCGTCAGCTTATGGCCGTTGTGGCAGGTAACGCACTTCCCGACGCTGGGCCACGTATGTTCCATTCCCGGTCCGGGACCATACCCCGGCACCGGCGGAAAGATGTGGCATCCGGCGCTGAGGCACTGGTTGTTGATATCCGCTGCGGTGCCGTACATGGCCGCAGGGGGATGTGCCACTGACGGCCCCGGCGCATGGCAGCTCGCGCACGTTGCACCTCCCGGCTGGGTGGCGTGCTTGCTGGCCGCATAGTCGACAAAGATGGTGTCGCCGGTCAGAGGGTCCAGGGCATTGCTGTGGCAGGTATAGCAGGCCGATACTCCGGTTACAGCCCCCTGAAGGAAGGCATTGGCATTGGCCTGGTCAGTGGGGTCCGGCAGCAGGCTGTTGATGGTCGTTGTCAGGTCACGACTCCTATCCACATCGCCGTTCGTCAAGTAGTCGATGGAATCCCGCAGCAGCCGTTTTGAGTACGTCGGGTTGTGAGCGAAGGCGCCCGGGTCATGGGCCAGCAGGTTGTAGTTGAACGCCGCACCCATGTTTCCCGGTCCGGAGTCCTTGTTCCCCCAATTGGTCGTGGCAAAGAACGGATAGGTGAGGACGCCGCCGCTCATGACCGGCGCAAAACCCTTCAGGGTCAACGCATTGGCCATCGCCTTCTGGGCTGCGTTGAAATCGGCAGTCTTCTGGGAAATGAACGTCGCATTTATTGATCCGCTGTGGCAGATGCTGTTGCACTGGGCATAGCCGGATGAGGATGGACTGAGCGAATGTGACGAATTGTCGAGATGACAGGCAACACAAGGGCCCACCCCGGTGGCAGTGCCGACATCGGAGTGGTTGACCACATTGGAGTAGGTCTGGCCCGGATATTCATAGCCGGTCACCGCGAAAACTTGCCCGCCGGCACTGAGATAATGGGAGTTTATGAAGCTCACGTTTTTCCAGTAGGAGGTCGAGTAGCTTTGGTGTGCCGTGGCAGCCGCGATCGCCTTGATGGTGTCACCTGCCTCCCGCCCCACGTGGCAGCCGAGACAGATGTTGGACACCTGCTCGTCCGGATAGGCATAGGAAACGAGCAGTTTGCCGGTGGCCGCGCTTGAGTAGTTGTAGTACCCGGTTCGCTGTGTCACGCTGCGCATCGTGAAGTCCGCATTGTGACAGGCGTTGCAGGTCAGTGGTTCGGCATACCTGGTCGCCGTGGTTGCCAGGGGGCTGATACTGGAGGTGTTCACAAACTGGACATAGCCGCTGGCGGTGTGACACCTGATGCAGTCCGTCGCCACGCTGGTTCTCACTTTGGCCCCAGCCGTTCCGGATGCCTTCCAGTTGTGGGTTGCCGAGTTCACCCACGGAGTATCCGAGACAGCCCCGTGGCCGGAAGCGGCCCAGTCTTGACGGTACTGCTTGATGCTCTGATCGCTTGTGGAGGAGGGATCGCCCCCCGCGTGGCAATTGCCGCACTGGGTGGCCGGGGTAACGTATGCAGCCGCATAGTTGGGATTCACGTACGAGGTATAGCCGTTGAAATGTTGCGGCAATACTAGAGTTGTGTTCACGACCGGATTGTGCCCGCTGGGGTAATGGCAATAGGCACACTGATTTGTGGCGATACTAGTCTTGGTGTAGTAATGGGTCGTATTGGCGGCTTCCGCATGGCAATTGAAGCAGGCTGGCGTCGAGCCGGCAAATGTGGCATTCGGATTGTGGATCTCGCCGCTGTTGTGACAATAGGCACACGACATGCCGACGGTCTTGTGAATCACCCCAGGGGTGTGGCAGGTGCCATTCAGACAAAAGCTGCCACTGCCGTTGGTGTACGTGAACGTGGTCTCGTTGACCGTGCCGCTCGTGAGAATACCGGGATGCCCGCCGGTGTTGGTGCCGGCGTGGCAGTTGTAACACATGACAAGATTGGCCTCATGCTGCGAGGAAGACCAGTTCGCATATACATTCTGGGAAACACCCACGCCGT
>Ga0335083_10001471_pt1 | contig 32303 bp, 25 predicted proteins | sample Lox_Sample_42_FD_206716 | JGI IMG/M metagenome (GOLD analysis project Ga0335083, IMG submission 206716) | Soil microbial communities from Loxahatchee National Wildlife Refuge, Florida, United States - Lox_Sample_4.2 | ecosystem: Environmental > Terrestrial > Soil > Wetlands | place: USA...
TCGTTCATCGCGGCGGGTTCGGCGTACGCCACGCACGGAATCAACACGATTCCGTTTTTCATTTTCTACTCGATGTTCGGGCTGCAGCGGGTGGCCGACCTGATCTGGGCCGCGGCGGACACGCGGTGCCGCGGATTCATGCTGGGCGGCACGGCGGGCCGAACGACGCTGGCCGGAGAGGGCTTACAGCACCAGGATGGCAACAGCCACGTGTTGGCGCTCCCGATTCCGACTTTGCAAGCATACGATCCGGCGTTCGCGTACGAAATCGCCACGATCATCGAAGACGGCATCGACCGGATGTACCGCAAGGGCGAAAGCATCTTCTACTACATCACGGTGATGAACGAGCCATATGCGATGCCGGCGATGCCCGCCGGAGCGCGCGAGGGCATTCTGAAGGGCATGTACAAGCTGAAGCCCGCGGATAACGGCAAATCAAAGCAGCGCGCGCAGCTTTTCGGCAGCGGCGCGATTCTGCGCGAAGTGCTGAAGGCGCAGGAGATTCTCGAAGAGAAGTACGGCGTCGCCGCGGACGTCTGGAGCGTGACGAGCTACAAGGCTCTCTACGCGGACGGCGTGGAGGCGGAGCGGTGGAACATGCTACATCCCGGGGAGAAGCCGCGCATACCCTACGTTTCGCAGTCTCTGGCGGACGCGCCGGGGGTGCTGGTGGCGGCGTCGGACTACCTGAAGGCGCTGCCGAACCTGGTGAGTAAGTGGATGCCGCGCCGGCTGGCGGCGCTGGGCACGGACGGCTTTGGGCGGAGCGAGAGCCGCGATTCGCTGCGCAATTTCTTCGAGGTCGACGCGCGCTTCGTGGTGCTGGCGACCCTGCGCGAATTGCTGAGCGAAGGCAAGGTGCAAGCTTCGGTGGTGCAGAAGGCGATTCGGGAATTGCAGATAGATCCCGGCAAGGCCGATCCGCTGACGACCTAACGTTTCACATCGTGAATCTCGACCGAAGTTGAGCGGGCCGCGGGGCGGTACCTCTTGACGAGGTCCGGCCCTTTCCGCAACAATCCACACAGAAGACGGAGCAAGCCGCCCAATTCGAAGGTTGTTGGAGCGAAACGCCGCGCAAAGCGGCCCGACAGGGTTTGCAAAAGGGGTGACCGACCATGGGAAAGATCGTTTCAGCGTTTGCGACGGTGCACGCACCGCAGCTTTTCGACTATCCGCCTAGTGAGGACCCCAAACAGCTGGATGCCGACATCGCCGCGATGCGGCAGATTGGCAAGGAACTGGAAGAGAGCAAGCCGGACGCGGTCATCGTCATCGGCAGCGACCACCTGGAGACATTCTTCCTGAGCTCCGTTCCGACGTTTTGCATCCTGTCTGGCGAGCATTCCCACGCTGAATTTGCCGGTCGCAAATATGAGTTGCCAATCCATGAAGCGCTGACTGAGAACCTGCTCGACAAGCTAATGAAGGCGGGCTTCGACCTCGGGTATTCGCAGGACGCGGTGCTGGGGCACGCGTTCGCGGCCGTCTACGAGTGGGTGATCGAGAAGCGTCCGATCCCGGTGGTTCCGATCTTCGTCAACGCCTATCTTCCGCCGTTGCCGACGGCTCAACGCTGCGCACAGCTGGGCAAAGCGATCGCGCAGGTCGTCGCGGAACGTCCCGAGAACGTGGCAATCGTGGCAAGCGGCGGAATGTCGCATTATCCGGGCACGTGGAAGTACCCGAAGCCCGCGTTCGATTTCGACTACTGGGCAATCGGCCAGATCGAGAAGGGCCATCTCGACGAGCTGATCAAGCTGACGAACGAGCAGTTGGACGAAGTGGGGAACACCGAGATGCTGTCGTGGATGATCATGTTCGGAGCGCTCGGCAACATCAAGGGCGAGCTGGTCACCTACCAGCCGACGTGGCACCACGGCCATGCGGTGTTTCGCTTCAAGCCGCTGAAGGGCACGGGACCTTCGAAGGAAGGGATGGGCGCGCCGCCGGATTACCATTTCCAGGGCGGCTACGAGTTCTACAAGCATCCGACGCCGGCTTCGTACAAGCTGAACAAGATTCTCTACGACAGCCGGTTCAAGCGCGACCTGAGGCTGCGGCTGATCCACGATTGGCCGTCCGTCGCGAAGGAATACGGCATGAAGCTGGAAGACGCGAAGGTTCTCGAGACGCTGCAGGACGACAACATCGAGAAGTTCCGCGACGGGCAAGTCCATCCGTTGGTGACGGCGGGAGCGCATCCGCTGGGAATGTGGATGGCCGTGATCCGGATCCACTCGGAGTTGCGCAAGCTGCGCGCAGAAAAGGCGAACCTGGAAAAGGCGGGCGCCACCCAGTAGGATGATCGACCGCAATCGCGAGGCAGGAGCGAAACGATGAAAGTTGGTGTGGCTGGACAAGGCGCGTTTGGCGTGAAGCACCTGGAGGCGTTGCAGAATATTCCGGGCATCGAGGTCATTACGCTTACGGGCGGAAACCAGGCGACCACCGCCGAAGTGGCCAAGCGCTTCAAGATTCCCCACTACACCGGCGACCTTGGCGAGAGCCTGAAGCAGCCGGGGCTTGAGGCCATGATCCTGGCCACTCCGACCGGCATGCATGCCGCCCAGGGCGTGCAGTGCATGCGCGCGGGGAAGCACGTTCATATTGAAATTCCCATCGCGGATTCGCTGGCGGATTCCGAGACGCTCGTGAAGGTGCAGAAGGAAACGGGCGTCGTGTGCATGGGCGGACACACGCGCCGCTTCAATCCCAGCCACCAGTACGTTCACAAGAAGATCAAGGCGGGCGAGCTGAAAATCCAGCAGATGAACGTGCAGACGTACTTTTTCCGCCGCACGAACATGAACGCCGCCGGCCAGCCGCGAAGCTGGACCGATCACCTGCTCTGGCACCACGCGTGCCACACGGTCGACCTATTCCAGTATCAGGCGGGTGAGCTCGTTTCCGATTGTTACGCGGTGCAGGGACCTTTCCACCCCGAGCTCAAGATCGCGATGGACATGGGAATCCTGATGAAAGTCCCGTCCGGCGCGATTTGCACTTTGTCGCTTTCATTCAATAACAAGGGCCCGCTCGGCACCTTCTTCCGCTACATCGGCGACAGCGGCACCTACATCGCCCGCTACGACGAGCTGGTGGACGGCGAACAGAAACCGATCGACGTGTCCAAAGTGGATGTGTCGATGAATGGAATCGAGCTGCAGGATCGCGAATTTTTCGCGGCGATCAAGGAAAAGCGTGAGCCCAACGCCAGCGTGCAGCAGTGCTTCACGGCCATGCAGGTGCTGGACAAGCTGGAGAAGATTCTCAACTCGGCGGCGAAGGCCCAGTCGCGAGTCTAGTTCTGAGGCGAGGCCTCCATTGTGCCGTCCAGGACAGAATGGAGGCGCTCCTCGTCCAGCGCCTTTTCCCACTTTGCGACGACGATCGTCGCGACCGCATTTCCCACTACGTTCGTCGGCGTCAGCCCTTCCGACATGAGGCGGTGAATTCCCAGCACGAGCGCGACGCTCGCGACAGGTATCGTCCCGGTCGAAGCAATCGTGGCCGCGAGCACGACGAACGCCGCGCCGGCCACGCCCGCCGCTCCCTTGGATGAAAGCAGCAGCACGGCGAGCAATCCCAGCTGCTGCCAAATGCTCAGGTGCGTATTCGTGGCCTGCGCCAGGAAGACGGTGGTCGTGGCGAGATAGAGGCAAGTTCCGTCGAGATTGAAGGAGTAACCTGTGGGAATTACGAGGCCGACGATCGTTTCCTCGCAGCCCAGATTTTCGAGCTTTCGCATCAGTTGCGGCAGCACCGTCTCCGAGGTCGTGGTCGCAAAGACGATGAGCAATTCCTCGCGAATGTAGCGGATCAGCCGGAAGATGCTGAAGCCGCACCACGCCGCCACGGGCCACAGAACTCCCAGGACGAAAACGAGGCAGATCACGTAGAAACCGCCGAGAAGCTTTCCGAGCGAGACCAGCGAACCCGGGCCAAACTTGCCCACCGTGAACGCGATCGCGCCAAAGGCTCCGACGGGCGCCGTCCACATCACGATTCCCACCACGGCGAATAGCATGTGCGACGCCGCTTCGACGAAATCGACGACCGGCTTGCCCGTCGCTCCGATCTGCGTGAGCGCAAACGCGGAAAGCACGGCGACCAGCAGTACTTGCAGCACGTTGCCGTCGGTAAAGGCGCCGACGAAGGTGGTTGGAATGATGTTTGTCAGGAACTGGGTGACGCTCGCATTTTCCGGATGCGCGACGTAGGTTTGCACCGCGGACGTGTCCACGTGCGCGAGATTCACGTTCATTCCCGCGCCGGGCTGCCAGACGTTGACGGCGACGAGGCCGATCACGAGCGCGATCGTGGTCAGCACTTCAAAGTAGATGATAGCCTTCAGCGCCACGCGGCCCACGCGGGCCAGGTCCACCATGCGCGCGATTCCGTGCACAACGGTGCAAAAAATGATCGGCGCGATCAGCATGCGGATCAGCTTGATGAAGCCGTCGCCAAGCGGCTGCATGCGTACGCCGAGGCTGGGATCGAAGCGCCCGAGCAGCACGCCGACGATCATTCCGGCGAGCACGTACACCCACAACTGTGCGTACCAAGGCTTCGGCCGGCGGCGAGTCTGGGAGTTTGTGCGTGCGGCGTCAGCGGCCATGGTCAGCGTGAATCCTTCGATGCGGCAAGGCTCAGTCCCGAGTGGAGTTCGATTGCGCTCGCGGCGGCGGTACTCTACTACATGCATTGCGGCCATATCCAGTGAGGCAGAGCGGCCGAGCGAATCGGGCCGTGTGACGCTGCTCACTTTCAAGCGCCGAGTCTGTGCTATGTTGCGCAGAGACGCGATGAACCTGAGCGACTTGGCGATTGAGGTCCTGAGAAAGAGGATCCTGCTGACCGACGCCTCCGGCCAGCCGCGCGAGACGCCGGAAGAAATGTTTGTGCGTGTCGCGAATGCCGTGGCGAGCGTCGAACGCAGGTACGGCGGGTCCGGAGCGACTCGGGAGATCGCCGATTCGTTTCGCGATCTGATGCAGTCCCTCGATTTTCTGCCGAATTCGCCGACGCTGGTCAATGCCGGCCTTCCCAATGGGCAACTTTCAGGCTGTTTCGTGCTGCCCATTGAAGATTCGATGGACTCGATTTTCGGCACGCTGCGCGACATGGCACTGATTCAAAAGACCGGCGGCGGCACGGGATTTTCGTTTTCCCATTTGAGACCCCGGAATGATCCGGTGGGCTCCGCGCGGGGAAGGTCGAGTGGCCCAGTCTCTTTCATGAAGCTCTACGACTACGCTTCGGAGACGACGCGGCTGGGAGGCGCGCGCCGAGGCGCCAACATGGGCGTGCTGCGATTCGACCATCCGGACATTCTCGAATTCATCGCGTGCAAGAGCGATCCGGGCGCGCTTCACACGTTCAACATTTCCGTGGCGGTGACAGAATCGTTCATGGATTCCGTGAAGCGGAAGGCGGACTACGGGCTAATCAATCCGCGGACGGGGCAGGAGGCGGGACGCGTGAACGCGCGTCAGGTGTTCGACGCCATGGTGGACTCGGCGTGGAAGACGGGCGATCCGGGCATCGTATTTCTCGACGCGATCAACAGGGAAAATCCCGTTTCCGCGGTCGGCGAAATCGAGGCGACGAATCCGTGCGGAGAACAGCCTTTGCTGGCGTACGAATCGTGCAACCTCGGGTCGATCAACGCGTCGCGTTTCGTCAGAGATTCGAAGATCGATTTCGCGCGGCTCGGCTCCGTAGTTCGTCTGGCGGTGCGATTTCTGGATGACGTGGTTGATGCCAACCATTACCCGCTACCGCAAATCGAAGAGCAGACTCTTGCAAATCGCAAGATTGGTCTCGGAATCATGGGCTTCGCGGACTTGCTGTTCCTCTTGGGGATTCCTTACGATTCGCAGCGAGCGATCGCTCTGGCCGATGAGTTGATGGGGTTCGTCGCGGAGGAGGCCAAATCGGCATCGTGCGGGCTGGCCGAGCGGAGAGGCACGTTCCCGAACTACGCGCGAAGCTCCTTCGCCGCCCGCGGAGCCAAACGGCGCAACGCCGCCGTCACGACGATCGCGCCCACGGGAACGATCAGCCTGATTGCGGGATGTTCGAGTGGGATCGAGCCGCTGTTCGCGCTCTCTTTCGTTCGGCACGTGCTGGAAGAGCGACGCGAGTTTCATGTTCATCCGGTTTTCGAAGAAGCAGCCGCGGCCTATCTCACGGCTGAGATTCGCAACCGAATTCTCGCGACGGGCAGCGCGAAGGATGTGAATGAGCTGCCGGAATCGGTCCGCCGTATTTTCGTCACGGCGCACGATATCGAGCCGGAATGGCACGTGCGGATGCAGGCGGCCTTTCAGCGACACGTCGAAAGCGCCGTCAGCAAGACTGTCAATATGCGGCGCACCGCGACACGAGGCGACATTGAGAAGGTGTTCCTGTTGGCGCATGAATTGGGATGCAAGGGAATCACGGTGTTTCGCGACGGCTGCAAGAGCGAACAGGTGCTGGAAGCAGGGAAGCCTGAACAACAGGGGCCTGTGGGCGTTGAGCCGTGCCCGGAGTGTGGCGGCATGATGGCTGAAACGTCAGGCTGTGTAACATGTCTTTCGTGCGGTTACGCGTTTTGCGTGATCTAGAGAACATGGCGAAACCAAAGTCCCGACAAAGCGAGATCGGCGCGACTGAGGTGGAGAAGGCGGTCTCCGGATTGCCGCTTTGGCAGTTGGACATCGTCGAGCTCATCGGGCACAACATCGAATCGCGCGGCCGCGAGGACGTCAACCGGCTGCTCGAGCAAGGATGGCGCCTGCTGCACATCTACACGCTGAGATACCAGGAGGACGGAGTATGGCGCGAGCGGCCAATGGCCATTCTCGGCCGGCCGCGAAGCCAGGAAGGAAATCGAAATTCCGCCGGTACGGAGTTAGAACGTGGCGGATGAGCCCAGAGTTCCGTTCTGCGAACTGCCGAGGAGAAAGAATCATGGCATTTCAATTCACGACCACCGCATTTCGAGACGGCGCATCGATTCCGAAGAAATTCACTTGTGATGGTCCGGACGTTTCTCCAGCCTTTGCCTGGAGCGATCCCCCCGCCGGAACGAGAAGTCTCGCACTCATCGCAGACGATCCCGATGCGCCCGGCGGCATGTGGGTTCACTGGGTTCTCTACGATCTGCCTGCGGACATTCGTAAACTGCCCGAAGACGTGAGAAAGGATCGCGAACTAAGCAACGGAGCTATGCAAGGCCGGAACGATTTCGGGAAGATCGGTTACAACGGACCTTGCCCGCCGCGCGGATCCGAACACCGCTACTTCTTCAAGCTCTACGCACTGAATTCCAAGACGGGCCTGAATGCTGGTGCGACCAAGAGCGATTTGGAACACGCCATGAAGGGCCGCGTCCTGGCGCAGGCGCAACTCGTCGGAAAGTATCAGCACTAATCGGTCAAACACCTGGCATCTGTCTCGGCCGACCGCTCCAAAGCCGCCGCAGGCTCGAATCCGTGTCCTGTGACGGGTGTCACTGTGCGTTCCACTCCGATCTGGAATTGTGTGTGTAGGTGGTGGCCCCGGCGATAACGGTGCCGGCCCGACACGGTTCCGGCGCGGTTCCGAAGCACGGAGAATGCCAGGGGCTTGACGGAGGAAGACCATGCAGCTCCCGCTACAAGTCACATACAGGAACATGGAAGCGTCCCCTACTGTTCAGGAGCGGATCGAGGAGCAGGCGAACCGGCTGGAAACCTTGTACCGGCCGATCATGGGGTGTCGGGTCGCGGTGGACGCGCCGCACCGTCACCACAAGAAAGGCTCGCAGTACCGCGTGCGGATCGATCTTACCCTTCCGGGCGGCGAAATCGTCATCAAACGCCAGCCCACTCTGAAGGGACGGGCGCTACAGCGCGGCAGGGGCGAGATCACGAAGGTCTTGGAGGTCGGCATTCCTCACAAGAATTTGCGACAGGCGATTGACGACGCGTTCAAGGCGGCCGCCCGGCGCGTGCAGGACTACGCGCGCCGACAGGGCGGACGGATCAAGGCGCATGAACCGAAGCCGATCGCGCGAGTCAGCCGGCTAGTGCCCAACGAAGGGTACGGATTCCTTACGACATCGGACGGGCGCGAAGTGTATTTTCATCGGGACAGCGTCTTGAACCGAGCGTTCAACCGGCTCAAGCTCGGGACCACGGTAAGTTTCGCAGAGGAGTCCGGAGAGAAGGGCCCGCAAGCGAGTACAGTTCGAATCGTGCGCAAAAGCGGCGTCCGCAGGGAAGTGGCGGCCGCCGCGTCATAGAAACCATCCGAAAGGGCGCAAGATGATTTTCGGAGACCGAGTGGAGGCAGGCCGGCATGTGGCGGAACGATTGCGAGCGTATGCCAACCGCGCAGACGTGATCGTACTGGGGATACCGCGCGGCGGCGTTCCGGTCGCATTCGAAGTAGCCACGGAGCTGAACGTGCCGCTGGATGTCTTCCTTTCGAGGAAACTCGGGGTGCCCGGGCAGGAGGAGCTGGCGTTCGGGGCGGTGGCGACCGGCGGCGTGCGCGTGCTGGACGAAGAGTTGATCGAATCGGTGGGAATCTCGAAGCAGGAGATCGAGGAGATCACTCGCAAGGTGCGCGCCGAGCTGGAAAGGCGTGAGCGAGTCTTTCGAGGCGACCGGCCTCCGCTCGATCTACAAGGGAAGATCGCAATTCTGATCGACGACGGCATCGCAACGGGTGCAAGCATGCGAGCCGCGATCCGTGCTCTCCGGCAACACAAGCCCGCAAGGGTCGTCGTGGCGATTCCCGTGGCGCCACTTTCGACTTGCCACCATCTGAGACCGGAAGTCGACGAGCTGGTCTGCATCCACATGCCTGAATCCTTCTATGCCATCGGTCAATTCTATGCGGATTTTTCGCAGGTGCCCGACGAGGAAGTCACCCGCTTGATCCATCGCGCGGCGCAGCGAACAGGAATCGCGCGGCTGCAGGCGCAATCCGCGGGACGCGCCGAACGATCGAAGTAGGAGGCGGCCGATGAAGTCGAGTCGAAGAAGCGGATATTCCGATCTCGAGCGGGAAGTCGCGATCGAAATCGGCAAAGTCAGATTGGAAGGCACCCTCGCACTGCCGCCCGGAGCGACGGGACTGGTTCTCTTCGCGCACGGCAGCGGCAGCAGCCGGCACAGCCCGCGGAATCGCCATGTGGCCGAAACCCTTCAGGCGAATGGAATCGGCACTTTGCTTTTCGACCTGCTGACACGCGAGGAAGAGGCCGTCGATGAGTACACGGCGGAACTTCGTTTCGACATCGGCCTGCTCGCGGAGCGTCTAATCGGCGCCACGGAATGGGTGAGGAGCCAACCGGAATTGCAGCGCCTGAAAATCGGCTACTTCGGAGCCAGCACGGGTGCGGCGGCGGCGCTGGTGGCAGCCGCTAAACTGGCCAATGCGGTTTCCGCCGTCGTATCGCGGGGAGGCAGGCCCGATCTCGCGGAAGATGCGCTGGACTCCGTGCGCGCGCCGACCCTGCTGATCGTGGGAGGCGATGACGAGCCTGTGATCGGAATGAATCGCCAAGCCATGGCCAGGCTCCGACACGCCGAAAAGGAACTCGTGATCATTCCGGGCGCCACGCACCTGTTTGAAGAGCCGGGAAAACTGGAAGAGGTTGCCCGGATGGCCGCCGGATGGTTTTCGCATCACCTGATGCCGGCCGTCCCATCTCAGGCGCATTCGTCTTCCCGCCGATAGGATATTTGGACTGGGAGCGATCCATGGACATCGTCGAAGCGATTCGAGACCGCCGGGCCGTGCGCGACTACCTCGATCGGCCGGTGGAACGATCCGCGGTCGAGGACTTGATCAACGCGGCGATCCAGGCGCCGAGTGCAATGAACCTGCAGCCCTGGGCGTTTGCGGTCATGCTCGGGCGCACGCGAATTGAGGAGTGCGGCAGGCGCGCGAAAAGTTGGCTGCTGGAGAACTTCCAACACACTCCTTTTGCACGAACCGCCGAGAGCGCGCGCATGCGACAAATCCTGGAGGACAAGGAGCGGCTGCTGTTCTACAACGCGCCGGCTCTGGTGATGGTTCTTGCGAAATCCTCCGACTTTCAGCCGGTGGAGGACTGCTGCCTGGCCGCCCAGAATCTGATGCTGGCCGCCCGCGGAGAAGGGTTGGGCACCTGCTGGATTGGGTTTGCGCGGCCTTGGCTGAATCTGCCCGCCACGAAACGCGAGTTCGGTTTGCCGGAGCGTTTCGAAATTGTTGCGCCCCTACTGCTGGGCTATCCCAAACAATGGCCGGATCCGCACGGACGAATCGCCCCCGAAGTGCATTGGCTCGGATGAGCCAGGCGAGTCACGAAGCTTCGGTCATCATCGCTCCAGCCGGCTCGGGAAAAACGCCTATATCAGAAAGGAATCGCGGAGACCAGCGCACTCGACGGAGTGACGCTGGTCACGGCATAATCTGCGCTAATTGCTTGAGAATGAGCCTGTAGCCAGGAGTTCTCGATGAGCGACGGCGCAAAGGCGGTTTCGATTCGCATCCGGCCGATGACAAAGGCGGATATCTCCGCCGTCGTCGCTTTGCAGCAGATGGTCTATCCAACGTGGATATGCTGGTCGCCCGAGGAACTCTCCTCCCATATCGAAGTGTTTCCAGAGGGACAGCTTGTCGCGGTGGATGCGTCGGAGAAGGTGGTCGGCTCGGCCAGCTCTCTCATCATTGATTGGGACGATTACGCGGAATCCGCGCGATGGTCCGCGATCACGGGGCAGGGAACTTTCAGCACGCACAATCCGCTCGGCAAGACGCTTTATGGCGCGGACATGTGTGTTGATCCGGCGGCTCGACGAATGGGAGTCGGCTCGCTCTTTTACGAGGCGCGCAAGCAGATGGTCCGGCAGCGGGGACTAAAGCGAATCCTGACGGGAGGCAGGATTCCGGGTTACGAGCAGCTGTCCCATGAGCTGAGTCCCGAAGAGTATGTGGCCGAGGTTGTAGCAGGCAGACGAAAAGATCCAACGCTCAGTTTTCAGCTCGCGAACGGATTAGTTGTGCTGGATGTGGTACCGGAGTATCTGGAGGACCGGGAGTCGCGAGACTTCGCGACGCTGCTGGAGTGGCTGAATCCCGAGTACGTAACCAGCGTGAGCCTGCAATCGGCAGCCGCCGAGGAAGCGGAGGAGGCAGGAGAGTCCGCTGTGGGACAACCGGCGCATCCATCCCGAATTCGCGTCGCTGCGATGCAATATTTGTTGCGGCCGATTTCACGTTTCGAGGAGTTCGCGACGCAAGTCGAGTTCTTCGTGCGCAGCGCCCGCGAATATCGCAGCCACTTTGTGCTCTTTCCCGAATACTTCAGCATGCAGCTGCTGAGCTACCTGCGAGAACCTTCGGGAGCGAAGGCTGTGCGCCGGCTTGCGCAACTCGCGCCGGACTATGAGGTTCTGTTCCGAAGGCTCGCAACCGAGAGCGGCCTCTACATCATCGCCGGAACACATCCGGTGATTCAGGAAGGGCAACTCTTCAACGCCGCGCATCTCTTCACGCCGCATGGACGAATCTTCCGGCAGAAGAAGGTGCACTTGACCGGGACGGAGAAGGCGTCCTATCAGATGAGCCGCGGTCACGGTTTCTACGTCTATCACACTGACTTCGGCAATATCGCGATCCTGGTGTGCTACGACGTCGAGTTTCCTGAGGCTGCGCGCGTGCTGGCGGAGAACGGCGCGCAAGTTTTGTTCGTGCCGTCGTGCACGGACGAACGTCAGGGACTGTGCCGGGTCCGCTACAGTTCGCAAGCGCGCGCGAGCGAAAACCAGATCTATGTCGCGATGGCGAGCACCGTCGGCAATCTCCCGGATGTGCCGTCGATGGCCACGCACTATGGGCAGGCGGCGATCATGACGCCTTCGGATTACTTCTTCGCCCGGGACGGCATCGCGGCGGAAGGGAACGTGAATCAGGAACAGATGTTGATTGCCGACCTCGATCTGAACCTGCTCGAGGAGCAGCGCATCAACGGCACGGTTCTACCGCTCAACGATTTGATCAAGGACGCCTACGATCGAGTGATCCACTACACCGACCGCAAGCCCCGAGCCGAGCAGACGTTGCCCGGGAATGTCCCGGCATAGGGCCGCGAGGGCTGGCCCGATACGCACTGCGGAAGCGACGAGGAAAGTTCAGGTCACGTCTTCTGCGGATCTTTCCGGAGAGAAATCGTAGCGCTCTTCGATGGCACGCATCAGCCGCTTGGAGAGGTCCTCGGTGTGTCCCGCTCTGCAGCGGTTCTCGATTCTCTCCACGTCCGCAGCCAGCAGATGATCGTGGAACACGCTCGCGAACCATCGCGAGAAATCGCCGCGCCGCGCGTGTCCCGCAATCACGGCCGTCGGAAGGGTCGTGAGCGGCACAAGGAAGTCCTTTAGCGCTCTAACCGGAGGACCAATGGGCTTGCCGTTGTCCGTAAATACGAAGGCCTGGTCGCGAACAAGCTGAATATCGAGGTACTTTGCCTTGTGGCGGACATGAGAAGTCATTCGAGGCAACAGCTCGAATCGCCGAAGTTTGCCGTGCGCCTCTTCGGAGCGCGGCAGGATCGCCGCCTGGTTGATGGGCATCTGGCTAAGCAGGTCCTTCCATTCGGGCTCCAGGCTTGGATGTCCAGCCATGGCGATCAGCGCCTTCACCTCGCTTGGATCCGTGATTCGCTTCACCACGATCGCTTCGATGGCTTTGCGCACTTCGGAGTGGAGTCCGGAGAGATGGTAGGTCACGAGCGTATACGCGCCGAGGTTGAGATCGAGCAGATCGCGAATGTTGGGTTCGTGCAGAAAGTAATGCGCTTCGTCGAGGATGATTCGGTGCGGCAGGCCGGTCGTCCGCCGGAGCGCAGCCAGCATCGGCAGCAGCGTGTACAGGTATTTCACCTTCTCGGCGTAGGCCACGTGCGAAAGATCGACGACCACGCTCATGTCGGGATGCCGCAGGGCTCGCGCGATATCGGGCAACTGGGGCGGTGACTGATCGCCGTCGAATACGACCACTCCGGGCAGCGATTCAAGCGTGCGGTAGTCGCCCTCCGGGTCGATGACGCAGATCGAATAGCCTTGCAGGATCAACTGTTCGCAGGCGAGTCCGGCGACCCACGATTTGCCGGATTGCATCTCGCCGGCGATGAGCACGTTGCGCCCGCGCACCGCCACGGCGACCGGCCCGCCCTGTTCGTCTGTGCCGAGGTGCAGGCGATATCGCCCCATTCTTTCGGGCGGCAAGCGCAATTCTTCGGCGACTCGGCGGACGTATCCGGCCACTGCCGCTGGTCCGGCACCTTCCAGCACTTCGTCCGCCTGCGTCTTGAGCGCCGGGCTTCCCCATGAGACAGCGACGCCCAATTCGCATGTGCTGAGCAAGTCGTGGTCGTTCTCCGCGTCTCCGATGCCAATCGCGTTGTGGATCGATAGCCGCAGCGTGGCGAGGGCGGTGCGCAATCCGATTCCTTTGCTCACGCCCTGCGGCAGAACCATCAGGCGGCCGCGGTTGAACAGCAGCAGCAGGGGAAGCTCGAGCTGCCGAATGACTTCGAGAATCCGCGGCGCGAGGCTGGCGTCGGATTCAACGACGCACTGACCGACACGCACCTCGATTTGGCGGCGCCGAAGTTCTTCGACGAAGGCTGGCGGCGGAGGCGACCCGATCAAACGGTCTTGTCCAGCGGGGAACGAAAGCACGGCTCCGTTTTCGGCGACAACCACGTCGAAAAGCCGATCGTTCCCGAGGAGCTGCTTCACGTCGGAGAGAATGCGGCCGGTGACGAGAGCCACGACAATGCCGCGGGCGCGCGCTCCGGCGACGGCCTTTCGGACTTCCGGATCGAGCGCGCCGTCCTTTGCGATCGTTCCGTCGTAGTCGAGAGCGAGTACGCGAAATTTCATGGACCAGGCTTGCCTGTGAAGAGGACACTGTCCTGCATCGTCCTCTCATCTAGTCAACAACACAGGGAGACGAAAAAGCAACCGGCGCGGGCGATCGCGCTTTTAAGGTCGCGCTCAGCGGGCGGTTTGGGCGGAGGGCACTTCGATGCCGAGAAACTTCGCGGCGTTGTGGAGCAGAATCTTCGGCCGAACGGTGTCTTTCAGCGGAAGCTGTGCGAATTCCTCAAACCAGCGCTCGGGCGTCATCATCGGAAAGTCAGTGCCAAAGAACGCCTTGTCCTGCACGAGCGTATTGATGTTGTGGACCGTGGACTCCGGCCAGTATTTCGGCGCCCAGCCGGAGAGGTCCATGTAGGCGTTCCCTTTGTGGCGCAGCACGGCGAGCTGGTCATCGTGCCACGGCCATGCCGGATGAGCCATGATGATGCGCATTTCCGGATACCACGCGGCCAGATTGTCAATGTAGGGAATCGGCTTGCAGTATTCGAGCGTGATGCCTTTTCCGCCGGGAGAGCCAGCTGCGACGGCCGTGGTCCCCGTATGAAAAATCACGGGCAGATTCAACTTCACGATCTCTTCGTAAATGGGGAAGAAACGCTCTTCGTTGGGATTGAAGCCCTGCGCGGCCTGCTGAAATTTCATGCCGCGCAAGCCCATGTCCGCGCAGCGCCTCACTTCGTTGACGGCAATCTTGCCTTTCCACGGGTCCACGCTGCCGAAGCCGATGAACGTTTGCGGGTATTTTTTCATCCACGCGGCGGTCTCCCCGTTGTCCATCTTCACGCCGCTGCGAGTTTCGCCGTCCACGTCGAAGATGACGGCCATCATTTCGAGGCTCTGATACATCTCGGCCATACCATCGGGATCGGAGCGCCACTTGCCGGTGTTCATCGGCATTCCGGCCTTGGCGACCGCAGCCCAGCCCTGTTTGGCGCGCTCACCAGTCTGGATGTGCGCGTGCATGTCGATGGCTTTGAGCACTTTCAGACCTTTGCCAGTTCAGCGAACGGGTTGCGCCGTCTGCTGGAAGTTGGCGGGGACGCTCATTTCCCTGCAGCTGGCCGGGACGCGCAGGGGCGCTTCCGTCTGCGCCTGCACGGCCTTGGGATCGAGGCCTGGCGCGAACTCCCGCAGGACGAGCCCCTCCGGCGTCACGTCGATCACCGCCATGTCGGTGAAGATGTGCTTCACGCAGCGCGGAGCGGTGAGCGGAAGCGTGCACTTACTGAGGATTTTCGGTTTGCCCTTGTTCGTTACGTGCGTCATCGTAACGATCACGTTCTGCGCGCCGAACGCGAGATCCATCGCGCCGCCGACGCCGGGAACTTTTTCGCCCGGTGTCCGCCAGTTGGCCAGATCACCGTTCGCCGCCACTTCCAGGGCGCCGAGCACGGCGTAGTCGATATGGCCGCCGCGAATCATCGAGAACGAAGTTGGATGGTCGAAGAAGCTGGCGCCCGGCAGCACCGTCACATACTGTTTTCCGGCGTTGATCAGGTCGGGATCTTCCGTGCCGGGTTTGGCGATCGGTCCCATACCCAGGATTCCGTTTTCGCTGTGAAAGAAGACTTCTTTGTCAGGACCGATGAAGCTTGAAACCAGGGTCGGGATGCCGATCCCGAGATTGACGTAGGCGCCGTTTGGCAAATCGCACGCTACGCGATACGCGATACCTTCTCGTGTGAGCGACATTCCTACCTTCCCTCCGTGGTGATTTTCAGATACTCCGGGTGGCGCACGACCTGCACGACGTGATCGACGAAGATGCCCGGTGTGTGCACATCCTCGGGGCCGATCCCGCCGGGCGGCACGAGCTCGTCGACTTCGGCGACTACGAACTTGGCGGCCGTGGCCATCGGGACGTTGAAGTTCCGCATGGCCATGCGGTAGTTGAGGTTGCCGAGGCGATCACCTTTGTGCGCGCGCACGAACGCGAAATCAGCGCGGAGCGGTTTTTCGAAGATCATATCCCGGCCGTCGATCGTGCGGCTTTCCTTGCCCGCCGCCAGATCGGTGCCCGCTCCCGTAGGCGTGAAGAATCCGCCCAGGCCAGCGCCGGCCGCGCGAATTCGTTCCGCCAGCGTGCCTTGCGGGACGAGTTCAAGCTCGACTTCGCCCTTGAGGTATCTTTCCTGGAATGACTGATTGCCGGGGTTGCTCGGGAAGGACGCGATCAGCTTTTTCACCTTGCCATCGTGAATCAGGCCGCCGAGCGAGTGCGTGCCGCCGCCCGCTCCATTATGGACAATCGTAAGATTCTTCGCCCCTTGCGACCGGAGTGCTTCCAGGATTTGACCCGGCAAACCGGGATCACCAAATCCGCCCAGCAGAATCGTTGCACCGTCGAATACACCGGCGACGGCTTCCTCACATGTTTTGAGAGTCTTATCTACCATTTCCCCCCGCACACAGTCAGACGCTATTGGCCCAAGCGACCGGGCAATTTAGCACGCGCAACGTGCAAACAGCAATTCTATCGCGTGTCCCGCGTTTTGCCGAAGCACGATTTCACTCTTCGACGGTGCGAGCCATGTCGGATACCAGCCAGCGCGCCGCGAGGACGAAGAGCAGCCCGCCGATCAACGTGGTGAAGGCCGCAGCGGAGAGCGAATAGCGGATCACCTCCACACCGAAACGCTGATTGTAATGATCGTTGAACACGCCAATCAGATAGGGCCCGAGGCCAAGCCCGACCAGTTCCGACACGAGGTAGATCACCGAGGTTGCAAACGCGCGCATGCCCACCTTTACGACCGAATGCGACACGGCGACGATTGGACCCACGTGCACCGGCGACGCGGCCGAAACGACAGCGAATCCGACGATGCACCAGAACAGGCTCTTCGACAGCGCAAAGAGAAGCACTCCGGGACACGCGAGAAGCGAACAGATCGCCGAGACGTAGATCTTCCAGCGCACATCCCGGCGGCCCGCCCAATCCGACAGGTAGCCGCCGATCAACGTGCCGCCAAGGCCGGCCAGCAATCGAACGGTGCCGATGTATTCGCCAATCTGGGCGCTGTTCAGAGCGTGGATCCTGCCGAGGAAAGGCGCAGTCCAGTTGCCGAAGCCGAATTGTGTGAACGTCGTGAAGCACATTCCGGCTAGCAGGACTATGTAGCACTTTTGGCCGGCGATGAATTCCAGCGTCTGCGGGATCGCCTGCTGTCGCGTATCCACTCGCCGAGTTTCGCTGACGCCGCGAGCGGGCTCCCTGACTGTGAAACGAAAAATCACGGCCACGAGCAAGCCGGGAAGGCCTGCGGCGAGAAACGCGTGGTGCCAGCCGTAATGGTGATTCACGGCACCGCCGATGAAAGCGCCGAGCGAGCCGCCGAATACGGGACCAAGCTGGTACACGGCCATCGCCGTGGAACGCCGCGCGCTGGGAAAGAGGTCCGAGATCATCGAAGCGGAGGGCGCCGTGCCGGCCGCTTCGCCGATTCCGACGCCAAACCGGGAAAGCGTGAGCTGCAGCGCGTTCTGAGCGACGCCTGCGAGCGCCGTCATGCCGCTCCAGATCACGAGGCCCCACGTGATGATCGAGCGGCGATTGCCACGATCGGCCCAGCGCGCCACGGGCGCGGCCAGGATCGAATAGAAAATGACGAAGCCGAAGCCGGAGATGAAACCCATCACTTTATCGGAGAGATGGTAGTCGTGCTTGATGGGGTCGATCAGGATCGTGATGACCGTGCGATCGAGGAAATTGAGCGAATAGATGAGCGTGAGCATTACGAGGGCGTAAAAAGCAGCCAGGCCGGTTCGCTTCGTTTTGGCACCGTCTGGTGCCGGGGCGGCACTCGAAACTGCCATCGCTCCTCCGGTGGTCCGTCACATCCCCGACATGTGGCGAACGGTTCCGCGTCTATAACACGTCCACGCGCAAACTCAAAGCGACTGGCCAGAATGAATTGACATCGAGCGCGTTCGGAGAGATAAGAACAGCCATACAATGTTTTTTCATGGGGGTGGACGGCAATGGTAATCGACGTTCATGGGCATTTGACGGCGCCGGATTCGCTGTACGTCTACAAAGCCAACATTCTTTCGCATCGCGGTTCGCACGGGCGCGGAAAAGTGGCGATCAGCGACGACGAGATGATCGCGTTTCTGAGCCAGCCCACGTTCGAAACGGGAAAATCACATCTCGATCTTTTGAAGGAAGTCGGCACGGACGTGCAGCTTCTCTCGCCGCGTCCGTACCAGATGATGCACGCGGAAAAGCCCGCGAAGGTTTCGCAGTGGTTCATCGAAGAGTGCAACAACCTCGTAGCGCAGCAGTGCCGGCTTTTCCCGAATGTCTTCAGAGGCGTGTGCGGGCTGCCGCAGGCGCCGGGCGTCAATCCCAAGAACTGCATTCCGGAACTCGAGCGCTGCGTGAAGGAGTTCGGTTTCGTCGGCTGCCTGATCAATCCGGATCCGAGTGAAGCTTCCAATTACGATACGCCGGGAATGGGCGACGAATCGTGGTATGCGCTGTACGAAAAGCTCGTGGAGCTGGACGTGCCCGGCTACATTCACGGTGCCGGCTGTCGCTCCGTGCGGCACAGCTACTCCACGCACTTCATCAACGAAGAGACGATCTCGGTGATTTCGCTGGTGAACTCGCGCGTCTTTCAGGATTTTCCGAAGCTGAAGATCGTCTGCTCGCACGGTGGCGGCGCGGTTCCGTATCACGCGGGGCGTTTCCTGGCACCCACGCTGCGGCGCGGCGGGCAAAGCAACTTCATGGAAAACCTCCGGAAGCTCTACTACGATACGGTGCTGTACACGCCTCTGGCTTGCGAACTGCTGATCAAGACGGTGGGCGCGGATCGCTGCGTCTTCGGGACGGAACGTCCCGGCGTGGGCACGGCCAAGGACCCGAAAACCGGGAAGTGGATGGATGATGTGAAGGTCTACATCGACGGTTTCAATTGGCTGAGCGCCGCGGACAAGAAACTCATCCTCGAAGACAACGCGAAGAAGCTCTTCCGGCTCAACCTGGAAGCGAAGACGGCAAGCTGACCGCACGATTTCGCCCGTCGAGAAAGAGAACCGCAGAATGTCACTACCGTACCGGGCCGACCATATCGGCAGCTTTCTCCGGCCGCCGGAGATCATTGAGGCGCGCCGGCCCGACTCTCCCAATCACAACTGTTTGAGAGAGATCGAGGACCGCGCGATTTCGCGCGTGCTGGCGAAGCAAAAGGATCTCGGGTTCGACATCTTCACCGACGGGGAATTTCGCCGCTCGAATTTCATGGGCGACTTCACCGAAGCCATCGAAGGAGTCGACTACAGCGAAGGCCTGGCGCGAACGTGGAAGGCGCAGCAGGCTGACCAGCGGCCTCCCGACCAGCGCATGGGGCCGGTGCGCGGAATCGTGGTCGAACGCCTGCGGCAGGTGAAGCCTCTGACCGGCCACGAGCTGCCGTACCTGAAGCAGCACAGCCCCGGCGCGATCAAGATGACGCTGCCGAGCGCCACGCAGTTTCCAGCGATCATGTTCAAGTGGGGCGCGACGGACAAGGTGTACAAAGACCACTCTGCGCTGCTCTGGCACATCGTGGAGATCGTCCGGAAGGAGATGGCCACGCTTGCGGCAGAGGGCGTGAAATACATCCAGATCGATGCGCCGCGCTACAGCTACTACATGGACCCGAAATGGCGGGAGTGGATCCGGACGAACATGAAAGTCGAGCCGGACACGGCTCTGGACGACGCGATTAACGCGGATAACGCGTGCTTCGCGGCGGCGCGGCGCCCCGGGATCGTGCTCGCCATTCACCTTTGCCGCGGCAACAGCCGGAGCCACTGGTACGCCGAAGGGGGCTACGATCCCATCGCCGAGAAAATGTTTTCGACGATGGACGTGGACCGGTTTCTGCTGGAATACGAAGACGCGCGCTCCGGCACGTTCGCCCCGCTGCGCTTCGTGCCGAAAAACAAGATCGTCGTACTGGGATTGATCAGCTCGAAAGTGGCGAAGCTGGAAGACGGTGACGCAATCGTCCGGCGCATTCACGAAGCGGCGAAATACGTGCCGCTGGAGAATCTGGCGCTGAGCCCGCAGTGCGGCTTCGCATCGACCCTCGAAGGGAATCTGCTGACGGAAGAAGACCAGTGGGCGAAGATGCGGCTTGTGGTCGAGACGGTCCGACGAGTATGGGGTTAGAATTCGTTTGAGTCCGGGCGGAACACGGAGGAGACGATCATGGCGAAGGTAGTGCTTGGCGTCGGCTCATCGCACGGGCCCATGCTTTCGACGCCGCCGGACATGTGGCATCTGCGCGCCGAGGCGGACCGCAAGAATTCGAAGCATTACTATCGCGGGCAGCCCTACGATTTCGAGTCGCTGCTGGCGGCGCGACGGCCGGGCTTCGCGTCCGCGATCACGATGGAGGAGCGGCAGAAGCGCTACGATGCGTGCCAGCGCGCGCTCGACAAGCTGGCAGCGAAGTTCGCCGAGGTGAAGCCGGATGCGGTGGTCATCATCGGCAACGACCAGCGCGAGCTTTTTACCGACGAGAATACGCCTGCGTTTCTCGTATACACGGGCGCCAAGATCGAAAACATTCCTGAGACGGAAGAGGCGAAAGCCAAAATGCCGCCGGGAATCGCCGTCGCCGAAATCGGCCACTGCCCGCCCGGCGGAGCCGTCTACTCCGGTCAAACCGAGTTTGCGCTGCAGATTCTGAGCTCGCTGCTGGAGCAGGAGTTCGACGTCTCCGAGTCTTCCAGGCTTCCGAAGGTGAACGGCCACGAGCATGGCATTCCGCATGCCTTCGGATTTCTTTACCGCCGCATCATGGTGGACGCACCACCTCCCAGCGTGCCGGTATTTCTGAACGCGGGCGTTCCGCACAATCTGCCGCGGGTCTCGCGTTGCCTGAAATTCGGCCGCGCGCTGATCAAGGCCATCGAAAGCTGGAAAGAAGACGCAAAAGTCGCCGTGTTCGCATCCGGCGGACTCACTCACTTCGTCATCGACGAGGATCTGGACCAGCGCGTTCTCAAGGCGATGCAGTCGCAGGATGAAGCCGCACTCGCCGCGATTCCGGAGAGCCATCTGTTGGGCAACACGTGCGAGATTCGGAACTGGATTCCGCTTTCAGTAGGCATGAACGCGCTGGCAAAGAAAATGAATCTGGTGGACTACGTGCCGTGCTATCGCACCGAGGCAGGCACCGGCAGTGCGATGGGTTTCGTGTATTGGCAATAGGGCGGAGAACGGATGAGCGCGACGGGAAACGGGTCGGTTGAGCGCCTGAAACGGCTGGATAGCTGCGCCGTTTCTGACGCTCTCGACAAACTTTCGCTCGCGGGTGCCGCCAGCGGAATTACGCAGCTATCGGCTTCGCGGCGTATCGCCGGGCGGATTCTGACAGTGAAGCTTGGTGTGGGCGAGCCGCCGCCGGGCAAACCGCGTCACGTCAGCACCACGGCGATCGAGGCCGCTCAGCCGGGCGACATCATCGTGGTGGAGCAGCGCAGCGGAGTGAACGCCGCGAGCTGGGGCGGAATCTTGAGTCTCGGCGCGAAACTGCGCGGCGTAGCCGGCGCGATCGCCGATGGCCCCGTCCGCGACATCGACGAATCGCGGCAGTTGGATTTCCCGGTCTTCGGGACGGAAGTCACCACTCTCACCGCGCGAGGCCGAATCGTGGAGCTGGCCACGGGAGGGCCGATCACGATTCGGGGAGTTCACGTAAAACCCGGTGACTATGCGATCGCGGACGGCAGCGGCGTGGTCTTCATCGCCGCGGAAAACATCGAGCCCGTTCTCGCCGCCGCGGAAGGCGTGTTCGCGCGCGAAGCGGCCATGGCAAATGCCTTGCGCGAAGGCAAGCGGATCACCGAAGTCATGGGCGCGGATTACGAAAGCATGCTGAAGACCTGAGGACAACTTCCTTGCCAAAACAGGATCCGCTCGTCGAACGCGCCGGCAAGCTCGACACCTCGACCATCAGCGACGCGCTCGACAGGCTCGGAATCCCCGGCCAGTGCCTCAATATCAAGCCGCGCGATCCGAAGTTCCGGCTCGCCGGACGCGCATTCACCATGCTGTATGGCCCCATTGGGAAGCCCGCGGGCACCGTGGGCGACTATATCGACGACGTTCCGCCGGGCGCGGTGATCGTGATCGACAATGGCGGCCGCGAGAATGCGACTGTTTGGGGCGACATCCTCACGGAAATCGCGCACCGGCGGGGAATCGCGGGTACGGTGATCGACGGCGCCTGCCGCGACACCGCGCTTTGCGTGCAGCTCGGCTATCCCGTCTACAGCCGCAGCTACTCGATGCGCACCGGCAAGGACCGGGTGCAGCTCGAAGCGACGCAGATCTCGATCGACATCGGGGACGCGCGCGTCGCGCCGGGAGACATCCTGCGCGGAGACGCGGACGGCGTGGTCGTGATACCGCAGGAACACGAAACGGAAGTGCTGGCTGTCTCCGAGGAGATCGACGCGGCCGAGGAAGCCATCCGGAAAAGCGTGCGCGCCGGCAAGCGGCTTTCGGAAGCCCGCAAGGAATACGGCTACCACAAACTCCAGAGGAAGCGACCTTAGTTACTCGGGCACCAGGTGCGGCTGTCGCGCGCCCGAAATCAATCCGGACACCACGCAGCACGCCGCTCCAAATACCAACGCCACTTTCGCCCCGAACAGCGTCACATTGCCGTGCGCCGTCAGAGTGAAGATCACGGCGACCACGGATACGCCGATCGATTGGCCCAACAGGCGAGACATCGTGCTGATGCCGCCTGCTCCGCCGCTGCGTTCGCGAGGCGCGCTGGCCACCATCGCGCGGTTGTTCGGCGCGCCGAAGAATCCGAATCCAGAGCCGGCTAGAGCGGCCCGCCACACAATTTGAAAAGTAGTCGGGTGCGCCGGCAAAGTGGCCAAGAGGACCAGGCCGCAGAACATACCCGCCATGCCGGCGGTTCCCAAAACGTGAATTGGATGGCGATCCGCCAGCCTTCCGGAAATGTGAGACATGATTCCGCCGGCGAGCGGCAAGGGAGTCAGCAGAATCCCAGCCCACACCTGCGAGAATCCGAGACCGTCGATGAAGTAGAAGGGCAGAACCACGATCGCGATGCCTTGGCCGATGAAGGTGGCTAGCGAGGCCCCCACCGATAGCGCAAAGATGGGCCGCTTGAATAGATCGATCGCGAGCATCGGGATATCCAGGTGCATCTGCCTTTTCACCAGCAGCACTGAGAAAACTGCGGCCCCCACGAACTCCGCGCCGAGGAGCAAATCTCCCCAAAACGAGAAGCCCTGCGCATAGCCGACGCCGTCGATGCCGCGCACCAGACAGGTGACGCTCACCGCGTTCAGAATCGCGCTCCACCCATCGAACCGGTGGCGCGTCCCTTCCGCGGGCGCCAGGAACTTCTGGGACATGCTCAGCGATATCAAGCCGAACGGAATGTTGATGGCGAAAAGCCAGTGCCACGAAGCGACGGACAGAATGGCTGATGCGATGCTCGGCCCGGCAGCCGCCGACGTAAACACAACCATGCCGCCGACTCCGATGCCTTTGCCGAGCAGGGCGCGCGGATACGTATAGCGCATCACCGCCGCGGACGTGCTCCAGATGCAGGCTGCGCCCACGCCTTGGAAGGCACGCGCGAGAATCAGCGTGTTCAAGGAGTGAGGCAGCGAGCAACCGACCGATGCGACTGTGAAGAGCGCGAGGCCCGTCTGAAAGACGCGTTTGTACCCGATGATGTCCACCAAGGAGGAGAGAGGAACCACGCAGACGGCGACGGCCAGCAGGAACGCATTGACCACCCAAATCGATACCGCGGGGTTTGCGTGGAGCTGTGTCGCGATGCCGGGCAGGGCCGTGTTGGCGATATTGCCGTCGAGCACGGACATCGATAGCCCGATGCAGTAGGTGAGCATTGCCCACCGGCGTCTGTCTGCCGGCAGACCATCGGTAGACGCCATACTGCCGGAAACTTCGATCGTTACTTCTGACATCTCCCCTTTTCCGTTCTCGATTCTACTTCGGTTGCTGCGGTGGAAGGCTCGAAGATCAGGTTCTTCGCCCGCGAATCATTTGAATCGCTTCCGGCAGCGCGGCGCTTCGTGGATCCTGCTGCGCGCTCTCACCGCCGGCGCTCTGCGCCTGCTCGGCGTCGGTGTCTCCTTCGCCTGGGGCGAGGAAGAGATTCGCTTCGATTCCGTGCTGCTTCGTATAAAGATCGTAATAGCGCCCGCCAGCGGCCAGCAGAGTTTGATGAGTACCGTGCTCCACGACGCGGCCCGCCTCAATCACCAGAATCTGGTCGGCTCGAAGAATCGTTGAAAGTCGATGGGCGATCACGAACGTCGTGCGCCCGCGCATCAGGTAGCGCAGCCCCTCTTGGATGAGGGATTCGGATTCGGAGTCGAGGCTCGACGTCGCTTCGTCGAGAATCAGAATGCGCGGATCGGCCAGTATCGCCCGCGCGATCGACACCCGCTGCTTTTGGCCGCCGGAGAGTTTTACGCCGCGCTCGCCGACCACGGTGTCGTACTTCTTCTCGAATCCTTCCGCGAATTCCTCCACGCGCGCGATGCGGCAAGCGGCCATGATTTCTTCCTCGGTCGCGTTGGGCCGCGCGAAAGCCACGTTTTCGCGGATCGTGCCGTCGAAAAGAAAGGTTTCCTGCAGAACGACTCCCAATTGCGTCCGATAGGAATCGAGGCGAACCGTCGCGAGATCGATGCCATCCACGAGCACTCGCCCCGACGCCGGCGTGTAAAACGCGGCGATCAGGCCGATGATCGTCGACTTGCCGGCGCCGGAGCGGCCAACGAACGCGGTCACCGTGTCGGGAGCCGATTCGAACGAAACATCGTGCAGGACCGGCTTGCCGGGATCATAGGAGAAACTCACGTTTTCGAAGACGACGTGGCCTTCAATGCGATCAATCTTGGTCGTCCGCTGCGGATCCTGATCTTCCGGATTCTCGTTGAGCACCTCGCGCGTGCGCTCGAGGCCTGCCAGCGCCTCCGTCATCAAAGGACCGATGCTCACCACTTGCGCCACCGGGGCAATCAGCATCGCGAGAAACGCCAGATAAGAAATGAAGTCGCCGGGCGACATCCGGCCAGCCAGGATCGTCTTTGCGCCCAGGAACATCACGGAGGCGCTGACGATGCCCATCAGCACCGTCGCGGAGGCGCTCATGAGAGAAGTCATGGTCAACGTCTCGAGCACGTTGTCGAGCAGCCGTTGCACGCCACTCCGAAAGACGGCGGACTCGCGGTCCTCCGCGTGGTAGCCCTTCACCACGCGTACGCCGCCGAGAGACTCCGTCAGGCGGCCTGTCACCTCCGCGTTAATCTTGGGCCGGGCGCGATAGATCGGGCGAATCGTCTTGAATGCGCGGCTCAGGCTGACCGCAAAGATGACCAGGAATAGCGCCGCTGTCGCGGTCATCAGGGTGCTGGCGCGCAGCAGGTAGCCGAGCGCGAGCAGAGCCGTCATGATTCCGCCGGCGAAATCCACCAGGCCGGTGCCGATGAGGTTCCGGATGCCTTCCACGTCACTCATGATCCGCGAAACGAGCGCGCCGCTCCGGTTGGCATCGTAGTAGGAGACCGGCAGATGGCCGATGTGCTCCTGCACCTGAATTCGCAGGTCCGTGATCATTTTTTGCGAGGACTTCGAAAGCAGCTGCGTGATCGAGTAGGAAGTAATCGCTTGAACCACGGTCGCGCCGACCACGATGAGGACGATCGGCGTCAGCAGATGGACCTGCCTCTTGAGGATAACGTCGTCGAGAAGGTACTTGGACGATGCCGGCAGCACGAGCCCCGAAAGCCGGTTGATCGCCATCAGCACGAAGCCGACGGCCAGGATGCCGCGCCGCGGCTTGATGAGCGCCCACACGTCCGGCAGCATCTTCCAGGCCGCTTTCTTGGGGCCAGTTTGACCTGTCGGGGTGGTTCGCTCGGACCGCTCGGCGCGCTGCGCCTCACGTCCCGAAGGGGCTGAAGGGAACGATGCCATCCTACCTGCTTGAGCGAATCATGGTCTGCCAATTATAGCGGAAGCCTTCTGAGGGCGCGACGCCCGTATTGGACGGCGTGGCGATGAAGGTATTGTGGCGCAAACCGTGCCGTGGCCGCGGATTGCGAGGCCGGGAGCAGGGGGCTACAGGGTGGTCGTCATGTCGCTGGACGTGCCGCCCGCGGCCGGGATGTAACATTGCCGCGTGTAGTCCATCACCATGCGGTCGGCGTTGAACCGCCAGCCAAGGGTCCGAATGGTCCGCTTCATGCGCTTGATCCAGCCGCGCGGCAGACCGTCACGGTCGCGCTGGTAGTAGAGCGGAACCACCTCTTCTCGCAGGACGCGATACAGGTCCTCGGCGTCCCTCGCGTCGTGAACGTTGACGTCGGTGTGCGTCCTGCCGTTGCCGATCGCGAAGCCGTTCAATCCGTCGTATGCCTCGGCCCACCATCCGTCCAGGACCGAAAGATTGAGGCCGCCATTCAAGACGACCTTCTGGCCGCTTGTGCCGGAAGCCTCCAACGGGCGTCGCGGATTGTTCAGCCAGGCGTCCACGCCCTGCACGAAGTGGCGTCCGACGTCGATGTCGTAGTCTTCGATGAATACCAATTTGTCGCGGAACTTTGGATCGCGCGCCAACTGCGCGATCTGTTGCAGCACGCGCTTGCCCGGGTCGTCCAGCGGATGAGATTTTCCGGCGAAGACGAACTGCACGGGCCGCTTCGCGTCGTTCATGATCGAGATCAATTTGTCCATGTCCGTCAGGATCATGTTCGCGCGCTTGTACGTGGCGAAGCGGCGCGCAAACCCGATCGTGAGGGCGTCGAGGCTCAGAATTCGCTCGAGCGCTTCGAGGACTTCGGTCGGTTCCCCGCGGAGTTCGGCTTGCTGGATCGCGCGGCGGCGGACGAATTCCAGGAGTCTCGCCTTCAGGCTCAGGTGCGTTTCCCAAAGCTCGCCGTCGTCCACGCCTTCGATTCCTTCCCAGATGCGCGCCTCGCTGCCGTGTTCGTGCCATCCGGCGCCGAGATGCCGGTCGTAGAGACGGAACATCTGCGGCGCGAGCCACGTGGGGACGTGCACGCCGTTGGTGATGTGCCCGATCGGAACGGCGTCTTCGGCGCGGCCCGGATATAGCCCGGTCCACATCGCCCGCGATACCTCGCCGTGCAACGCCGAGACGGCGTTTGCTCGACGGGAAAGTTTCAGTCCGAGCACCGTCATGCAGAACTCCTCGGCGGAATTCGACGGATGCTCGCGTCCCAGCGCCAGCAGTGCATCCTGCGACAGCCCCATCCCCTCGCGCAGTGGCCCGAGATGTTCCTCGACGAGTCCCGCATCGAAGCGGTCGTGGCCGGCCGGCACCGGCGTGTGCGTGGTGAAGACCACTTCCCGCGAAACGCGCGGCGCGGCCTGCGCGTAGGACAGCCCTTCGTCGAGCATGCGGCAGCGGATCGCTTCCAGGACGGCGAAGCCGCTGTGGCCCTCGTTGAGGTGCAGCACGCCGGGAGTGATTCCCATGGCCCGAAGCGCTCGATATCCGCCGACGCCCAGCAGGAGTTCCTGGCGTATGCGCACGCGCCGGTCTCCGCCGTAGAGCCGGGAGCTGAGGGCGCGATCCTCCGACGAATTCGCATCCACATTTGAATCCAAAAGCAAGAGGTCGCAGCGTCCCACCCGCAGGCGCCAGACTTTCGCGCGAATCGTCCCGCTGCGCGTGTCCACTTGCACCATGATGGGTTCGCCGTTCGCGCCGATGGCGTGCTCCAACGGCAGCTGATTGATGTCCGTCTCGAGATACTCCTCCTGCTGCCAGCCGTTCTGGTCCAGGCGCTGCCGGAAGTATCCCTGGTCGTAGAACAGGCCCGCGCCGACGAGCGGAATGCCCAGATCGGACGCGCTCTTCACGTGGTCTCCCGAAAGCACGCCGAGACCGCCCGAATAGATCGGTATCGATTCGTGCAAGCCAAACTCAGCCGAGAAATACGCCACCGGCCGGGGCCGGAGAATTCCCGAGTGTCTCGTGCCCCAGGTGTGATCGTTTTCCAGGTACTCGCGCTGGCGGCGGTACGCGTAGTTGATCCGACTGTGCAGCACCTGCTCAGTCGCCCGCCGCTCAATCTCCTCGAGCGGAAGTTCGGCCAGCAGTGCGATCGGGTTGTGATTCAGCTCGCGCCAGCGAATCGGATCGAGGTCGAGGAACAGGCTCGTCGTATCCGGGTCCCAGCTCCACCACAGATTTCGCGCGAGCGACCACAAGCGCTCCTGAATCGGGACGATGAAGCGGTCGAGCGTGCGCGCCTCGCTAACGACCGGAGCGACTTGCGCGGCGGCTTCCGTCAGCATCCGGACTTCGTCCTCGCCGAAGGCGCGCGGTTCGACCGTTTGGACAACGAGCACGCCCTGCAAGACTCCGCGGTCGATCAGCGGGACGCCGAGGAACGATTGATACTTCTCTTCGCCCGCGTTCGGAAAATACTTGAATCGGGGATGATTCTGGGCGTGCTCCACGGCGACGGGACGAACCTCTTCGGCCACCAGGCCCGCAAGCCCCTCATTCAGCGCCATGCGGAGTGTTCCCACGCACTGCTGCCGCAGCCCCAGCGTCGCCGCCAGAACCAGGTTGTTGCGGTCCGGCTCGAGCAGGTAGGCCGAACAGACGTCCGTCTTGAAGCGCTTCGCAATCAGCGCGACGACGTTCATCAACGTCTCGGCCGGTTTGCCGTTTTCCTGCGCCAAGTGTGCGATTTCCTCCAGAGGCAGGACGTAATTGGATGCGGAGGCGGGAGCGTTCACGCCCGTCGCTCCGCCGCCCTTCGCTTGCATTCGGGCGCCCGCGTTTCTCATTGCACCCATCCTTAGTGTAGCCCACGGTTGGAGGACCCGCAGGCGTCTCCCCGCGCGCGTCGCGCAGATGCAAACCCCGAACGAATCCCCGCGCCGCACGAAGAAAATGGCAGCGCTCGGGCCGCTTCGCGGCAACTTCAGCGAAAACTCTAGATGCGGGTCATGCGCCAGTCCAATCCAAATACCTGATGAAGGACATAAGTTGGCTGCGCCCGAGGGCGGAGCACGGCGCGTGGAAAGAAGTCCGGCACTGGTGTAAGCTTCCGGAGGGAAATGCGATGAGCGACAGAGTGAAAAAGAGCGATGCCGAGTGGCGGTCGAAATTGACCGACGAGCAATACTACGTCACGCGAAAGAAGGGAACGGAGCCGCCGTTCAGCGGCGAGTACGAAGACACGGAAACGCCCGGCACCTATGCGTGTGTGTGCTGCGGGCAGCCGCTGTTTTCGTCCGATGCGAAATACCATTCGGGTTCGGGCTGGCCCAGCTATTGGCAGCCGATCGCCGCGGAAAACATCGAGATGGAGCGAGACGTGAGCCACGGCATGGCTCGCACCGAGGTCATGTGCAGCCGCTGCGACGCGCACCTGGGGCACGTCTTCGAGGACGGCCCGCAGCCCACCGGACTTCGCTTCTGCATCAACTCGGCCGCACTGAAGTTGAACGAGAAAGACGGCGACGCGAAGGACTAGATTCCCCCGCTCCGCTTTTCCCCTGCCGCAGGCCCGCGGACTAGTGGTCCAGGAACAACAGATTGGGATGCTGGTCGCTCGCGCTCGACGAGATCATGCGGAACTTCGTCGGCGAGACGATGTAGAAGATTCCGGTCGGCGGAATGCCCTTGGGCACGGTGCCGGTTGTCGTGAGCGTGCCCCTTCCGGTCGCGGCAAGACTTGAGAAACTCGCCGTGAACGCCTGAGCCAGATTCGGCGCGGCCGTGGCCGGCGGATCGGTCTCATCGACCACACCGGAGAGATTTCCCGCACCGTCGCCTACGAACTGCCCAATCACGTTCGGCACCTGCGTCTCCACGACCTGCGGCGCGCCCAGCGCATAGCTCCCCAGCACGGACGCATCGGCGAACGGTCCGCCCGACTGCTGTTCGAGGCTGCCCGTAGTGACGGCCGCGTCGCTGCCCATGAAGAATCCTTGGCCGGGCCCCGTCAGGTAGGCCGCAGCCACGCGCGCCTGGGCTGCGGTAAATCCGGTGTACGCGAATGCCGCGCGGCCATTGCCATTCAGGCCCATCGTGCAAGTGCCGGGAGACGACGGGCTCGTGATCGTGCCGCCGTTATTCTCGTCGTAGCTCAACGTCGTCGGCGTGGTTCCGTCGCAGGTGGTGGCAGTCAGAAGCCCGGCGAACACGTCGGAGTTACTGCCGCTCAATCCGGTGCCGCTCACAACGCTCGTGCCTTGCAGAACGGTCGAGTTGAATATCGTCGTCGGCTGCTGAAGAATCATCTCGCCGCCGAGGCGGGCGACGGTTGGCAAGCCCGTCGTCGTGGAGCTGTCGGACTCCACGAAGAAGATGTCCGAAGGCGAGACGAAGTGAAACACGAAGTTGAGCGTCATCTGCCCGTTCGTAATGGGGAACGTAAGCTCCGCTGCTCCGCGATTTCCGGAGACGGAAGAGAACTCGCCCGAAAGGGAGCCTGAGCTGAATGTTCCCGCGTCGTTGAAGTCGCCGCTGCCGGGCGTCAGCGTTGCACTCGATCCATTCGCGTGGATCACGCCGCCGAGAGCCGCCTGCTTTCCGGCGATGTCCTGGCCCGGGAATACGAAGGAGTAATTGCCGGCAAAACTCGCGCTCGTGAAGCTGGAACTCAGCACAGGCTTCATCGACGCTTCACCGTGCGTGTTGAATCCGTCGGTCTTATCCGAACTCTTCGCCGTGGAGTTGTCTTCGAAGAATCGGGCGCCCCCGCTGGAGTCGAGCACCAGATCGTAGTCCGTCGTAAGCGTTCCCTGCTTCGCAAACACCGCGACGAGCTCAAGCGTGCCGCGGCCATCGGGCCCGAGCGAATAGGTTCCGGACACGGTGGCGCCCAGGGCCACGCCCGAAAGTCGATTGACGTCCTCGACGCCGGCTGTGATATTTCCTTTTCCGTCGGCCGTGATGGTGCCCAGAATCAGCACCAGGCCGTCTTTATCGAAGCCCCGGAAGAGAAATGCATACGATCCCTGCAGCAGCTCGTTGTTGTTGGAGTTATCCGCATTCGCAGTCACGGTGATTGTGTACTGCGCCTGCTTCACCGCCGGGACGGCTTCGGAATCGGCCACCTGCACGGTGAACGTCGAGCTGCCTTCCAGGATCGGCATGCCCGAAATGCTTCCCGTTCCGTCGTTTTGCGTTGAGAGCGTCAGCCCGGCGGGAAGCTGCCCCTGCGTGATGCTCCACGTGTAGGGTGCGATTCCGCCCGTTGCGTGCAAAGGCCCGCTGTACCCGGTCGCCGTCACCGCTGCGGGCAGGCTCGCCGTCGTGATCTGTAGTGGCGGAGGATTCTGAATCGTGATCGAGAGCGGCAGCGGTGCGGGCGGCGCCACCTGATGTGCGAAATTCGGCGGAGCCGGGTTCGGAATCAAGGCTGAATCCGTGACCTGCACCGTGAAACAGTACTTTCCCGCCACCGCGGGCGAGCACGACGATCCTGTCGGCGCCGCGGACGTCGGAATGCCGCTGATAAGGCCCGTGGAAGTGTTGAAAGAGAGACCCGGTGGCAGGCTGGTCGCAGGCGCGGGCGTCATGCTCCACGTCAGGGGTGGAACCCCTCCTTGCGCGACCACCGAAGTGCTGTACAGCGTATTCGTGAAGCCCTCCGGCAGCGAGTTCGTCACCACCTGAAGCGGTGGCGGCGGATCAATCGTAATCGAATACAGTTGGCCGACCGCGGGTGCGCCGCCGCTGTCCGTCACGATTACAGTGAAGGTCGTCGTCACGGGCACACCCTGAGTCGAGCCACACGGCGTTCCAGAGACGGTCGCCGTCAAGCCGGTCGTCGACACTGTCATGTTCAGGCAGGGCGGCAGAGTCGGCTGGTTGAAACTATAGGGCGGGACGCCGCCGGTGAACGCGATCGTGATTGCGTTCGAGCCGCTCGAGATGTACGGTACTCCGTTTTTCCCCTCAGGCAGGACGCAGGGAGAATTCGCTGGCGGGCTCGGCGGGTTGCAGCTGGTCAGCGTGAAGGTCGGCGGCAGCTCAACTTTGATCGTGGCTGTTTTCGTAACCGAGGAGTCTGTGACAGACGTGGCCGTGAGAGTGACGCTCAGCTCCGCCGACAAACCGCCCGGCGGAGTGTACGTGACCTGCGTGGGCGACTGATTTGAGAGGTTTCCGCATTGGCCCGCGCCCGTTCCTGTGCCCGAGCAGCTGGTTTGTTTCTTTAGATCCCAGGTCACTCCCTTGTTCGCCGTGTCGCCTCCCACGGCGGCCGTGAAAATGAGCGTCGGGCTGACGTTTGTCTGGCTTTCGTCCACCGAAAGGATTCCGCCGGGAGTGGTGAGCGTGATCGAAATCTGATTCGAGCCGCCGCCGCCGC
>Ga0335083_10001472_pt1 | contig 32298 bp, 32 predicted proteins | sample Lox_Sample_42_FD_206716 | JGI IMG/M metagenome (GOLD analysis project Ga0335083, IMG submission 206716) | Soil microbial communities from Loxahatchee National Wildlife Refuge, Florida, United States - Lox_Sample_4.2 | ecosystem: Environmental > Terrestrial > Soil > Wetlands | place: USA...
GTCGGCGCCCATCGGCGCGGATTCTCCGCCCGGAATTGCGGCGCGCGCGCCTTTTCGTGCGGCACGCCAAAAATCGTTCCGATGGAAACGAGGATAAGGATCGCTCCGAAAACGGCCGTGACGGAGACCACATTCAGCGCCCGAAACTTCTTGACCACGCGCCGCGTCCAGCGTTTCTCAAATTCCCATCGTTCAGAGTGCCGGCCGACCTTCGTGACCGCATAGAGGGAAATGCCGCCTGCCACCACACTCAGCGCGGCCAGCAGAATCGTTCCGTGAATCTCCTGGCGCGTCAGATAGCGCGTCCAGAAACCCAGCAGCGTCGCCGGCACCACGCCGTATGCCAGGAGGATCGAGATGGCGCGCTCCACGAGTCGTGTCGACGACGGGTCCGGATTCATCCAGCGGAAATGCGTTCGCAGCAGTCCGAGAATGATGCTCGGCTCTTCATCGCCCAGGGCATGGCCGTCCGGAAAGATCGCTGGTAGCTCCTCCACCGATTCCCAGAGCCGTTGCAAGTGGTAGTGGAACAGCAGGTAGAGAATGAACAGAACGGCCGGAATCACCAGATACGACTCGGCCGTGGGCAGCGCCGCGGCGGCCGCGCGCGAATGAAGAAACGGCAGGATCGCCGAATCGCTCACCAACTGCACATCCTTCGTCTTCCATAGCAGCAGCCAGGAGAGCAGACTGACGACAGTCATGACGCCGAAATAGCGGTGCGACTGCGTCGCGTTGCGGGCGTAGCGCGACTCCGCTTCAAACTCCATCAGTTGCGGCGCCAGCAGGGCGTCGCGCAGGTTCGCGCCGGCCAATTGGCGCGGCACGAGCCCCATCGCGGTTTCCAGCGTCGCGCCTTCCAGATTTGCGCCTTCCAGGTTCGCCCCCACCAGGCAAGTCTCTTCCAGATCGGCGCGCACCAGGCACGCGTCTCGCAGATCGGCCAGCAGCAGATCCGCCGCGCGCAAATTCGCGTCGTGCAGATCGGCCATCCGGAGGTTGACGCTGATCAGGTCGGCCGCTTCGAGTTCCGCCCCGGAAAGATCGGCGCGATTGCCGCTGCGTCCGCGCGAGTCGATCCACTCGCGATGGCTCGCCAGCTTCTCGTCGAGCGCCCAGTCGCGATAGGCGGCCGGTTGAGGAACCGCCGGTTCGGCAGGCGCGGCGGCCTCCGGCATCTCTAGCCTGTCTTCGCTTGCGAAGCCGGCAGGTTCCGGCTCGGCCTGCGCTGTCTCTTCCACCGCGGGAGCTTCGGGGGCCGGTTCGACGACTTCGTCCGATTCGCTGGTGTCGGAATTCTCGCCTTCCGATTCCTCGGGCGTCGGCTCTGTCACGTTCGGCGAATACGCCTGCGTCGTGACGGACGGCTCGGCCTCGTCGGCCGAGACTTCCTCCAGCTCGGCAGGCGCGGCGTCCGCGGGAAAAATCTCCGCTAGAATCTCGCCGGCGGAAGGAAGTTCGCTCGCCGAGATTGGTTCGGCGGGTTCGTCATGGGCCTCAGATCTCAGTTCGACGCTTGCCCCGGCGGGCACAGGCTCCTCGGTCACCTCAGGCGCGCTGGCCGCCGTCCCCACCTCGGTGAGCGTCGAGATCGGCTCGGGCATGCGCGCAGTCGAACTTTCGGCATGCGAGTCGTCCGGATCGCTCGGCCCGAAGAGCCAGGACAGAATGCCGCGTCGTTTCCGTGCGGGCTTGGGTTCCGGCGGAGGCGGGGCCTCCGCCACGGCTTCGACCTGACCAGGCGTGTCCGCAATCTCGGGCTCGGTTTCCGCGGATGGGTTCGCCTCGGGCTCTCCCGCTTCGGCGGGAGCTTCCTCCGGGAAAAGGGCGGCCAGCTCATCGCTCGCCGGCGGCAGATCCTGAGAGCTGATCATGTCGCCTGCGGACTCTGGCTCAGCACTCGCCGGGACCTCCGCCGCGGGCGCTGGGCGCTCCTGTACGTCTTCGCCCGGCAATAGACGATGGAACAGAGATGGCACTGTCTGGTCCTTTTCCCCCTGAAATGGTCGAAGAACTCTGAAGAGGGCAGTCTACCCCTCAGCCAGCATATCGCGGCGGACTGTCCCCAACCGCCTGTCCAGGAGTGCAATAGCTGGCCAGCTGGCCGGGAGGTCTGGCGAAGGGTGAGTTTCGTCGATGACTTGCGTGGGCGGGGCGCCCGCCGCGCCTAGCGGCGCGCCGGAGAGGGAACTACCTTCGCCCCGTCTTGAGTGAATTCGAAGAGCAGGCTCCATTCGCGCGTGCCAGCCTCGGCATCGACTGCGGGCGTGAATTTCCACTGGCGCGCTGCCTTCATCGCCAGACCTGCGAAGTATTTGCTGGGCCCGGGCGAATCGACGTTCGCATCGGTGACGCCTCCCGATGGGCCCACCTCGACGCGAATCTTCACTTTGACGGTACCGCTGATCGTGTCTCGCGCCTTTTCTGGGACATCAGGTACGACCTGTCGTGCCACGTCGCCCGGCGCCGTTTCATGGCCCATGCGCTCCGGAGCCGGTGCGGCCTCTTCAACCCGAGGTGGCGCCGGGGCAGCGATTTCTGGAGGTGCAGGCGAAGGCGTCGCGGATTCGGTCGGCGGTGGACCTGCCGCCTTCTCAGGCTCGGCAGCAGCCGCTGGCTCGGTCGTGGCGCTAACGCTCGGCTGGCCCTGCAGTCGGTTCAACACCTTCGGCGCCACCAGGATCACGGCCAGCGCCAGCAGGATCAGCACGGCCGCGGGCGCAAGATGCCGCCAGTTCGAGCTCGCTCGCTCGGTTCGTGGTGCCGGCCTAGGCGAGACCGGAGCCGCTTCCGCTTTGGGAGCGCGATAGTCGGGCCGCAGTCTCGCCGATATATTCGCGATCGTCCACCGCCGGAGCGCATCTCGTCGCAAGCAGTTTCTCGCGATATCGAAAAACGGCTGCGGCACTTCACGGGGAACGGTCGGATCGTCCGTGCCGCGCGGGTCCCATGTCGGCGGCTGTTGCGTCAGCGCCTGCACCAGCGTCACGCCGACTGACCACGCGTCCGCTGCGGCGGAATGTCCTCCGCTCGCCGTCTCCGGCGCGTCATATTCGCTCGGCGTGGTTCTCGCTTGGCCCGCGCCGCGGACGTCGTCGCTCGAGATCTTCACGCGGTCGCCAACGGCAAAGATATTGGCGGGTCTCAGGTGTCCGTGAACGAATCCCTTGCGGTGCAGATAGGCGAGTGCATCGAGCACGGGAGGGAGCATCTCGCCCACCTCGCCCGGCGCCAGCGCCCTCTGCGGCAGAATCTCTCCCAGGTTCTCGTCCGCGCATTCCATCACCGCGTAGATCAGCGCCGCGTCTCCGATCTTGCAGACGCCGCTTTCGTATAGAGGCAGGAGATTTTCGTGTGACAGGGTCGCGACCTGCCGCAGCTGCTCCAATCGAGCAGCGGTGTTTTCGGGGTCGGCCGCGATCAGCTTGATCGCCGCTCTCTTTTCGTCCCGTTCAGTCAGGAATACGGAGGAATTCGCAGTGCCACCCAGGTATTGCTGCAGCGCGAATCCGCCGCCGACGGTTTGGCCTTCCCAGCTTCTCGCGCTCTCGCTCATTGGACACTCCCGCCTGTCGGCTTACGCGGTCACTCGTGGGCTTCGGTGCTTGGTCCCTGCGGTCCTTCGAGGCTGGGGTCTCGACCGTACGCCGAAAACTTCCGGCCACATCATGATTCCTATTTTGGTGAAAGTAAAACGGCGCTTGCTCAAACGTACAAGGCCGCTTTTCGTTCGCCCGTTCGGGGTCTTACTTTTTCGCGTTTTGCGCCACGAAGTCCTGGCGAACCACCGCAGCCACCTGCTTGGAGAAGTTGTACGTGGCGCGAAGATTTTCGCCAAAGAACATTACTTTGCCCTTTACATCGTTTTCGAAGAGCTTGCGGCCGTTCTTGTCCAGAAACTGCGTGTGGACGGTAATGGAAGTCGATCCCGCCACCGTCGTCACCTGGCGCTCCATCGCGCTGCCTTGTTTGAATCCGGTCACGGTGCATTGGAGCGTCACGAGATCGGGCGCATCCGCCGCGCTCTTGTCTCCGTCGCGATAGACGTGCTGGAACCTCTTCGTCTTCGTCACTTCTTCCACCACGTGTTCGTACATCGACATTTGAAATTCCACGGGCAGCTTCACGTCTTCGGATTGTATCTGCTGAATCTGAATCGCCGACGCCTTGATCGGCGTCGGAGCCGCAGACGATTGCCCACACGCCGTCTTTGCCGCAAACAAGCCGGCGATCAGAACTACCGTGATGGAAAGAACGATTCTCCCGCCGAATCTGCGCTTCATGGTTTCTTCGTCTCCTTGCCGCCGGACGCCGGCGTGGAATCGTCCGCTGGAACTGGCGTGGCTTTCGCGCCCGCTGCCACGAGCTGCCCTTTCAGCGCCGCGGCCTGTCCTTGCGGTAGCGTAAAGATGGCGCCGTGCAGCCCACCGTTCGAATCGCGATACTCGATCGTCAAGGTGTCCAACTTTTGACGAAACAGGCTCAGGAATCGTCCGCTGCCGTAAGGGGCGAACATCGTCAGCGTGCCAAGCGACCCGTGGATCAGCCTCTGGCTGTCCGCGCCCGTCAACACATCCTGGATTCCCGCGATCGGCAGGTCGCTCCTCGTCGGGCCCGTCGCGAACGTCAGCGCGTCCTTCGACACGGTGACTTTTCCCTTCGTATTGTGCTGTATCGCCTCAAGGCCTATGACGTGAACCACTTTGAACTGCGTCACCTGCTTTTCCTGTGCTTGGGCCATTCCCGCCGAGACGGCGACGATCGCCGGCAATAGCAGCAGGGACAAGGACACTCTTCGCTGAGATTTCAGCATGCGGATTACTCCTCGGTGGGCGCTCTTGAGCCGCCTAGTCTGCACGCGCCGTCCCGCAGAGTCAATCAATTTGAGCGGGGACCCGCCGCAGCGCGCGGACGATGGTTCACCGCGGCAGCCGGCAACTCCCGCCCCGAGAGTTCTGCGCTTGGCCGGTTTCCGCAGTATGCTTATTCTAGTGGCCGGTTAGGCGATCGGCGGGGAGGGGAACAGCGTGAACACCAAGACAGCGCCTGCGGCAAGCGCCGCGACTCGCGTTGAATCCGACAGCATGGGCAAGATCGAGGTTCCCTCCGACCGCTACTACGGCGCCCAGACGGCCCGCTCCCTGATCCATTTCAACATCGGCACGGATACCATGCCGCGCGAGTTGATCCGCGCCTTCGGCATCCTGAAAAAGGCCGCCGCGCTGGTGAACCAGGACCTGGGCAAGCTGTCTCCCGAAAAAGCAAAGCTGATCGTGCAGGCGGCCGACGAAGTCATCGCCGGAAAGCTCGACCAGCATTTTCCGCTGCGCATCTGGCAGACCGGCAGCGGCACGCAAACCAACATGAACGCCAACGAGGTGATCTCGAATCGCGCCATCGAAATCGCCGGCGGCGTAATGGGCAGCAAGAAGCCCATCCATCCGAATGACGACGTGAACATGTCCCAGTCCTCCAATGACACCTTTCCCACGGCCATGCACATCGCCGCGGCGTCACGCGTCTCCCAGGACCTGATCCCCTCCGTGGAGCGGCTACGCGACGCGCTCGACGCCAAGGCCCGCCAGTTCGCGGACGTGGTCAAGATCGGCCGCACGCATCTGATGGACGCAACGCCGCTCACGCTCGGCCAGGAGATGTCCGGCTGGGTCAGCCTGCTCGACCGCGATCTGGGCCGCATCGGCGAATCTCTCTGGGGTCTCTACGATCTCGCGATCGGCGGCACGGCCGTCGGCACCGGCCTCAATGCGCATGCGGAATTCGCCGAGCGCGCCGCCAGAAAAATTTCGGAGCTGACGGGCCTGCCGTTCAAATCCCACCCGAACAAGTTCGCGGCTCTTTCCGCGCATGACGAAATCGTATTCGCCAGCGGCGCGCTGAAGACCCTGGCAGCGTCGCTGATGAAAATCGCCAACGACATTCGCTGGCTCGCCTCCGGCCCGCGCGCGGGTTTCGGAGAACTGATTCTCCCGGAAAATGAGCCGGGGTCGTCTATCATGCCCGGCAAAGTGAACCCGACGCAGTCCGAGGCCATGACGATGGTCGCAACGCAAGTGTTCGGCAACGACGCGGCCATCGGTTTCGCCGGCTCGCAGGGAAATTTCGAATTGAACGTGTTCAAGCCCGTCATCATCCACAACTTTCTCCACTCGGTCCGCCTCCTTACCGATGCATGCCGTTCCTTCCGCGAACATTGCGTGGAGGGCATGGAGATCGACGCCGAGCGCATCCGCCATTTCGTGAACAGCTCGCTGATGCTGGTCACTGCTTTGACTCCGAAGATCGGCTACGACAAGGCCGCCGAGATCGCCAAGAAGGCACATCACGAAAAGCTGAGCCTTCGCGAAGCTGCGCTCATGCTCGGATACCTTACCGAAAAGGAATTTGACGAGATTGTTCGTCCCGAAAAGATGACGCACCCGTGAGCGCGTGTGTCGCTACGGCACAATCGAGCGTCGCTTAACACTTATTCTTCTAACAATTCTCATTCCTCGAACATCTCCGCTCGAAAACTCGATTTTCTTTTGACTGCAGTTTTCCGCCTGAATACATTCAAATTCCCCTTCACACTTTTCCCCTTCCGCAGGAGCATTCATGCGGATTCTTGTTGCCGAGCCCAGTCTTCCACTGGGCTCCTATCTGGAAGGAGAGTTTTCCGCCGAAGGCATCGCCGTTGAACTGGCCCTTGCTGGTGAGCACGCGCGGTCTCGGGTCCTGAAGCAGGATTACGACGCTGTGGTGCTCGACGTTGACCTGCCCGGCGAGGACGGATTCGAAATTCTTCGCCGCATTCGTGCCGCGCGCGAACATCTACCCGTCCTGATCCTCACAGCCGGGGCCAAGCCGGGCCAGCGCGCGACGGCGCTCGACCTTGGTGCCGACGATCTTCTCCTGAAGCCGTTCGCATTTGCCGAATTGCTTGCGCGCGTTCGTGCCGTGATGCGTCGCGGTGGTCATCGCGCGGACCCCGTCCTCAAGATCGACAATCTCGAGCTGAGCCGCGCCGAACATCAGGTCACGCGCGCGGGGCGCAGAATTCGCCTCACTCCCAAGGAATTCGCCCTGCTCGAATATCTGCTGGCGAACGCGGGTCAGCACGTCACCCGCGCCGAAATCGTCCAGCACGTGTGGCATCACGCGTCCGACCCGCTCACCAACATCGTCGACGTCTACGTGAACTACCTGCGGAAGAAAGTCGATGTGCCGTTCGAGTCCAAGCTGATTCACACCGTTCGCGGCGTCGGCTACCGGTTGGAGTCTCGCAAGACGCCCGTAGCGCGCACAGCCTGAATGATCGGCCGGTGCTCGCCTACTGGCCGTCCGCGAAAGCCACGCCAGACACGGGAGGTGAAGACGGATGTCTCCAGCAGCCCAAAGCCATAGCGGTGGAGTGATGGTCGCGAGTCCGCGCGCGGCGTTGCGCGAAAAGCTTCTAAAGATCATCGGACCGGTGTCCCCGCCCTCGATCGAGGCCGCCGGCGGCGCCGAGGCCCTGCTCAAGCTGAAGGAAGGCCGCTGCAGCACGCTGTTGCTCGATCAGCGCATCGAGGATCTCGACGTTGAGGAGCTTGTCGGCACGATTCGCGAGCGCTATCCGAAACTCAACGTCGTCGTTCTCGGCTGCGACGACGATGTGAAGTCCCTGCCGTGCCAATTCGGAAACGGAGCGTTTCGGCAAAGCCTGCTTGAACGCTCGCCGGTCGCCCGCGCCGCGGCTGCGTATTGGGGCGGGCGTTTGTCGCCCGGCGCGGTGGCAGTCGATGGTGCGACGGGAGTCGAGCCGCTGCCTGGCATGATCGGTGACAGCGTCCCGATGCGCGAGGTCTATCGACTCGCTCGGCTCGTCGCCGCGCGCGACTCGGCGGTTCTCATCGCCGGTGACACGGGGACCGGCAAGGAGATGGTGGCCCGGGGAATTCATCAATTGAGTCCTCGCCGCGCCGGACCTCTCGTCGTGGTGAATTGTGCAGCGATTCCCGAAACACTCCTCGAAGCAGAGCTTTTCGGATTCGTGCGCGGCGCGGTCGAGCCCGGGCTCGGCCCCATTCACTCCGCGGAGGGCGGCGTGCTTCTGCTCGACGAAGTCGGCGAGTTGCCGCCGAGCGCCCAGTCGAAGCTCCTGCGTTTCGTGCAGGAAGGCCAAGGGCGGCGCGTGGGCGGCTCCGACGCGTTCCGTCTGAACGCGCGCGTGATCGCGTCGACAAGCGTCGGTCTCCTCGAGCGCGTTCGCGAGGGGCGTTTTCGCAAGGATCTCTACTTTCGCCTCGCCGTTTTCCCGATCGAGCTTCCGCCGCTGCGCGACCGCGCGCAGGACATTCTTCGGCTCGCGCGTCACTTTCTCGATTCGTTGTGCAGCCGCGCGGGGCTGCCATCGAAGAATTTCAATTCCCGCGCCGAGAATCGCCTGCTGCTGCATTCGTGGCCCGGCAACGTGCGCGAGCTTCAGCACTGCGTCGAGCGGGCCTTCGTTCTCGCGCAGGAGCGGGGCGAAATCGAGGAACCGGACCTCGCGCTTTCTTCGGAGCGGCTCGATTAGGGAATCTAACGATCCATTCCTCGCCCTTGGCAGCCGTCTTGCATCTCGTGCCCGACCATGCTGAACCGACCACTTGACGAAAACCAGCGGGAAGAACTCGTGCTGGAACATTTGCCGCAGGTGCATCATGTCGCGCGCCGCATTCACTTCCGGCTGCCTCCGCAGGTGCTGCTCGAAGATCTGGTGCACGCCGGAATTCTTGGATTAATCGACGCCATCCGAAAGTACGATCCCTCGAAGAACGTCCGGCTGAAGCATTACGCCGAGTTTCGCATTCGCGGCGCGATTCTCGATAGTTTGCGGCTGGTCGATTGGAGCCCTCGCACGCTGCGGCGGCAGGCTCGCCGTTTGCAGAGTGCAATCTCTCGATTCAGAGCCGCTGCCGGCCGCGAGCCCAGCGAAGACGAAATCGCCGCCGAGTTGGATGTCGATCTGGCCACTCTCCAGCAGCTCCGCGCCAAGCTGCGCGGCCTCGATATCGGGAGTTTGCAAGCGGAGTCCGGAGAGGAAGGCAGGGAGGAGGAAATCGAGCGCTGCGAGTCCAGGGAAGAGGATCCGTATCATCGCGCGCTGCGCTCGGAAATGGCGGAATTGCTGGGGCGCGCCATGGACGAGCTGCCTCCGCGGCAGCGCGACGTTCTCGCGCTCTATCACTTCCACGAGCTAACGATGAAGGAAGTCGGCCGGATTCTGCGGATCGGAGAGTCGCGCGTCTCGCAAATTCATAGCGCAGCGTTGATCCGATTGCGGACGCGCATGCCAAAATTGTTGTCCCGCGGCCGGCCGCCGAAGATGCGGGCTCGTGCGGAATCCGCTTCCTCCCGCAAAGCGATTTCAGCCTAAAGCCTGCCTGGCCGCAGCCGATACCGGCAGTATTGTCCTTCCGCGGTCGGAGGCTTTCGGGAACATGGTGGAGCGGATTCGCAATTCCGGTGGCCGCGACGTTTCGAGCCAGACCAGCCGTCCCCCGCTGCCGGTGCCGGAGCCTGTGCAGCGGCTGAATCGCTTCCTCGAAGCCGCCGCTGTCGACCTCGGCCGCGTGGGGCGCGAGATTCGGTCCCACCCGGACCTCGAGTCTCTCGTTGAACGTATGGCGGTGTCGCTTGCGCTCTCCCCTGCCGATTCGATCGAGACGCCGGAAGATGCGGTCGTCGTGCTGGGCGCCGACCGTCTCCGCGTGGTGTTCTACATGTGGTGGCTGATGAAGCAGAAGAGCGGCGCGACTGCGGCGCCCCAGTCGCCGCCCTGGAGCCCCGAGGCACTCTACCTTGCCAGCTTTCTTCGCTATTTGCGCTTGGATTCGCCCAGCGCCGCGATCCTGCACCATGGAATGTTCGCGTTCGCCGTGGACCCTCGTCGCGCGGATTTCGCCGACCTGCGCGACATGCTCATGCGCGATCTGCTCGCGCTCATCCCGGTGATCGATCCCTCCGTCTTGCCGCCCACAGCGCTCGCATCCGGCGACCCACCCTGAATTCGGCCGGGCAATCAGCGAGCCGTGGTAGGATGCGCGGCGGTGCCCCCTCGATCGTCGCGTGACCCACCCCGCCAAAGTCGCGCTCACGTTTCTCGCTGCGATTGTTCTGCACGCGTTCGCTTTCGACGCGACCGTCGCTTCCACCGCATCGCAGCAAGCCGACAGGATCGTCATCATCAAGTCGCGGCGTGAAATGACTCTGATGGCCGCAGGGAAGCCTCTCAAGACCTACAAGGTAGCGCTCGGCAGCCAGCCCGTCGGCGCGAAGGAGCGCGAGGGCGATCACAAGACGCCGGAGGGCAACTACATGATCGATTCCAAGGTCGAGCACAGTCGTTTTCATCGCGCCCTCCACATTTCCTATCCCAACCAGGCGGACCGCGAGCGCGCGCGCAAACTCGGCGCCAGGCCCGGCGGCGCCGTCGAAATCCACGGCCTCGGCGACAAATTCGGCTGGGTCGGCGCTCTCCATCGGCAAACCGATTGGACCGATGGCTGCGTGGCCGTTACGAACGAAGAGATCGATGAAATCTGGCCGCTGGTCGCCGTCGGCACTCCTGTCGAGATCAAGCCCTGAACTCCGATTTGTGTTTTCCTGCCTCGCAGCCTTGTATCTTCGGTTTTCCCGAAGTAGTATTTCCGCATGGAGTGGCTGAACTACCATCACCTCTACTATTTCTGGGCCGTCGTGCGCACCGGCAGCATCGCCAAGGCCTGCGAGGAGTTGCGCCTTGCGCCCCCAACGGTCAGCGCTCAACTGCACGAGCTGGAAAATCAACTGGGCGAAAAACTGCTCGAGCGCTCGGGCCGGGGACTGATCCCCACCGAAATGGGCCGCCGCGTCTACCGCCACGCCGATGAGATCTTCTCCATCGGCCGCGAAATCATGGACACGGTCAAGCACCGCCCCACGCAGCGCCCTCTTCGCCTTTCGGTTGGAATCGACGACGTCCTCCCGAAGATTGTCGCCTACCGAATTCTCGAGCCGGCGCTTCATCTCAAATCCTCGGTGCAGCTCTTCTGCCGCGAGGCCAGCCTCGGACGCCTGGCTGCGGAACTCGCCGTGCACGAACTCGATGTCGTTCTCTCCGATGCTCCCGTGACTCCAAGCGTGAACCTGCGCGTCTACAGCCACCGTCTGGGGGCCACCGGTGTCGTCTGGATGGGTGTGAAGCCCCTTGTCCGACTCTACGCGCGCGGCTTCCCGAAATCGCTCGACGGTGCGCCGATTCTGCTCCCAACCGACGATACCGCCATCCGCCTGCGCCTGGATCAGTGGTTTGCTTCTCTCGGAGTCCGGCCGCGCATCGTCGGTGAATTCGAGGATTACGCACTGCTCCGCTCGTTCGGTCAGGGCGGCGTCGGCCTGTTTCCCGCGCCTGCCGTTCTCGAAACTCAGTACCGCCGCGAAGGGAAAGTGCAGCGCGTCGGTGTCGCGCGCGGGATCGAGAACCATTTCTATGCGATTTCTGCGGAGGAAAAAGTGCGGCACCCGGCCGTGATCGCTATCTATGAAAATGCGGCCCGCGGGGTTTTCGGGCGCTCGCGATGACGTTGGATGCCGGGGAAGGGAGCCTCGATCGTTCGGCGCGTGCCAGTCTTCATGGAACGTCGGGCTCCCTCCCGCGGCTTGGTGCGCTCAGGACCGGTCGATTTCAAGTGCGGTCTCGAGCGCCTGGGCTTTGCTTCGAGCTTCTGCAAAGTCCAGGAACTTCCCCACCGTCTCCTTCATGGAGAGCGAGTGGTCGGCAATTCCTTCCAGATGATTGGTGTATTCCGGAACGAACCGCGCGTGCGGCCGCTCATTCAGATGAACGATCGCGGCCTGCGTGTGCGTCGCCACCCGCGCCGCGATCGGCGTGATGGCGTCGACTGCTTGTTGCTGCCACGGCGCCAGTTCCGGATGCATCCTCTGCAACTCGGCCAGGATCTTCCCGGCCGCGTTCACGTGCTCTCGCACCAGGGACAGGCGGTTCGCATGACCGTCACGACTGGAGACGTGCGTTCGAGTCGAGGCGTCAAGCGCTTCGCCTGAGAGGCTCAGCTTGCCGCTGATTGTCCGAAGCTCGCGCAGCTTTTCGGAAGCTTTTTCGATGGACTTCCAGTTTTCCGTCCTCGCCTGCGCCTGGATCTCCGCCGGCGGCGGGGAAGCGCCGAAGCCGACTCCTGCTAATAGCAACCCCAGAACGCCCGGCGCGATTCCTCTCTTTGCGAATGTGAAGCTCATCTCTTCCTCCCGTGTTCTGTCTTTGTGAGTCCGGCGCGCACCGCGATTGCGCCGGCACAAAGGTTGAATAGCAGGAGGGTCTTATTCGAAAAAGAAGATAGTTCCTTATCGATCGTTAGGATTTCCCGAACCGTATCTCTCCAAACGGTCGGGTCAGTTGAGGCGTTCGCATGAAGGGTTTTCTGGGAGGATCGTCGGCGTAATCGTTTGACGACAGTGCCTCTATCCCGCGCGCCCCACCGGGCGGTACCATCGGATCGCTCGGCGCGCCTTATCCAGGGCGGCGCGCACGGGCCACTCGCTCGGTTTCGGCCGTGCGGGAAATTCAAGAGGAGGAAGACTCCGTGAAGAATCGCCTTTGGACCGTTTTGGCCCTTGCCGTACTCATTTTCGCGCTTGCTTTTCCTGCGGCGGCTCCCGCTGCGGCGCCGGAGCGCCATCCCGAAATTCATGACGCGATCGAATCACTGCGCCACGCCCGCGAGCATCTCGAGCACGCCGCGCACGACTTCGGCGGACACCGCGTCGAAGCGATCCGCGCGATCGACGCAGCCATCGGTCAGCTTCAGACCTGTCTGCAATACGACAAGTAGTGCCCGATCCCGATCCGGCCTGCTGGCTGCGTGCCCCATGCACACACCACGGGCCGGGTCGCTATTTTGGGGGGCATCGCCTCACTGTCGAATGGTTGAGGGAGCGGAAGAACCGGGGCGGCTCGATCCCGCACGGATCTCGTGAAGGATCTTGAGCGCCAGTTGCAGGCTGGTCGAGCAGGACGAGTCGTTGATGCGGCACTGCGCGATCGTCAGCTGGCAGCCGCACGTGCACTTCTCGGAATTCACGCGCTTCAGCACGGCGCGTCTCTGATCCTCGGTCAGCCCCTTGAAGTCGAGACCGGGCAGCTCCTTCGCATGAATCGCATTCTTCAGGAAAATTTGGCCCGTATCTTCGAACGTCTCCACCTTGGCGTCCACCGGCATACCGAGCAGCGAGCGAATCTCGGAGTCGTACACGTCGATCGGATACACCCCTTCGTGCTTCTGCACGATGCGGCTGTCGGTGTTCACCACGAATGAAGTCGGCAGCGCCGGCACGCCGCCGTATTCCCGCGAAAGTGTGCTGCTCCCCATCACAATCGGATACTCGATTCCGTTGTTCCGCGCGAAGTCCCGCACTTCATCTGCCGGCGCATCGTCCATCGAGACTCCGATGATCACCAGCTTGTCCTTGTATCGTTTCGAAAGTTCGATCATCTCCGGAATCTCTTCGCGGCACGGAGGGCACCAGGTGGCCCAGAAATTCACCACCACCACCTTGCCGCGCACGTTCGCGGTCGAAACGATATGGCCGTTGAGGTCCGGCAGCAGAAACGGCGGCATCGCCTGAGGGTTGCTGGCGAATCGGATCACGAATTGCGTCCCGTCGTCGCTCAGGTTGCCTTGCGGCTTCCCCGCCACGGGACGGCTCGCCGCAGCCACATGCCGCGCCAGCGAGGCGGACGACCGTAACTCCAAACCGAGTGCCAGTAGCGCCGTTGCCACCAGCAATCCGACGATGGAGAGCTTTTTCAAGATGTTGCGGCTCGGCCGCTATTATCCTGCACCGGCGCGAGCTTCACAATCCGCGTGTTCGTAGCCGGCACCATCGCGGCGCTACCCTGTTTGACGTTCCAATGCGGGATGCGGCTTCCCGATTTGATGTCGGGATCCGTATCGCGCGCCTCAGTTCACCCGTTAAGTCATTGAATCCACGTTGGCGCCGCGTTCCTAGCCGCCGAATTCTTTGGGCATCTCACGTGCACAGAGCGGCTGCGCGGGTCGCGTTCCGACACGGTCCGCATCGTCAAATGAACGGGAAGGAAGGGGCCGTTCACGCGATGATACGGGTCGTTCCCACCTGCCTCTGAGAGGGAAGCTAGGATGGATGACCCCATGACTCGGTTACGCCTAGACCGAGTCAAAGGAACGCGACCTTTTGGGGGCTCCTGATCCCAAGCAGGAGCCCCTTCCTTTTTCTGCGCGTGCGATAATGCTTGCAGCGCATGCGCAACATCAAACTCACAATTTCCTACGACGGCGCCGGCTTCCACGGCTGGCAATCTCAGCCCGGCGTGCCCACCATTCAGGGCGCGATCAACGACGCCGCGCGCAAGATCACACAGGAGAAGATCATTGTCCACGGCGCCAGCCGGACCGACGCCGGCGTTCACGCTCTCGGCCAGGTCGGCCATTTCAAGACGCAATCGGCTCTTTCCCCCGTCGAAATCCAGCGCGCGCTCAATGCGCTTCTGCCGCCCGCCATCCGCATCGTCGATGCGGAGGAGATGGGCAACGATTTTCACGCCCGTTGGCTGGCGCAGGGCAAGACGTATCGTTACCGCATCTATCGAGGCCGGGTCCTGCCGCCGTTCGAACACGGCCGCGCGCTCCACTATCCCTGGCCGCTTGATGAAAACCGAATGGCCGAGGCCGCCCGCCTCTTTGAAGGCGAGCACGATTTCAGCTCTTTCGCCGCTTCGTCCGGTTCCGAAGACGACGACCGTGACCGCGAAATGGTCCGGCTCATCTACTCTTCCGAAATCGCCCGCCGGCAGGGCGACGAAGAAATCTCCTACACCGTGCGCGGTCGCTCCTTCCTGCGCTATATGGTTCGCAAAATCGTCGGCACGCTGATCGAAGTTGGGAAGGGAAGGCTCGCGCCGCAGGATATCGCGCAGCTTTTCGAGGCACGTGACCGCTCGCGCTCCGGTCCCACGGTCCCGCCCGAGGGCCTGTATCTCGTCTCGCTCGAATATCCCGATCCAACGGACTCGCTCGCCTCATCCGTCTCGCGCCGCCACGCGGCGGGCTCGGACGCCTGATTTCAGGTAGACTGGCGCTGATGGACGCCGAACTGATTTACGACTGGAACGCGCACTCGGTCCCGGAAATCCCGCCGGGGCGGCGCGTCATGGTCCTCGACGAAACGCTTCGCGACGGTCTGCAAAATCCCTCGGTTCGCGATCCGTCCATCGGCGAAAAAATCGAAATCCTGCATCTGATGGAATCGCTTGGCATCGACCAGTTGAATATCGGTCTGCCTGCCGCCGGTCCTCGCGCGTTCGCCGATTCTGAAGCGCTGGCGCGCGAAATCATCGGCTCGCGAATGAAGATTCGGCCCAATCTCGGCGGCCGCACGCACAAGAACGACATCCAGGCAATGATCGACGTCTGCCAGCGCGTCGGCCAGCCGATCGAAGCCGCAATGTTCCTCGGCTCCAGTCCGATTCGCCGCCTCGTCGAAGACTGGAGCGTCGATCATCTTCAGCGCACCACGGAAGAAGCGGTGAAATTCGCCGTCGCCTCCGGACTGCCCGCCATGTACGTCACCGAAGATACGATTCGCACCGATCCCTCCACCATCGTCGCGCTTTACTCGACCGCCATCCGCGCCGGCGCCCGCGCGATCGTGGTCTGTGACACCGTCGGGCACGCCACTCCTCGCGGCGCCTACAACCTCGTGAAATTCGTGATCGACGAAGTCGTGAAGCCTTCGGGCGAAAAAGTCCGCGTCGATTGGCACGGGCACAACGACCGCGGCCTCGCCGTCGCAAACTCTCTCGCCGCGCTCGCGGCTGGCGCGGACCAGGTCCATGCAGTGGCACTTTCTCTCGGCGAGCGCGTCGGCAACACGCCGATGGAAGTCATGCTCGTCAATCTCCGTCTGCTCGGTCTGATCGACCGCGATCTTTCCGGGCTCAAGGAGTATTCGGAAACAATCGCGCGCGCTACCAACACCGTGATCCCCCCGAATTATCCCGTCGTCGGCCACGATGCCTTTCGCACGCAGACCGGCGTCCACGCCGCCGCCATCGCCAAGGCTTACCGGAACCACGATGTGAAGCTGGCGGACGCGATCTACAGCGGCGTCCCCGCGCATCTCTTCGGCCTCGAGCAGATCATCGAGATCGGTCCGATGAGCGGCAAATCCAACGTCATCTATTGGCTCGGCAAGCACGCCATCGCCGCGACCGACGATCTCGTCGACCGCATCCTCTTGGCGGCCAAACATTCTTCGAAGGTTCTGACGGAGGAAGAGATTCTGGCGCTCGTACCCGCATCGGCACGGCACTAGGCCAGGAATCTGCGTTCGACCGATATGGCCACTTCACAACCTCAGCCTGAAATCATCGTTCGCCCGCTGGTCGATTCCGACCTTGCGGCGGCAGACCGCATCGTGCGAGTTGCCTTCGGCACATTTCTCGGCATGCCCGATCCGGCCGCGTTCATGGGCGACGCGGGTTTCGTCCACACTCGTTGGAAAGCAGACCCCGCCTCCGTTCTCGCCGCCGAGCACAACGGCAAACTCATCGGCTCGAACTTCGCCACGAATTGGGGCAGCTTCGGTTTCTTCGGCCCGCTGACCATTGAGCCGCAGTATTGGAATCGCGGCGTTGCACAGCGCCTGCTCGGTCCGACGATGGAAATCTTCCGGCGCTGGGGCAACCGCCATCTCGGCCTCTATACGTTTCCGCAAAGCCCGAAGCACATGGCGCTCTACCAGAAATTCGGTTTCTGGCCGCGCGATCTCGTCGTCAGCTTCGCCAAGCCTGTCGACGGCACGCTCGACACGCCTGCCGACACCTCGCGATTCTCCGAATCCAGGCCCGCGGATCGCGAAAGCCTGATCGCCGCGTGCCGTGAAGTCACCGACGCGATCTTCGATGGCCTCGACGTCCAGCGCGAAATCCGCGCCGTCGCCGAGCAGCATCTCGGCGACACGATTCTCGTCTGGGACTCCTCTCGCCTCGCCGGTTTCGCCGTCTGCCACACGGGCCCGGGCACCGAAGCCGGATCGGGCCTCTGCTACGCCAAATTCGCTGCGGTCCGCCCCGGGCCGCGCGCGGAAGAAAACTTCGCGCGCCTGCTTCGCGGCGTCGAGGCCTATGCAGCCGCATCCGGCGCGCCCAGAGTTACAGCGGACGTCAACGTCTCCCGCCGCGAGGCGTTTCGCGCCATGCTCGCGCACGGATTCCGCCCGGAAAGGAACGGCGTGGCGATGGAAACGGGCGAAGCAGGCTCGGGTTACAACCGCCCCGGCGTATATGTCCTTGACGATTGGCGCTAGCATTCGCCGCACGAATCGCGTGAAAGTCGCGCTCATCTGCTGTATCTTTTTGTGGATGGCCCCGCTTTCGGCTCGCGTTGCTGAAGATCCCGTCGCGATGCTCGCGCACGATCCTCGCTGCGCGCGCGGCCTTGCGTGGATCGATAACAGCGTAGCCTGGGTCACCGACCAGCAGATTCGCCTCACAGAAATCCCCGCTCCCGAATTTGACGAAGCCCGCCGCGGCGCTGCGCTCAAGGAACTCTTCGCCGCCAACGGCTTCCAGACGCGCGTGGACAAGACCGGCAACGTGATCGGTGAGCGCGCCGGTGCGGACGCGAAAAGCGTCATTTTGATCGCCGCGCATCTCGACACGGTCTTTCCGGCCAACACGGATGTTCGCGTCAAGCGCACGGGCGGCCGCCTGATCGCGCCCGGAATCTCGGACAACGGCGCTGGCCTCGCCGCTCTGGCGGGCCTCGCGCGCTCGCTGGCCGAATCGCGCGTTCGCACGGACAAGACGATTGTTCTCGCCGGAGACGTCGGTGAAGAAGGCGAAGGCAATCTGCGCGGCATTCGCGCGCTCATCGACGCGTACGCCTCGCGTCTCGCCGCCGTCATCGCGCTCGACGGTCCTTCGTCCGATCACATCACCACGCAGGGCATTGCGTCCCACCGCGTCGAGGTGAGCGTCGCCGGCCCCGGCGGCCACAGTTGGTCCGACTTCGGCGCGCCGAATCCGATCACCGCGATCTCTCGCGGCATCGTCCGTTTTTCGTCGGTGTCGGTCCCGGATGATCCGCGCACCTCGTACAACTTCGGCGTTGTGGAAGGCGGCACTTCGGTAAATTCGATTCCTTCTCTGGCCGCTGTGAAGGTCGATTTGCGTTCCGAGGACGAATCCGAGCTCGGCCGCCTGGAATCCGCTTTGCGCGATGCCATGCAGACCGGCATGAACGACGAAATATCGGCTACCCGCGCATCCCGCGAGGCGCTTCAGATCACCTTCCGTTCTCTCGGATCACGGCCCGCCGGAAAGTTGCCGGAGGATTCTCCGCTGCTCGCCGCGATTCGCAATGTGGATCGCTATCTCGGCAATCGCTCGCGTCTCGAGCGCAGCTCCACCGACGCGAATATCCCGCTCTCTCTCGGAATTCCGGCGGTCGCGATCGGAGGAGGAGGGAAGGGCGGCGGCTCTCACACGCTCGAGGAGTGGTTCGATCCGTCGGGTCGGGAGCTCGGCCTCAAGCGCCTGTTCTTGACGGTGGTTTCTCTTGCCGGTTTCTCGCGCTGATCCAGCGCCGTTCTACTTCTCGATTTCGATGCTCTGCAGTTCGCCGTCGTACGCCCGGTGTTCCATCACGACATACATGATCGACGCGGTTCGCCCTTTCAGGTCCGTGCATGCGGGAAAGTCCTGCTTCTCCACGGCGGTGCGGTCGTCGTCATAGGTGAGGCGCGTGTAGTCGCGCCCGTGAAGCGAAAGCTGTCCGTCGCGCACGCTCACTTTGATCAGGATTTCGTTTCCCGTGCACGTCACGTCCGTCACTTTGCCTTCGGCTGTCACCTGGTCTCCCGCCAATCCTTTCACGGCGGGATTGGACGCACCGGGCGCGGGGCTTGCCGCAGCGGGGCTGCCGCGCAAGGGACCGGCCGTCGCGCTCGGATCGGAGCCCAGAAGTTCGAGTGTCTCGATGGTGGAGTCAGTGGCCTTGTACCGCGCGATCACGCGCACGCCTTTCAAGGAGTCGCAGGGCATGCCCATGATGGGTTCTCCCGCTGACGACAGGATCTTCACGCGAGCCGTCGGCGATTCGTGCAAGTGCAATTTCCCGGAGGGCGTGTCGAGATCGAATTGCCACCGATCGGCGCAGTTCACCTGCGCGACGGTCCCAGTTACCTGTGCGGCGTCGTCCGGCTTGCGGAGATTCGCGCGCGTGGGTGTCTGCGGTCCGGTGCTTGACGCTTGCTGCGCGCGCACGGCCGCAACCGTGCCGCTCGTCAGCAGGATCGTAAGAATCGCAATCGCGCCGGACTGGGAGCGCGAGACCATGAAATGCCGGCTTGTTTACTACATCCGATTGGATTGCGTCAATCGTTAACACCCGGGGACGACGGCCGTTCGTAGCATGGTTGTCCGGCTTGCCGCCGCGGCTCGCGCCGCATAGACTCGCTTCCTCGATGCGCGACAAACGTCTGCTCGCCGATCTCGCTCTCGCTGCCTGTACCGTGATTTGGGGCGCCACGTTCGTGGTTATCAAGGACGCCCTTGCCGGTATTTCCGTGATCGCGTATCTCGCCATCCGCTTCGGCCTGGCGTCGATCCTGATGGCGATCATCTATTGGCGATCGCTGCGGTCAGTCGGCATGAGCACGATCTGGGCCGGTGCCCAGATCGGCTTTTTCATGTTCGCGGGCTACATGTTTCAGATCACGGGCCTCCGATTCACCACGCCCTCGAAGGCGGCCTTCGTCACGGGAATGTTCGTCGTCTTCGTTCCGTTCATTCTGGCGATCTTCGTCCGGCGGCGCATCCCGGGATGGATTTGGGCAGGCGCCATCGCCGCGCTGTCGGGGCTCTACTTCCTGTCTGTGCCTCCCGAAGGACTCGGCGCGCTCGACCGCGGCGACCCGATCGTCTTCGGCTGCGCCATCATGTTTGCTCTGCACATGATCTTCATCAGCCGCAACGTCGAGCACCACTCGGTCGCGGCGCTCAGTTCGCTGCAGGTGATGACCACCGCCGTTCTCTCTGCGGCGCTGCTGCCGGTTGCCGCGGCCTTTGGCTGGGAAAAGCCCCGCATCGTTTGGACAGGCTATTTGGTGTTTGCGATTCTGGCTACGGCCGTTGGAGCCACGGTGATCTGTTTCTCGCTGCAGACCTGGGCGCAGAAGCACACCTCCACCGCGCACGCGGCCATCCTCTTGAGCCTCGAGCCCGTCTTCGCGGCGATCACGTCGCTGCTTCTCGGCCGCGAGCGATTCACTGGTCGCCTGATCCTGGGAGGCGCGTTGATTTTCGGCGGAATCTTGCTCGCCGAGTGGAAAGGTTCCGCGCCGGCAATGCCTGCTGCTCCCGAACCGATCGCGCCGTCCACGGAGTGAACTTCGATGAAGACGTCCCCGATCGCGAGAAAGATCGAGGCTCATCTGGACATGTTGAGATAGTCTAGCCACTCCTTGGAGGCGATCATGGCTTTGCTTCGCAGCATCGTGGGAGTGGTGGTGGGAATCATCGTGCTGACCGTTGCGTCGTTCGCGATCGAAGCCGTTGCCGATCCCGTCTTGATGCATTTGTTCCCGAATGCGCTGCCGAATCGCGCGGCGATGGAACAGAGCCTTCCGGCGAGCCTCTTTCTCTTTTTCTATACGAGTCTGTGCTTGGTGCTGGGCGCGTACGTCACCGCGTGGATTGCGGGACGCGCGTTCGTGCTGCACGCGCTAATCATGGGCGCTGTCGAATTTGTTTTCACCTTCCTGGCGATGTTGCATTTCGCCAACTTGCCCAAGCGAAACTTCATCGTCAGCTTGATTCTTACGATTCCTGTTGCTTGGATCGGTGGCGCCCTCCGTGCTCGGCAGGCCACCCGAGGCGCGGCGTCCTGATCTCGCGCTCGCCTGCTCTCGAGCGCATTTTCTAATCCGCCGCCGGGCGGCCTACAGTCGCGCTTTCAGGAGGCGGTACTTCTCCGTGAATTCGTACTTGCCGAATCGGCTGGCAAGTAAGGCGCGCGCGGTGAACTTTGCCCGGCTCAGCACCTGCGCGATCCACTCGAGGTCGCAGCCGGGCATGCCTTCCATGTACGCGCGAATCGAATTCCGGTAGTAGATTTCCGTGGGGCGTTCCATGCTGCGGTCGGTAGGCATGAGTTGACCTCCGTCGTTTTGGGAAGGGAACACCATTATACCCCCAGTCACTCAACTGCCGGCCCTTTCCTTCAACCAAGCCGGCGGGGCGCTCCATCCTTCGGTTTTGAACGGTGAGCGTTCCCGCGTAACCTTTCACCTTCTCGCTGGTTAATGCTATAGAGAGCGCGTTTTCCGGAGAACTTGTTGAAGGCCACACGGAAGGAAGCTGACGAAAAGCTTCTCGTCGCGGCGGCGCAGAAGGATCCCGCTCGCTTCACGGACCTCTATGAGGCGAACGTCGAACGAGTGTACGCCTTCGCGCTGCGGCGCCTCTCGAATCGCGCCGACGCCGAGGACGTGACGGCGGAAGTGTTCCAGCATGCACTGGCGAATATCGGGCAGTTCGAGTGGCGCGGAGTCCCGTTCGCGGCTTGGCTGTACCGCATCGCGCAAAACGCGCTCGCCGACCGCTGGCAGCGCGCCTCTCGGGAACAGGGAAGGCCGGCGTCCGACGACCCGCCGGACCCCGACACGCGCGTCGACCCGGAAGAGATCGAACGCCGGGCGCAACTCTTTCGTCTTGTCGCGACGCTGCCTGCCGAACAACGCCGCGTGATCGAAATGCGCTTTGGCGAAGAGAAGAGCATCGCCGAAATCGCGCGCGCGATGAAGCGCAGCGCCGGTGCGATCAAGCAACTTCAGTTCCGCGGTATCCGGGCCTTGCGCCAGCGTCTCGACAAGGACCGCGCCAGAAAGCGAGTCAGGAAAGCGGGCCGGAAGCGGGGTGGTTCCCATGGCTAAACGCAGCCCTGCCGAACAGTACGACCAGATTGTGGCGCGGCTTCTGGGTCGGCCGGATACTCCGCTGGAGCGCTCCGGTGCGACGCGTCCGTTCCGTGCGGGCCTGGCGCCGGTGCTCGAAATCGTCGGCGCGCTGAAGAATCTTCCCCGCGTCGGCTTCAAGGCGCGGTTGCAAGCGGATCTCGAAAGGAGAGCCTCGATGGCAACACAAGCGGCAAAGCCCGCGAATTACATGCGCGAAGGGTTTCACAGCCTCACGCCGTACCTGATCGTGCCCGGAGCCGCGCAGTGGATCGACTTCGTGAAGCGCGCCTTCGGAGCGGAAGAGCATTTGCGGGTGAAGCGTCCGGGCGCGGAGCATCTCATCATGCACGCGGAATTGCAGATCGGCGATTCGGTGGTCGAGCTCGCCGATGCGACCGCGGAGTTCGCTCCGATGTCCTCGACTCTGCTGTTGCGTGTTCCCGATGTCGATGCCGTCTACAACCGCGCGGTCCAGGCGGGTGCCAAGCCGTTCGGTCCGGTCCGGGACAACCCCTACGGCACCCGCGGCGGTACCGTGACCGACGATTCCGGCAATCGCTGGCACATCTTCACGCCCGTGCCCGGCGATCAGATTTTCAAAGACTTTCGCAGCGTGACGCCCCATCTGTACGCTTCCGAGCCGGTGCGGCTGATTGAGTTTCTTCAGAGGGCGTTCGGCGGGAGCGAAATCTATCGGGCGCAAATGCCCGATGGCAGCATTCCTCACGCGCAGGTTCGCATCGGTGATTCGATCGTCGCGCTCGCCGGAGGCCGCGGCCCCTATCAGGCCATGCCGTCCAGCCTTCACCTTTTCGTGCCGGACACGGATGCCGCCTATGAGCAGGCTCTGCGAGCCGGAGCGACTTCGATCGGCGCGCCCGCGGATCATCCCTATGGCGAACGCGGCGCCGGTGTGATCGATCCGTTCGGGAATCGTTGGTTTATCGCGACGTATCTCCGAAATGCTCCGTCGCCGGAGCGGACGCCGTGACCGCTGGCCAATTCCGCCGCATCGCTCTCAGTATGCCCGACGCCGTCGAAAGTTCTCACATGGACCATCCCGATTTTCGAGTCGGAGGAAAGATTTTTGCGACGCTCGGCTACCCGGACAAGAATTGGGGAATGGTCAAGCTGCCACCCGATCTCCAGGCGAGATTCTACGAAGCGCACCCGACGGTCTTCGTCCCGGCGAAGGGTGCGTGGGGGAAGGGTGGCGCGACCACCGTGCGCCTGAAAGCGGTCAAGAAAGCCGACCTGCAACGGGCAATGCGAGCTGCCTGGCAGCTCGTCGCCCCGAAGCGTCTCGCCGCCCGATACCGTGCCGGCTAAGGCTCGTTAAGCGTCATTTTCGGGTCACTAAAGGGCCCTGAAGGCTGCTTAAGGGAGCATGGACCATGACGCATGTGCAGCACGATTTCTGACCGGAATTCCGTCCCGGGCGGACCTGCTTGCGGATTCCCGCGGAGGAGCTAATTCTTTGTGAGAGACGGCTGGAGTTGTCTGGATGCTTCGCTCTGCGGACGTACGCGATCGATCGCCAGCCCCGCTTGTGCGGCGATGACGGTGAAAACGTTGAGATCGTCGACCGTGAACATACCGCGCCGGGAAAGATTGTCGACGTAGAGCAGTCCAAAGCGGCGCTCCCGTTTGCCGAGCGGCGCGCACATGGCAGACTGAATGCCGGCGGCGACGATGCTCTTGCTGGCGGCGAGACGCGGATCGGCTTGCGGGTCGGTGACCAGCAGCGGGAGACCGCCGTGCATCACCTGTTTAATGATGCTCTGCGAAATCGTCAGTTGCGGCGCGGCTTGTACCGGCGTTGCATTCGCATCGCTGCGGTAACGGATCAGCGCCGGCTCGAAGCCGTAGCCGCCGCGGCTGAAATCTCCGCCGCCGATCGAGTCCTGGTCCAGCAGCATCACGAATCCGCGCTCGGCGCCGTCCATCTCCAGAACCAGATCCAAAATTCGGCGCGTGACCTCCGGAACCGTTTTCAGTTCTTCCAGCGTGCGGTTCACTCGATTGAGCAGCGCCATCAGGCGGTTCTCGTGCTCGGCCGCGCGGGCGCGATCTTGTTCCGACGGCGGACGCATGCCGTGCCCGGTGGTCGTGTTGCTGATCGGCTGTGCCGCCATGAAGCTGCCGGAGTAGGCCGACTGCGAAATCGCCGTCGCCACGCGGGGCGGCAGCTGCGGCGTGCCGTAGGTCACGGCCTCGCGCGTGGAGGAATCCCCGAAATAGCGCAGACGATATTCGCCGAGGATGATCTCGTCGTTCGGCTTGAGCGTCGCCTCCTTTGTCGCCACGCCGTTCACGCGAACTCCGTTGGCGCTGCCGCGATCGATGATCTGCCAGTGGCCGTCCGGAGTCGCGCGGACCACGGCATGGAGGCGCGAGATGCTGGAATTGTCGAGAATCAGATTGCTCGACTTCGCGCGTCCGACGGCGATGGGACGGTCCCCGAGCAATTCGAAGACGCGCGTGTCTTCCCCGGGATGATAGATGAGAAATCTTGGCATGGCGGCGACCCGATTCCCATCTTCGGCCCGGCCGGGAAGGGAATCAAGACGCGCGGCGCGGGGCTTGTCCGATGCCTAAACGCGCGCTACTCGTGGTGATATTTCACGTCGAGCGCAGCGTGAAGCGACGGGACGTGAAGATTCCTTTTCTCGAAGGCCGAAATTTCTTTCTCATGGACGAGCGTCAGTCCGATGTCGTCCAGCCCCTTGAACAGGCACTCGCGGCGGAATGGATCGACGCTGAATGAATAGCGCAGGCCTTTGTCGTCCGTGACGATCTGCTGCTCCAGATCGACACTCACTTTGTAGCCCTCATTCGCTTCGGTCCGCTTGAACAGCTCATCGATCTGCGCGTCCGGCAGCGTGACGGGCAGAATGCCGTTCTTGAAGCAGTTGTTGTAGAAAATGTCGGCGTAGCTGGGCGCGATGATGGCGCGAAATCCATAGTCGAGAATCGCCCACGGCGCGTGCTCGCGGCTCGACCCGCATCCGAAGTTCGCGCGCCCCAGCAGCACGCTCGCGCCCTGATAGCGCGGCCTATTGAGGACAAACTCCGGATTCGGTTTTTCGCCCGGCAGATAGCGCCAGTCGTAGAAAAGAATCCGTCCGTAGCCTTCGCGCGTGAGCAGTTTCAGGAACTGCTTCGGCACCATCTGGTCGGTATCGACGTTCACACGATCCAGCGGCGCGACGAGTCCGGTGTGCTTCGTGAATGCTCTCATGTCATTCGGCTCCATCTACGGCCGACCATTTGCGGACATCGACGAAATGGCCTTCGATTGCAGCGGCCGCGGCCATGACCGGGCTGACGAGGTGCGTACGGCTGCCCTTGCCCTGGCGGCCCTCGAAGTTTCGATTGGAAGTGCTGGCGGATCGCTCGCCGGCGAGCAGCACGTCGTCGTTCATCGCGATGCACATGCTGCAACCGGAGTCGCGCCATTCGAAGCCGGCGTCGCGGAAAATCCTGTCGAGACCTTCCTTCTCCGCCTGCGCCTTTACGACGCGCGAGCCGGGCACGACCAGCGCTTGCTTCAGCGATTTCGATACGTGCTTTCCGGCAACGAGGCGCGCCGCAGCACGAATGTCCTCCAGCCGCGAATTGGTGCACGAGCCGATGAAGACGCGATCGACCGGAATGTCTTCCATCTTTGTGCCGGGCAGCAAACCCATGTAGGCGAGCGCGCCTTCGGCTGCCTTTCGGTCGACGGGATCGGCGAAGGACGACGGATCGGGAACGCGGCCCGTCACCTGCGTGACCATGCCGGGGTTTGTGCCCCAGGTGACCATCGGAGCGAGCTCTTCGGCCTTCAAGACGACTTCCTTGTCGTATTTCGCGCCGGGATCGGTTGCGAGCGACTTCCAGTAGTCGACTGCGAGCTGAAGATCCTTGCCCTGTGGCGCGAACGGCTTGCCCTCGACATAGGAGAACGTCGTGTCATCCGGCGCGACCATGCCGGCCCGCGCGCCGCCTTCGATCGACATGTTGCACATCGTCATGCGGCCCTCCATCGAGAGGCCGCGGACGGCATCGCCGGTGTATTCGGCGACGTGGCCGTTGCCTCCGGCGATGCCGATCCTGCCGATGATCGCGAGAATCATGTCCTTCGCTGTGACTCCGCGCGGCCGCTGGCCCTGGAATTCGATCTTCAATGTCTTCGACTTGAATTGCGAGAGGCATTGCGTGGCGAGGACGTGCTCGACCTCGCTGGTGCCTATGCCGAATGCCAGCGCGCCCAGCGCACCGTGCGTGGAGGTATGGCTATCGCCGCAAACGATCGTACAGCCGGGAAGCGTGATGCCCAGCTCCGGGCCGATCACATGGACGATGCCTTGATTGCGGCTGTTCATGTCGAAGAGATTGATGCCCGCTTCCTGGCAGTTGCGCGCGAGGGCGTCAAATTGGGCGACGGCGTCGGGATCAGCCAGCGGCAGAGCGCGGTTCTTCGTCGAGACGGAGTGATCCATCACGGCGAAAGTCAGCTCCGGCCGGCGGACTTTGCGTGCCGCGGATTTGAGGCCCGCAAATGCCTGCGGCGAAGTGCCCTCGTGCACGAGGTGGCGGTCGATATAGATCAACGAGGGTTGCCCCGGCTCTTCGTGGACGACGTGCGCGTCCCAGATTTTTTCGTAGAGTGTTCGTGGAGTCATGTCTGCACCATTCCCCTGGCGCATTGTAACAAGTCCGGCGCGAGCCAGCGACTGAAGGCGCCGCGAGCGGGCCGCGTTGAACCCGCGGAATTCCGCGCCGCGAATGACAAGCTACGCCGGAGCGTAATACGTGTCCAATATTAAGAAAATATGCTGTAATATGTGATACGTATGAGCATAGAACTGCGCCATCTCCGGTATTTCGCGGCGGTCGCCGACGAGCTGAGTTTCACGCGCGCGGCGGCGCGTCTCCACATTGCACAGCCGCCGCTGAGCCAGCAGATTCGGCAGCTCGAAGACGAATTGGGTGTGAGGCTTTTCGATCGCACGAAGCACGAAGTGCGGCTAACCGGAGTGGGCCGCGCGGTGCTGGAAGAGGCGCGGCGAACGCTGACGCAGGCGGGGCGGGTGGCGATCGCGGCGCGCCGGGCCGCCGAAGGCCAGACCGGCAGCTTGACGGTGGCGTTCTCCAGCTCGATGCCGCATACAGTGCTGCCTCGCGTGCTTCGCGCGTTTCGCGCGCGCTTCCCCGAAGTGGCGCTGACTCTGCACGAACGCAGCACGGAGGAGCAGGTGGAGCTGCTGCGGAGCGGAAGTGTGGACGTGGGATTTTTGCGATTGCCCGTCGAGGACGCGGCGCATTCGCTGGTGATCGAACCGATCCTTGTGGAGAGGCTGGTTCTGGCGCTTCCGAAAGGGCATCGCCTGGCGAAGCAGCGGGCGGTGGCGGTGAAGTCGCTGGCAAAGGAGCCGTTCGTTTCTCTGCCGCGCCATGCTGCGCCCGGGCTGCACGATCAGATCGAAGCGATTTGCCGCCGCGCGGGATTCCGGCAGATCGTTGCGCAAGAGGCCCAGCAGATTCAGGCGATCATCGGCCTGGTCTCCGCGGGGCTTGGAGTGGCAATGGTTCCGGCCTCAACGCAAAGCCTGCAGCCGGAGCAGGTGACATACCGCGCCATCAAGGGACCGCCGGCGATCACGAAGACGGCCGTGGCGTATGAGGCCGGGAACGATTCTCCGGTACTGCGGTCGTTCCTGCGGGTCGTCGCCGGCGAAATGAAATCCAGAAAGCAGAGTTCCGCGCGCGTGTATACTGCGGCCATGTAACGCCTGAATTACTGGCTGCGACGGAGGGGACGATGACGCGAAGAGCAATTCTACTGGGACTGTTGCTGGCGGCCGGATTCGGGGCGGGGGCGCGTGCGCAGGACCAGAACGGTCCGATCAAGGCGCCGCCGGCTTCGACGCCGCGTCCAGCGCGGATCCGCGTGGGCGGAAACGTGCAGGCGGCAGGTTTGATTCATCGAGTAGACCCGGTCTATCCGCAGATCGCGAAGGCGGCGCACGTTTCGGGCACAGTGGTGCTGCACGTGATTGTGGCGAAAGACGGATCCATCGAAAAAGTGGAGTACGTGTCCGGACCGCCGCTGCTGCAACAGGCAGCAATGGACGCTGTGCAGCAATGGAAGTACACGCCGACACTGCTCAACGGCGAACCCGTCGAAGTGGACACGACCGTGCAGGTGGTGTTCACGCTTGGAGACGCGCCGGCGCCCGATAGTCAGGCGGGCGGTCAGCAGGCCATTGATCCGCAATTGAAGGCGGACATCCTGCGCTTGTTCGAGGTGCTGCACGTGCAAGAGAGGGCGAAGGACATCGGGCACTCGATGTTTCAGACCCTGCGGCCCACGCTGCTGGCCTCCTTGCCGCCAACGCCGAACCGGGAGAAGATCGTGGACGCCTACACCGACCGGTTGCTGGCGCTGTTTTCTTCCCAGGAGTTCATGGACCGCTCGACGGAACTCTACGCGAAGTATCTTTCCGACGCGGACGTGAAGGCAATCACGGAGTTCTATCAAACTCCGGCCGGGCAGCATTTCAGCGATATCACGGGCAATCTGGCTTCCGAGGGCGTGCAAATCGGGCAGCAGCTGGCGCTGGAAAACCTGCCGGGCATACTGAAAAGCCTGTGCCGCGATTTTCCGGAGCTGCAAGGAAACGCAAACTTCTGTCCGAGCCAAAGCCCGACGAAAAAGAGCCTGCTGATTCCGCCCGGCCCCCAGATTGACGCCGCAAAGACCGGCGATTAGCGCGATCAGTACGCCGCGGTGAAGCGCTTGCGAATGAATTGCGGCTTTTCGATTTCGTCGACGAGCGCGACCGCGTAATCTTCCGCGGAGATGCGGCTTTCGCCTTTGGCGTCCGCGACGAGCTGTTCGGTGCCCAGACGGAACTTTCCGGTGCGCGTGCCGGGCTGGATGAGGGCCGCCGGACTGAAGTAGGTCCAGTCGATGGAAGTCTTGCGCAGAGCCGCCAGCGCATCGCGGTGCGCGCTTGCGATCGGCTTCCATGCCTCCGGAAAGTTCGGCGTATCGAGTATCTGCACTCCCGGGGCGATTTCCAGGCTCCCTGCACCTCCCACCATGATGAGGCGGATCGAGCGGTTGGCGGCGTTGCCCGCTGCGGTGACCGCTTCCGTGAGCGTGCGGACCGAATCGATGGCCTGGCGAGGATCGTCCTTTGGCGGCGAGCAGGAGCTGACGAGGACGTCGGCGCCGGCCAGTGCCGGGATCACCGTTTCGGGTTTCATGACGTCGCCGGCTTTCACCTCGACGTTCGGCTGTTTCGCGACTTTGGAAGGATCGCGCGCGACGACGGTGACTTGGTGCTTTCGAGAAAGCGCTTCGGCGAGGATGCGCTGGCCGATCATTCCGGTGGCGCCAATGAGTGTGATTTTCATGTGAAGAGTCTCCTTTGTCCGGCTGTGCCGATTCGCCCAGGAATCGGCGTCCGGCGCGGGCGTCACGATTCGCGTGCGTGATAGAATCGCGAATTCTTCGGCTGATTCTCTGACAAGTGAGTGCAATAAGCCAAGCCCGGAAAGAAGAGTTACGCCCGTGCCCGCTCTGCGGAGGGCTGGAGCGCACGGCGCTGTTCCGGCGCGACGAATGGGAAATCGTCGAGTGCGCGGCGTGCCGGATGGTTTTCATCGGAGGAACGCCGCTGGCGTACGACGTGCAAGCAGCCGACTACGATTGGGCGGACGAGCACGCGAAGGAGTTCCGGCGCCGGCAGCAAAGGCAGCCGACGATGCTGCGGCTCTCGCGATGGCTGAGGCCGCTGCGGCCGGACACGAACGGCCGGATGCTTTCGCAGACGCTGCGCTGGAGAAGGGAAGGGAAGCTCGTCGACTTCGGATGCGGCGACGGCGGTTTTCTGGAGCTGGCGGCGAAATATTTCGACGTGACCGGAATCGAGCTGAGTCCGCGGAGCGCCGAGGTCGCGCGCGACCGCGTGCCGGGCGCGAGGATTCTGGTTGGGCCGCTGACGGAGGTGGCGGAGCGCGAACTGCCGGCGGAGGGCTTCGACGTGGTGACGCAGTTCGGATACATCGAACACGAGTGGAATCCGCTGGCGGGGCTGCGCGGGGCTTATCGAGCGCTGAAGCCGGGCGGAGTGACCATACTGAAGACTCCCAACTACGCGAGCTGGAACCGGCACATCCGAGGCGTCGATTGGTGCGGGTACCACATTCCGGGGCACTGCAACTACTTCACGCCGGAGACTCTCTCAGAGCTGCTGCGCAAAGCAGGATTCCAGCCGCTGGCGCGGCCGATCGCGGACTGTTCGCCATTCAGCGATTCGCTGTGGATGGCAGCGCGCAAGCCCGCCTGACGCGCCGCAATATGCGGTTCGTTCTTGTCCTCTCCGCCTCCTTTGTTCGCCTGACTCCCGGCACGACGAACATCGCATTTTGAGCTGGCCTTTCGCCTGTACAAAAACTGTACCGCGACAGCGTTGACGCGAAAGGCGCGCGCGCGTATCTTCCCGCGAGATTCGGCAATCAGTTTCGAATCCGGCTACCTACCAGCCCGTTGCCAGCCTGGCGAACGCCAGGCGGGAAACCTTCCTCCCCAGCCTCGAGGTTTCGCCGCGGACGTGTGTCCAGTTCTCGCCAGCAAAACACAGAAGGAGAGAGGCGATGAGAAACGGGGCGAAAATAGCGACGAGTGTAGCGGCGCTTTTTTGCAGCACGGCGCTGCTGGTGCAGGCGCAAAGGGGAGGCTTGACCGCGAGCGATCCGGGAGTGCGCAGCGACACGGTGGCGGTGGGCCAGCCGCTGCCGACGCTGAGCGTGTCGCAAATGCAGTTCTTTCAGGACGGCCTGGGCCGGTTCATCGAAGTGGATTCGGTGAGCGGCACGATCGGCGGCGAGCCGGGCAAAGGTCTGGGGCCGGGATTCAATTCGAACAGCTGTTCGAGTTGCCATGCGCAGCCGGCCACGGGCGGGACGAGTCCGAGCGCGAGCGTGTTCCCGAACATCGGCCCGAATCCGCAGTTACTGGCCGCGACCGACGCGGGCGCGACGAACTCGATTCCGCCGTTCATCACGAGCGACGGGCCGGTGCGTGAGATGCGATTCCCGTTCCTGGTGATGGGAGGCCGCCTGACTTCGATTCCTGACGGGAGCGTGCACGACCTGTTTACGATCGCGGGGCGCTCCGATGCAGCCGGCTGCGCGATGAGCCAGCCGAATTATCAACTGATGCTGCAGCTCAACAACATCATTTTGCGAATTCCCACGCCCGTCTTCGGCGCGGGGCTGATCGAGAACATTCCCGACGCGGCGATTCTCGCGAACATGAACTCGAAATCGGGCTTGAAGCAGCAGCTCGGCATCTCGGGGCATCCGAACGTGAGCGGCAACGACGGAACGATCACGCGATTCGGATGGAAGGCGCAGAACAAGACGCTCGAGGTTTTTGCCGGAGAGGCCTACAACGTCGAGATGGGGGTGACGAACGAGCTCTTCGCGAACGAACGAGCGAATCCGCCGAGTTCGTGCCTCTACAACTCGACGCCGGAAGATGCCACGAATTTCGACCAGTCGGGCGCGCAGATTCCGAGCGACACCGTGCAGTTCGCGACGTTCATGAGATTCCTCGCGCCACCCGTTCCTTCGACGCACGGGATTCGGGGCAATCCGCCGGCGACTTCAATTCAGAACGGACGGCAATTGTTTTCGCAGCTACACTGCGATTTGTGCCACACGCCGACGCTGCAAACCGGACCGTCGAACCTGACGCCCGGGTTGAGCAACCAGACAGCGGCACTCTATTCCGATCTGCTGGTGCACCACATGGGCTCGGGGCTGGCGGATCAAGTGTCACAGGGAGCAGCGGGGCCGGACGAGTTTCGCACCGCGCCGCTGTGGGGAGTGGGACAGCGCATCTTCTTCCTGCACGACGGGCGGGCAACTCCGGCGAACGGCGGATTGCTGACCGCAATCCAGGCACACGCGGGGCGCGGTTCGGAAGCGAACGGCGTGATCAGCCTGTTCAACAATCTGAGCGAGCAGCAGAAACAAGACCTGCTGAACTTCTTGCGATCATTGTAGAGGGCGATCTTCCCACGGCGGAGCCGGAACGGGGACCGGCTCCGCATCTCTCCTGGGCGGCCGAATCAGGCGGTCACTTCCGGAAGTGCGGCATCACTTCGCTGGTAAAGAGTTCGAGCGAGCGGACGCTTTCTTCGTGCGTGAGATCTCCGTACGCGAACCGCGCCATGAAGTAGTCGGCGCCGCTTTCCTGAATATCCTGTTCGATCCTCGCGC
>Ga0335083_10001475_pt1 | contig 32237 bp, 30 predicted proteins | sample Lox_Sample_42_FD_206716 | JGI IMG/M metagenome (GOLD analysis project Ga0335083, IMG submission 206716) | Soil microbial communities from Loxahatchee National Wildlife Refuge, Florida, United States - Lox_Sample_4.2 | ecosystem: Environmental > Terrestrial > Soil > Wetlands | place: USA...
GAAAATCGCGAGAAGGTTTGGCAATGGATCAGAGCACGTTTCCTTCGGCCCGAGACCGCAACCGCGCTGCCGAGCATCTCGCTGCCTTCGTCGCGCGATCGGTCGAGAACGCGCGCGCCGTGGAGAAACCATTCTTCCATCTCGAATTCGACCGCGTGTTTCCGGACGATGTGTACACGCAAATACTAGCGCTACTGCCGAACGCGTCCGACTACCGGCCGATGCACGGGCGCAGCAAGGTCGAGGGCACGCCAACGCGGGTGAAGATCGATCTCTTTCCCGAATACATCCGCCATTTGCCAACTGAGAAACGGGCTCTTTGGGACGTGGTCGGGCGAGCGCTCACTTCGGAGGAGGTCAAGCAGGCTTTTATGCGCCGCTTGGCGCCGGGCCTGTCGAAGCGCTTCGGCGCGGCTTTCATGAAAACCGGGATGTATCCGATTCCGATCTTGACCCGCGACATTCCCGGCTACCTGATCACGCCACACACCGACACGCGGTGGAAGGGCATCACCGTGCAGCTTTATCTGCCGCGCGACGAGGCGCATACCAATATCGGCACCATCTTCCACGAGAAGCTTGCCGACGGCTCGCTGCCCAAGCGCGTGCAGATGCGTTTTGCCCCGAATACCGGCTATGCCTTCGCCGTCGGCGACGATACCTGGCACTCGGCCGATCCGGTCGGGCCGGAGGTGACCACGCGCGATTCGATCCTGCTCACCTATTTCGTTGACAGCGGCCTCTTGCGCACCTTGCGCAATCGCGGCAAGCGGTTCGGTAATTTCGTCACCAACGAGGTCCGCCACCGCTTTACCTGAGCCATTAAAGCCGCCTTAACGCGGATCGCGCATTTTTGCCGCATGGTCAGTCACCGGCGTCGCCACGCTATCCTCACTGCGCTTGCCCTTTATCTCTTCGCCGCGCTGTTCATCGGCTATTTCGCTGTGAATGCATTTACCGGCAACCACGGCTTGCGGGCGCAGGCCGATCTCGACCAGCAGCTTTCCACAATGCAAGGCGAGCTCGCCCGGCTTAAAGGCGAGCACGCCGCATGGGAACAGCGGGTTGCGCTTCTGCGCAGCGACCGCATCGACCCCGACATGCTCGACGAGCGGGCCCGCGCGCTCATTGGCTATACCGACCCGCGCGAGCTCACGTTACTTTTGACCCCGCGCTAGAAACTTACCGGCGCGATGCCGCGTTATCCCGCGGGCACGAAAACGTTTTTGCCGTCAAATTCTTGGTGATTTTGCGCCGCGCAGCATCGGTGGCTCCGCGCTTTCGCCGCCCCCCAATTTAAGCTATGGGGAACCAAAGCCCGCCTGCACCACTAGGACACTCATGGCCGTCGCCGAAAAAGCACCCAGCGCTAAGCAGAACGGGCCAACCGCTCCGGTTGCGGCGTTCTCCAAGGAGCAGGAACTTTCCGCCTATCGCTTAATGCTCACCATCCGCCGCTTCGAGGAGAAGGCGGGACAAATGTACGGCATGGGACTGATCGGCGGATTTTGCCACCTCTACATCGGACAGGAGGCGGTCGTCGTCGGCATGCAGATGGCGCTGAAAGAGGGTGATGAGGTGATCACCGGTTACCGCGACCACGGCCACATGATCGCCTGCGGCATGGATCCCAAGGGTGTGATGGCGGAATTGACCGGGCGCAGCCACGGCTACTCCAAAGGCAAGGGCGGCTCCATGCACATGTTCAGCGTCGAGAAGGGCTTCTACGGCGGGCATGGCATCGTCGGCGCGCAGGTGCCGATCGGCACCGGATTGGCCTTCGCCAACCGCTATCGTGACAACGACAATATCAGCATCACTTATTTCGGCGACGGCGCCGCCAACCAGGGGCAGGTCTACGAAAGCTTCAACATGGCCGAGCTGTGGAAGCTTCCCGTCGTCTACGTGATCGAGAACAATCGCTACGCCATGGGCACCGCGATCACGCGCGCCTCGGCGACGACGGATCTTTCAAGGCGCGGGCTCTCCTTCAACATTCCGGGCGAGCAGGTTGACGGCATGGACGTGCGCGCAGTCAAGGCCGCCGGCGACAAGGCCGCCGCCTGGTGCCGCGCCGGAAAGGGCCCCTACATCCTGGAGATGCTTACCTACCGCTATCGAGGCCATTCGATGTCCGACCCGGCGAAATATCGCACGCGCGAGGAAGTCGACGAGGTGCGAACCCACCACGACCCGATCGACATGGCACGCCATCGCATCGTGGAAAAGAAAATCGCCAGTGAAGATGCGCTCAAGAAAATCGATGGTGAGGTCCGTGAACTGATCAACCAGGCATCTGAATTCGCCACTCATGATCCGGAGCCGGATCCGTCCGAGCTGTGGACCAATGTCTATCGCTGAACGGTCATAAACGCATGATCCTCGATAAGGGCGTGCGCAAACGATAAGTCTGTTTGGGTAGGAAATTATAGTCGATGCCGACCGAAGTGCTCATGCCTGCGCTGTCTCCGACCATGGAGAAGGGCAACCTCGCCAAGTGGCTGAAAAAGGAAGGCGACGCGGTCAAGTCCGGCGACGTCATCGCCGAGATCGAGACCGACAAGGCCACCATGGAGGTGGAGGCGGCGGACGAAGGCACGCTCGGCAAAATTCTCGTGCCTGAGGGCACCGCCGATGTGGCGGTGAACACGCCGATCGCCGTTATCTTGAGCGAAGGCGAGGACCAATCGGCGATCAAGACGGCGGCGAAGTCGGCGCCGCCGGCCACAGCACAAAAGGCCGAGGCTAAGGCGCCGGCAGCGCCGGCGCCGAAAGCGGCCGCAGCGCCGCAACCGCCGGAAACAAAGATCGCCATCGACCCCGACATTCCTCCCGGCACGGAGATGGTGACTATGACCATGCGCGAAGCGCTGCGCGACGCCATGGCGGAAGAGATGCGTCGCGACAAAGATGTGTTTGTGATGGGCGAGGAGGTCGCCGAATATCAAGGCGCCTACAAGGTCACGCAAGGGCTGCTACAGGAGTTCGGAGCAAAACGCGTCATCGATACGCCGATCACGGAGCATGGCTTTGCCGGTCTGGGCGTCGGCGCTGCGCTCGCGGGCCTGAAGCCCGTCGTCGAATTCATGACCTTCAACTTCGCCATGCAGGCGATGGACCAACTCATCAATTCGGCGGCAAAGACGCTCTACATGTCGGGCGGGCAGATGGGCTGCCAGATCGTCTTCCGCGGTCCGAACGGCGCGGCGGCGCGCGTCGCCGCTCAACACAGCCAGGATTACTCGTCCTGGTATTCACACATTCCGGGACTGAAAGTAATCGCGCCGTCGAATTCGGCGGACGCCAAAGGCCTTTTGAAGGCGGCGATTCGCGATCTTAATCCGGTGATCTTCCTCGAAAATGAAATTCTCTACGGTCATTCCTCGCCGGTGCCAAAGCTCGACGATTTCGTCTTGCCGATCGGCAAGGCGCGCATCGCGCGGCCCGGCAACGATGTGACCATCGTCGCCTGGTCGATGGGCATGTCTTACGCGCTGCAGGCTGCCGACGAGCTCGCCAAGGAAGGCATCGACGCCGAGGTGATCGACCTGCGCACGCTCAAGCCGATGGATACCGAGACGCTGGTGCAATCGGTGCAGAAGACCGGCCGTTGCGTCACCGTTGAGGAGGGGTGGGCACAATCGGGCGTCGGCGCCGAGATTGCTGCGCGGCTGATGGAGCAGGCCTTCGACTATCTCGACGCGCCGGTTGCCCGCGTCACCGGCAAGGACGTGCCGATGCCTTATGCCGCCAATCTGGAGAAGCTGGCGCTGCCCTCGGTCGCTGAAGTCATCGCCGCGGCGAAAGCCGTCAGTTACAAGTAAGCCTCGACGATGCCGACCAACATCCTCATGCCGGCGCTGTCGCCCACCATGGAGAAGGGCAATCTCGCCAAGTGGCTCAAGAAAGAGGGTGACAAGGTCAAGTCGGGCGATGTCATCGCCGAGATCGAGACCGACAAGGCGACAATGGAGTATGAGGCGGTGGACGAAGGCACGCTTGCCAAGATCGTCGTCCCCGAAGGCACGCAGGACGTCCCGGTCAATTCGTTGATCGCGGTGCTCGCCGGTGATGGCGAGGACGTGAAGGCGGCGGCTGCGAGCGCCGCCGCAAAGCCGGCCGCCGTGCCGCCGCCGAAGGCCGCGGCCAGCGCGGCGGCGAAGCCCGGGTCAGCACCGAAAGCCGCCGAAGCGGCAAAGCCCGAACCGGCAAAGGCGTCTGCGCCGTCGCAGGCCGCCCCGCCACCGAAACCAGCAGCGCCGTCGGCGCCGCAACCGGTCGCCGGTGGTGGTAGCAATCGCGTTTTCTCGTCGCCGCTGGCGCGCCGCCTTGCGAAAGAAGCGGGCATCGATCTTGCTCGCGTGCAGGGCAGCGGTCCGCACGGCCGCGTCATCGCACGCGATATTGACGCGGCGAAATCCGGCAAGGGCCTGCGCGCGCCCGGTGCGGCGCCTGCCGCAGGCGGGGCAGCGCCCGCCATCGCTCCCTCGATGTCGGATCAACAGGTCCGCGCGCTCTACGAAGAGGGCGCCTACGATTTCGTGCCGCACGACGGCATGCGCCGCACCATCGCGCAAAGGCTGACCGCGTCGACGCAGACCATCCCGCATTTCTACGAGACGGTCGATTGCGACATCGGCAAGCTGATGGCTGCCCGCGAGGAAATCAACGCGGCCGCGCCCAAGGACAAGGACGGCAAGCCGGCCTACAAGCTCTCGGTCAATGACTTCGTCATCAAGGCGCTGGCGCTGGCGCTGCAGCAGATCCCCAACGCCAATGTGAGCTGGACCGATAGCGGTATGCTCAAGCACAAGCATTCCGACGTCAGCGTCGCCGTGGCGCTGCCCGCGGGCCTTATCACGCCGATCATCCGCAACGCCGAGGCGAAATCGTTGTCGGCCATCTCCAACGAGATGAAGGAGCTCGCCGGCCGCGCCCGCGCGGGCAAGCTCAAACCGCACGAATATCAGGGCGGCACAACCTCGGTCTCCAATCTTGGCATGTACGGCATCAAGGACTTCACCGCGGTGATCAATCCGCCGCAGTCGACCATTCTTGCCGTCGGCACCGGCGAAGAGCGCGCCGTCGTGCGCGACGGCAAGCTCGCGATCTCCACCATCATGAGTGTAACACTGTCCTGCGATCACCGCGCCGTCGACGGTGCGCTCGGCGCCGAACTCATCAGCGCCTTCAAGCGGCTGATCGAGAACCCGGTGATGATGGTGGTGTAATGGCCGACACCGGCTTCGACGTCATCATCATCGGCTCCGGGCCCGGCGGCTACGTTGCCGCGATCCGCGCGGCGCAGCTCGGCTTCAAGACCGCGATCGTCGAGCGCGACTTTCTTGGCGGCATCTGCCTCAACTGGGGCTGCATTCCCACCAAGGCGCTGCTGCGCAGCGCTGAAATCTTCCATTACATGCAGCACGCCAAGGACTACGGGCTCAAGGCCGACAATATCGGCTACGACGGCGCCGCGGTCGTGAAGCGTTCGCGCGCGGTGTCGAAGCGGCTCAATGATGGCGTCGGTTTCCTGATGAAGAAGAACAAGGTATCGGTGATCTGGGGCGAGGCGGTCATCGACGCACCCGGAAAAATCACCGTCAAGCCATCGCAGGCGGAAGCCCCCAAGGGTGCGCTGGAGCCGGGTGCCTACCAGGCCAAGCACATCATTATCGCTACCGGCGCCAGGCCACGCGTCCTGCCGGGCATCGAGCCAGACAGGAAACTGGTGTGGACCTATTTTGAGGCCATGGTGCCGTCGGCCATCCCGAAGTCGTTGCTTGTGATCGGCTCCGGCGCCATCGGCATCGAGTTCGCTTCGTTCTTCCGCACGCTCGGCGCCGAGGTGACGATCGTGGAAGTGCTGCCGCAAATCCTGCCGATCGAAGACCACGAGATCCAGGCCTTCGCGCGCAAGAGTTTTGAGAAGCAGGGCATCAAGATCCTGACCAGCGCGAAAGTAACGAAGCTCAACAAGAAAGCTGACAGTGTCACCGTCACCGTCGAGGAGAGCGGCAAGACGCAGACCATCACCGCCGAGCGGGTCGTCTCCGCGGTCGGCGTCGTGGGCAATATCGAGACCCTCGGCCTGGAAAAGCTCGGCGTGAAAACCGACCGCGGCACGATCGTCATCGATGGGCTGTGCCGTACCAATGTCCCCGGCATTTACGCCATCGGTGATGTCGCTGGCCCGCCCATGCTGGCGCACAAGGCCGAGCATGAGGGCGTCATTTGCGTCGAGGCGATCAAAGGCCTCAACCCGCACCCCATGAACCGGCAATGGATCCCCGGCTGCACATATTGCACGCCGCAGATTGCATCCGTCGGCCTTACGGAGCAGGCGGCGAAAGAAAAAAAACTCGAGATCCGTGTCGGCAGATTTCCTTTCGTCGGCAACGGCAAGGCGATCGCGCTTGGCGAAGATCAGGGGCTGGTCAAGGTCATTTTCGACAAGAAGACCGGGCAATTGCTCGGCGCCCATATGGTCGGCGCCGAAGTGACAGAATTGATCCAGGGTTATGTCGTCGCCATGAACCTGGAAACGACTGAAGAAGAATTGATACACACCGTCTTCCCGCATCCGACGCTATCGGAGATGATGAAGGAGGCGGTGTTGGACGCTTATGGGCGGGTGTTGAACATGTAATCGATGTCGTCGCCGGGCTTGCCCCGATGCCCCCGCTTAGGGCGCGGAGCGTCGCTCAGCGAGATGGCCGAGACAACCCGGTCATGAACATCGGTTGAATTGGGAGGACTGCGCAATGGCCAAATACGCAAACATCCTCGAAACCGTCGGCCATACGCCGGTGGTCAAAATCAACAAGCTGGCGCCGAAAGGCATCAATCTCTACGTCAAGATTGAGGCCTTCAATCCGCTCGGTTCGGTCAAGGATCGCCTGGCGCTCGGCGTCATCGAGGCGGCGGAAAAATCCGGCGAACTCAAGCCGGGCCAGACGGTAATCGAGGCAACCTCCGGAAACACAGGCATCGGGCTTGCCATGGTCTGCGCCGCCAAGGGCTATCCGCTGGTGGTCACTATGGCGGAGACCTTCAGCGTCGAGCGCCGCAAGCTGATGCGCTTTCTTGGCGCCAAGGTGGTGCTGACGCCTGCCGCCGAGCGCGGCATGGGCATGGTGTTCAAAGCGCAAGAGCTTGCCAAAACGCACGGCTGGTTCTTGACGCGCCAGTTCGAGAACGAGGCAAACCCGGCGATGCACGCGCGCACAACCGCCCGCGAGATCGTCGACGATTTCAGAGGTGAGAAACTGGACTATTGGGTCACCGGTTTCGGCACCGGCGGCACCTTGACCGGCGTGTCGCGCGTACTGCGCAAAGAGCGGCCCGACACCAAAATCATCCTCTGCGAGCCCGTGGACGCGCCGATGGCCTCGACGCATCCGCAGCAGGAGCGCAATCCCGACGGTTCTCCGGCCAAAGCCAATCCGGCGTTCAAACCGCATCCGATGCAGGGCTGGAGTCCCGATTTCATTCCGAAGATCACCGCCGAGGCGCTCGACATGAAGGTCATTGACCGCATCATCACCATCGCTGGCGCCGACGCGATGAAGAACTCCAAGGCGCTTGCGCAGAAAGAGGGGATCTTTGTCGGCATCACCGCCGGCGCGACCTTCAGCGGTGCGCTCGAGGTAGCCAAGACCGCTGCGTCGGGCTCGACTATCCTCGCCATGCTGCCGGACACCGGCGAGCGCTATCTATCGACGCCGCTATTCGCCGATATCGCCGTCGACATGAACGAGGAAGAGTTGAAGATTTCCAACTCGACGCCGAACCACCGGATGGCGCCGAAGGCGGCGTGAGGAAGAGGACGCGCGCTGCATGGGCATTCTATCCTGGATCATCATCGGCCTGATCGCCGGCTGGCTTGCGCACCACATTCTCGGCAGCCGCGGCGGTCTCTTGAACAACCTTGCCATTGGGCTGATCGGCGCCATCGTCGGCGGCATTCTGTTCACGAAACTCAGCGTTCAGGTGGCGCCGGATTTCTTCGGCAGCCTGATCACCGCCGTCGTCGGCGCCGTCATTTTCCTGTTCATCTGGCGGGCTATCCGGCGCGCCTGAGCGAGACAGCGCCTTGCGGCGCCTGAGGCGCAGCCGTAAGTAAGGGCATGGCCGTCGTCTACGACATCAATGGTTCGCGCCCGCGCCACCCGGAAAAGGCGCATCGGCCCGATCAAGCAGCGCCGCCGAAGCCGGCGTGGATCCGTGTCAAGGCGCCGGTGTCGAAGGGTTTCTTCGACACGCAAGCGCTCATGCGCGCGAACGGCCTGCATACCGTGTGCGAGGAAGCCGGTTGCCCGAACATCGGCGAGTGCTGGGAAAAGAAACACGCGACTTTCATGATTCTGGGCGACACTTGCACGCGCGCCTGCGCTTTCTGCAACGTGAAGACGGGGTTGCCTAATGCGCTCGATGCGCACGAGCCGCAGCACGTCGGCGAGGCGACCGCCAAACTGGGCTTGGCTCACATCGTCGTCACTTCGGTCGACCGTGATGATCTCGCCGACGGCGGCGCGCAGCACTTCGTCGACACAATCCGCGCCATCCGCGCACGCTGCCCACGCACCACCATCGAAGTTCTGACGCCCGACTTCCTGCGCAAGGACGGCGCGCTGGACATCGTAGTTGCAGCTAAGCCCGACGTGTTCAATCACAACCTGGAAACGGTGCCTTCGCTCTATCTCACGGTGCGGCCCGGCGCGCGCTATTTTCATTCGCTCAGGCTGCTGCAGCGGGTCAAAGAACTCGACCCGCAGATGTTCACGAAATCCGGCATCATGCTCGGCCTCGGCGAGGAGCGAAACGAGGTGCTTCAGGTAATGGACGACCTGCGTTCGGCCAACGTCGATTTTCTCACCGTTGGGCAATATCTGCAGCCCACACGCAAGCACCACAAAGTCGTCCGCTTCGTGCCACCGGATGAATTCAAGGCGCTGGAAGCGATCGCCTATGCCAAGGGCTTCCTCATGGTGTCGGCTTCGCCGCTAACGCGCTCCTCGCACCATGCTGGGGAGGACTTCGCGCGGCTGAAAGCGGCTCGCGCCGCGCAAACGTAATGCCGCAATTTTCGACGAAACGTTTCGTCCACCACAGCGCGGCGAACATGTTCGAGCTCGTCTCGGACGTGGAGAAGTATCCGCAGTTTGTGCCTCTTTGCAACGCACTCAAGGTGAAAAGCCGCGCGGCAATGGGTGACGGCGTCACCGTAATTGTCGCGGACATGATGGTGGCGTACAAGATGATCCACCAGCGCTTCACCAGCCGGGTGACGCTTGACCGCCCGAGCTTCAAGATCGTCGTCGAATATCTCGATGGCCCGTTCAAGCGCATGCAGAACCGCTGGAACTTTCATCCGGCGACCGGCGGATGCGAGGTGGAGTTCTACATCGACTACGAGTTCAGGAGCCGCACGCTCGCCATGCTGATGGGCGCCATGTTCGACGCCGCCTTCCGCAAATTCGCCGCGGCCTTTGAGGCGCGGGCGGACGAGATTTATGGACGAGAGACGGTCTGAACGGCCTCGGGACAATCCCTGATTGCGCGCAGGGCGCCTTTTCTTTAATGGCCGTCGCGGGGAACTTTCGATGAACCTGTCATTCTGGGTTATGGCGGCGCGGCCGCGCACCCTGGGCCTGTCGGTAACGCCGGTCATCGTCGGCACGGCGTTGGCCTGGGCCGCGGTGCGCCAGATTTATGCTTCCGCGGTATTTGCTGCGCTTCTCGGTAGCATGGCGATCCAGCTCGGCACCAATCTGCACAACGACGCCATCGATTCAGAGCGCGGCGGGGATGGGCCCGACCGAATCGGGCCGCCGCGCGTCACTGCGATCGGCCTGCTTAAAGCGGAGAGCGTCAAGCGCGGCGCGCTTTTGTGCTTTGCGCTCGCTGGGCTTGTCGGCCTTTATCTCGTGTATGTCGGCGGCTGGCCGATAGCGCTGCTCGGTATTCTCTCGATCGGCGCTGGTTGGGCTTATACCGGCGGCCCATTGCCGATCGCTTACACGCCCTTCGGCGAAGCCTTCGTTGTCGGCTTTTTTGGGGTTGGGGCGGTATGCGGAACCTATTGGTTGTGCGCGGCTTCGCTCGGCCCGACACCGATTGCCGCCGGATTTGCGCTCGGCCTGATGTCCGGCGCGGTGCTGCTAGTCAACAATTATCGCGACGTCGATGCTGACAGGCGCGTCGGCCGCCGCACGCTCGCGATCATGGCCGGGCCGCGAGTCACAATCTGGGTCTATGCTGCGCTGATGTTAGTGCCGTTTGCGCTGCTCCGGGCCGTTGGGCGGGAACTGCCACACGGTCACGTGTGGCCGGCGCTTGCCGCGCTGCCTTTGGCATTGGTGCTGATTTACCGCTTTGCCCGCGAGCCGCGTGGGCGCAGTTTCAACCAAATTCTTGTGCGTACCGTGCAGACACAGATCGTATTTGCGCTGTCTTTGAGTCTCGGCTTGGTGTTGTGACCTTGTCCATAAGTCATGCTTGCGCAGCGCCGCATGGGGATTATCATCCAGCCATGGCGTTTCGAACCGGGGTTTATATCGTTCCGACGCACCGCTGGTATATCGAGCGGACGGTTTGGCTTATTGCCGGTTTCGTGCTGCTCGCGAGCACGGGACTCGCGCTTACGGTCGACGCGCGCTGGATCCTCGGCGTTACTGCGACCGGTCTCTTGTCCATCAACGTGTCGATCACCGGCTTTTGCCCGGTCGGCAACATCTTGCGTCGCATCGGATTCACTCCAATGCTCGGTGACGAGGGCGCTATGCGTGGCGGCTGGTATTTCCTGCAGACTGACCGCTGGTATCTCGAGCGGAGAATCTATCTGGCCGTCGGCGTCAACATATCGGTCGCGTCGCTGCTCATTCTTGTCTTGAGCCCATGGGTGTCGCTGTTCACGATCTTCGTCGGCGGCGCGATGGTCTGGTTCGCTGCGACAGGCTACTGCGTGATGGCTAATTTCCTTTACTGGCTTGGCTCCGAACCGCGTCTCAATCCGCAAGCACCTCCGTCGGAGCGATGCGCCCGTTGCGCCATGTCAACGGTGTGCGTCAGCCATCCCAAATGCGCTTGAGCGGCTGCTGCCAGATCACTTTCCGAAGCTGAGGAAGTCGTTCGGCAATGGCCGGCTGAGCTTGAGACCGAAAAATGGATCGATCCCGTCCTGCTTGGAAGGAACTAAGCCGGGCAGCGTGGGTGCGCTGCTCGGCTGGGGGCGATCGGTGTTTAGTTGCAAGGTGTAGTCGCCGAGTTGGGTGGCGGTAAGCGCTTCAATATTATTGGAATTGGCGGGTAGCTCTGTTGCCGCAGGTTTCTTGTTTTCGGCTGCAAAACTGCTGCCGGTCAACGCCAGCAGCAACGTTACAGCAACGGCGGCACTTAATCGCATGCGCGGCTCCATTCCCAGCGGGACCCCGACAGTTGATAGTCTGTAGCAGCGACATTAGCAAAGATTAAATTTCATTCGAGCGTGCGGTTCAGCCATAAAGCTGCCGCGCTCGCCTTTTGAACGCCTGCATCATCGCCGGAGCCCGCTCGGCGAATGAGCCGCCGATCAGCGTCTGCAACAGTGCCGAGCGAAACCTGAAATCAGTGTAGTATTCGATGTCGGTCCCGCCTTCTGCCGCCGGAGTGAAGGTCCAGCGCTGCTCAAAACGTTCGAACATTGGATCGTGGCTGGTAATGTCAATGCGATGCGGTCGCTCGAGCGTAGCGATGGTCGAAAATTGCCGCCGGAGCAGCCGCGTGCCCATCACCATCGTTACCCAGACGGTACGATCGTCGCGGCGCGTGATGCGTACCGAGATGACCCACGGCAAAAATTGTGGATAACGCTCGACATCGGCAACAAGGTCGAATAGCTGCGATTCCGAATGGCGGGAATGGGCGCGTTCGATCCGCATCGCGGCCTCACGATTTGCCTTTCGCGGGCGGGCGCGGCTCCTCCTTCTCGGCAAGTTCGCGCAACATCGCCAGCGCCTGCACCACTGACTCGCGCCGCACTTTGGTTCGCCCGATGTCGCCATAGTTGCGGTCGTGGGCGATAACGCGACCGCTGCGCGATGCGGCGCAGAAAAAAACGAGCCCGATCGGCTTGCCCGGCACCGCTCCGGTCGGCCCGGCGATGCCGGTGATCGAGACCGCAAGCTCGACGGAAGCGTGCGCCAGCGCACCTTTCGCCATCTCCTCCGCGCACTCTTTGCTGACAGCGCCGTAGATGTCGATGGTCGCCGGATTGACGCCAAGCATCTGCTGCTTTGCAATATTGGAATAAGTGACAAAACCACGGTCGAGCACCAGGGAGGAGCCGGGGACTTCGCTCAGCGCGCCAGCGACGAGCCCTCCGGTGCAGGATTCGGCGGTCGCTAGCGTCAGCTTTTTCGCTTTGCACAAGTCGAGTAGTCGCTCACAGGCGCCGCGGATCACGTCGTCGAACATCGCCGTCAGCTCCACGGCAAGCGCACCGTCGCCGTTGCGTAGGCGGCGATGCCTTCGCCGCGGCCGGTGAAGCCGAGCTTCTCGCTCGTGGTTGCCTTGACGGCCACGCGGTCCGTTGTAATGCCGGCAAGACCGGCGATGTTCTCGCGCATGGCATCGCGGTGCGGACCGATGCGCGGCGCCTCGCAGACGATATTGATGTCGAGATGCGCGATACGGCCACCGCGCTTGGTAAGCTGGTTGACGGCGAAACGCAAAAAGCGCTCGGAGGAGGCGCCCCGCCACTGCGGATCGCTCGGTGGGAAATGCACGCCGATGTCACCGTCGGCGAGCGCGCCGAGGATTGCGTCGGTCAGCGCGTGCAACACGACGTCAGCATCCGAATGGCCGGTGAGAGCGCGGTTATGCGGAATGGGTACGCCGCCAAGCACTACGTGATCGCCGGGCTCGAAGGCATGCACGTCGATGCCAGAGCCGGTGCGCACGTCGCCAAGCGCAGCAAAACTTACGGCCTCGGCGCGGGCGAAATCAGCGGCGCTAGTGATCTTGATGTTGCCGGCGTCGCCCTCAAATACCGAAACTTTCATGCCAGCCCATTCGGCAAGCGCGGCATCATCGGTGAAATCTTCGCGCCCGAATTGCGCCGCCTTGCGGTGAGCCGCAAGCAGAGCGGAAAAAGCGAAGCCTTGCGGGGTCTGCACAGTGCGCAGATGATTGCGGTCGAGGGTCGACTCAACAAAGCCGTTGGCATCGACGTTCTTCACCGTGTCTGTGACCGCTAGAGCGGGGATCGCGGCGCCGCTATTACGCGCCGCCTCGATCGCGCGCGAAGCGAGCGCTGGCGTGACAAAGGGCCGCGCCGCGTCATGTACCAGCACGATGTCGGGCGCGTGCCGCGCCAGCGCCTCAAGGCCGGCGCGTACGGAGGCCTGACGGGTCGCCCCGCCGAAAATTGGCGCGAGCACATCGAGCCCGGCCGCCGAGGATTGAAATAACGCGACATCGTCGCGGTGGATCACCGGCTGTACGAGAGTAACGTCCGGGTGCTCCAGAAAGGCAGACAGGCTGCGCCGCAACATTGGCGCGCCGCCGATCAGGCGGAATTGCTTGGGTACAGCCGATCCGACGCGGCTTCCGCGACCGGCTGCCACCACCACCGCCGCAACGCCAGCCATGCAGATGCGCTCCAATCCGTTACTCGCCCTTTAGCGCGAACGTCTCATCGCGTGAACGGGATAGCCGCGTCGGCTGACGGCTTTAGCAATGAACACTTTTTTGCAGTGCAACACTTGCGTCGCCAGTGGAAATGGCTAAACTCTAGGCATAGGGGAACGTAGCCTAAAACATAGGCACAACGCTTGGCAATAGAATTAGCAGCAATTTCAAAAGGATCGTGGTCGGTCGGCGACTTGATTATCCCGAACCGGGTGATTTTGGCCCCTCTGTCGGGGGTCACCGATTTGCCGTTCCGCCGTCTGGCGGAACGGCGGGGCGTTGGGCTTGTGGTCTCGGAAATGACAGCGTGTGCTGCGCTCGCTGAGGGCCAACGCGAGGCACGCGTTCGGAGTGACTGCAGCGGAGTAGCGATCCCGGTGGTCCAGCTTGCCGGTTGCGAAACACGCTGGATGGCGGAGGGCGCTCGTATCGCGGAAGCTCATGGCGCCGCCATCATCGACATCAATATGGGCTGCCCGTCGAAACAGGTGACCAATGGTGCGGCGGGTTCTGCGCTGATGCGCGACCTCGACCATGCGCTGCGCCTGATCGAGGCAACCGTCGCCGCCGCCTCTGTCCCGGTAACGCTGAAGATGCGGCTCGGCTGGGACCACACGAGCCTTAACGCAGTGGAGCTCGCGCGCCGCGCGGAAGGCGCGGGCGTGCGCGCGATCACCGTACACGGCCGCACGCGTTGCCAGTTCTACGACGGCAATGCCGACTGGGCGGCTATTCGCGCGGTCAAAAGCAGCGTCAAGGTTCCGGTTATCGTCAACGGCGATATCCGCTCGTTCAAAGATGCGGAGCGCGCACTCGCTTTGTCTGAAGCCGATGCGGTGATGATCGGCCGCGCCGCGCAAGGAAAGCCTTGGCTGCCGGGCCAGATCGCCCGCTATCTCGAGAGCGGAACATATGAAGATGCGCCGCCGCTTGCCCAGCAACTGGAAATGACCGCTGCCCTTTACGATGAGATGATCAGCCATCACGGCATGAGCATCGGTCGCCGCCACGCCCGCAAGCATCTGGGGTGGGCGCTCGATACCGCGGCGGCGACCGCTGGAGCGCCGGTCGCCTTGCTCAAGGATCATCGCAGCCGCGTCCTTACCGCCGAGGCGCCGGCGCTTGCGCACCGCCATCTTGCCGAGGCCTATGATGCCTTTGCCTGGAGGGCCGCCGCATGAGCCGCGCCCAGGCGGTCCAAACGCTCACCGCATCGCCGGCGGATGCCGTTCTCAACGCGCTGCCCTATCCAGTGCTGATGATTGCGCCGGACGGCAAGATTGCAGACGCCAACGTCGCCGCCGAGCAGTTCTTCGAAGCCTCCATCCCAATGTTGCGCCGGCACATGCTGCGCGATCTAGTACCGTTCGGTTCGCCGCTGTTGCTACTCATCGAGCAGGTGCGCCAGCGTGGGGCCGCCGTCAACGAATACAAGGTCGATCTCGCCACGCCGCGCAATCCCGGGGAAAGGCTGGTTGATCTCTTTGCCGGGCCTTTGCCGGAATACCCCGACCATGTCGTGGTGATGCTGCAGGAGCGCACCATCGCCGACAAGATGGACCGGCAATTGACGCATCGCGGAGCGGCGCGGTCGGTGATCGCGCTGGCCGCCATGCTTGCGCACGAGATCAAGAACCCGTTGTCCGGGATTCGCGGCGCGGCACAACTGCTCGAGCAATCGGCCGTCGATGACGATCGCCAGTTGACCAGATTGATCTGTGAAGAAACCGACCGCATTGTGAAGCTGGTCGATCGCATGGAAGTATTTGCGGACGAGCGGCCTGTTGAACGCGAGCCTGTCAATATCCACGTGGTCCTCGATCATGTGAAGCGGCTGGCGCAATCGGGCTTTGCCCGCCACATTAGGTTCGTCGAAGAATACGATCCGTCGCTGCCGCCGGTGCTGGGCAACCGCGACCAACTCATCCAGGTCTTCCTCAATCTCGTCAAAAACGCCGCCGAGGCGATCGGCGAAAGCGCGATCGACGGCGAAATCCAGCTTACCACCGCATTTCGCCCTGGGGTGCGCCTGGCTGTCGCGGGCAGCGCAGCGCGCGTGTCGCTGCCGCTCGAATTCTGCGTCAAGGACAACGGGCCAGGGGTGCCCGACGACTTGATGCCCCACCTATTCGATCCCTTTGTCACCACGAAACCGACCGGCAGCGGGCTTGGCCTCGCGCTCGTCGCCAAAATCGTCGGCGACCATGGCGGAATCATCGAATGTGAATCGCAGCCGCGGCGCACGGTATTCCGCGTGCTCATGCCCATTTACTCCGGAGACGGCGCGCTCGCCGACGACGCGCCATCCGTGCAGAGCGAGTGAGCGATGCCGAGCGGAAGCATATTGGTCGCCGACGACGATGCTGCAATCCGCACCGTCCTGAACCAGGCATTGTCGCGTGCCGGCTATGAGGTGCGTCTGACCGGCAACGCCGCCACGTTGTGGCGCTGGGTCAGCCAGGGCGACGGCGATCTCGTCATCACCGACGTGGTCATGCCGGACGAAAACGCCTTCGATCTCATTCCGCGTATCCGCAAGGCGCGGCCCGATCTGCCGATTATCGTCATGAGCGCTCAGAACACATTTATGACCGCAATACGAGCATCGGAGCGCGGCGCCTATGAATATCTGCCGAAACCGTTCGACCTGAAAGAATTGATCACCATCGTCGGCCGCGCTTTGTCCGAGCCGAAGGAGAAGAAGCCGGCGCCGGCGAAGGCGGAAGAACTCGAGAACATTCCGCTGGTTGGGCGCTCGCCGGCGATGCAGGAAATCTATCGCGTGCTCGCGCGGTTGATGCAGACCGACTTGACCGTGATGATTTCGGGCGAGTCGGGCACGGGCAAGGAGCTGGTAGCAAAGGCACTCCACGATTACGGCAAGCGGCGCAGCGGCCCCTTCGTCGCGATTAACATGGCGGCGATCCCGCGCGATCTCATCGAATCCGAACTTTTTGGACATGAGAAGGGCGCCTTCACCGGAGCAAACACGCGCTCGTCCGGCCGCTTCGAGCAGGCGGAGGGGGGGACGCTGTTCTTGGACGAGATCGGCGACATGCCGATGGAGGCGCAAACGCGCCTTTTGCGCGTGCTGCAGCAGGGCGAATATACGACAGTCGGCGGACGCACGCCGATCAAGAGCGACGTGCGCATCATCGCCGCCACCAACAAGGACCTGCGCCAGCTCATCCAGCAGGGGCTGTTCCGCGAGGACCTGTTCTTCCGCCTCAACGTCGTGCCGCTGCGGCTGCCGCCCTTGCGCGAGCGCACCGAGGATATTCCCGACCTTGTCCGGCACTTCTTCGCGCAGGCGCAGCGCGAAGGGCTGCCGGCAAAGCAAGTCGATCCGGCCGGCCTCGAGCGGCTCAAGCGTCACCGCTGGCCGGGCAACGTGCGCGAGCTGGAGAACCTCGCGCGGCGGCTTGCCGCGCTCTATCCGCAGGAGACCATTACCGCCGCGGTGATCGAATCCGAACTGGCGCAGCCCGCGCTGCCGACGGGCGGGGACGAGCTGCGCGCCGAGGAGAGCCTGGGCGCCGCGGTCGAACGTCACCTGTCGACCTACTTCGCCGGCTTCGAAAACGGACTGCCGCCCGCCGGCCTCTACCACCGCATATTGCGCGAGGTCGAATATCCGCTGCTGTCGGCGGCGCTTGCCGCCACCCGGGGCAACCAGATCCGGGCCGCCGACCTGCTCGGCGTCAATCGCAATACCCTGCGCAAGAAGATCCGCGATCTCGATATCCAGGTCTTCCGCGGCAGCTAACCCAGGCTCCACAAGGTTTGCTTTGCGCCGCAGTCTTGTCGCAATTCGGCAACATTGTTGTATAAAAGCATCAGTGCCGGGCGCCGCATGGGCGGCTCCGCGGCCTTACGGACACGGCTTCGCGCCGCGTCCGTCCAGCCGGGGGCTCAATGAGCGTCGATCAAGCCGCCATCGCCGATGCCGCCGCCCCAGCCGGCCCACCGGGCAAGCGACGCGATGTGCGCATTCTCGGCCCCTTCTCGGTCGGCTTGGCCCTGCTGTCGGCCTTCGTCACTTTCATCGTTCTTGCCGATCTGACCCCGATCTTGCCCACCCACAATGTGGTGGTGTCGCTGCTGCTTGCCAACGCGGCGACGGTGGTGCTGCTGATTGCCGTCATCACCCGCGAAGTCTGGCAGGTGGTGCAGGCGCGCCGCTCCGGCCGCGCCGCCTCGCGCCTGCACGTGCGCATCATCGGCCTGTTTTCCATCGTCGCCGCAGTGCCGGCGATCATCGTCGCTATCGTTGCCAGCGTCACGCTGGATCGCGGGCTCGACCGATTGTTCTCGGCCGGCACGCGCGCCGCGATCGAAAACTCGCTGATCATCGCCGAGGATTATCTGCACGATCACGCGCAGTTCGCGCGCTCCGACATCATGATCATGGCGTTGGACATTGCGCGCAACAAGCCGTTTTTCGACGAAGACCCGAACCGGCTGCCGCAATTCCTTACCTTCCAGGCCTCGGTGCGCGGGCTTGCCGCGGCGATCGTGCTCGACAAAGACCTGAAGATCGTCGCGCGCGCCAACATTCGTACCGATCTTACCTTTGCCCTGCCGCCGCGCGAGGCACTACCGCAGATTACCGACAAGGAGCCGCAGATCGTACTCTTGCCGGACACCAATTATGTCGCAGCGATGATGCGTCTGCCGCAATACGAGGACCACTTCCTTTACATCACCCGGTTGCTCGATCCGCGCGTGGTGCCGCAATTGCAGGCAACGCGCGCAAGCGTTCAAGAATATGCCGCGATCGAAGCGCGCCGTATCGGCGTGCAGGTCGCCTTCGCCTTGATGTACACGGTGATTGCACTGATCGTGCTGTTGTCGGCGGTGTGGATCGGCTTGAATTTCGCCAACCGGCTCGTCGCACCGATCCGCCGGCTCATCGGCGCCGCCAATCTTGTATCGACCGGCAATCTCTTTGTGCGCGTGCCGGTGCGCCAGTCGGAGGGCGATCTCGCGCATCTCGGCGAAACCTTCAACCGCATGACGCAGGAGCTACGCACCCAGCGCGACGATCTGGTGCGCGCTCGCGACGTGATCGACAGCCGCCGCCGCTTCACCGAGGCCGTGCTGTCCGGCGCCTCTGCAGGCGTCATCGGCGTCGACGGCAAGGACTGCGTCAGCATTCTCAACCGCTCGGCGGAAAAGCTGATCGGCCGCACCGAGGCCGAAGTGCTCGGGCGGCCGCTGATCGAGGTCGCGCCCGAACTTGCCAGCATCACCGTTGCCGTGTCCACGGGCGCGCAGCGGCTCAGTCAGGACCAGATCACCATCAGCCGTGGCGGCCGCGAGCGCAATCTCTCCGTCCGCGTCACCAGCGAACAGTCGGCGGAGCATGGTTATGTTGTGACGCTCGACGACATCACCGATCTAGTGAGCGCGCAGCGCACCTCCGCCTGGGCCGACGTTGCGCGACGCATCGCCCACGAAATCAAGAACCCGCTGACGCCGATCCAGCTTTCCGCGGAACGTTTGCGCCGCAAATATGGAAAATTGATCGGCGAAGACCGCGAGGTATTCGATCAGTGCACCGAGACGATCGTGAGGCAGGTCGACGACATCAAGCGCATGGTCGACGAGTTCTCGCGCTTTGCCCGCATGCCCAAACCGGTCATGGAGACCGATGACGTCGCCGACATGGTGCGCCAGACGGTGTTTCTGATGCGCGTCGGCAATGCCGAGATCGACATCGAGGCCGAAATCGGCGAGGAGCCGATGCCCGCGCACTTCGATCGCCGGCTGATTTCGCAGGCGCTCACCAACATCATCAAGAACGCGACCGAAGCCATCGCTGCGGTGCCGGCGGCGGAGCTCGGCAAAGGGACGATCCGGGTGTTCGCCGCGCGCGAAGACGATGACATCGTGATTGACGTCGTCGACAACGGCATCGGTCTGCCCAGGGAGAACCGCAACCGTTTGCTCGAGCCTTATGTCACCACGCGCGAGAAGGGAACCGGCCTTGGGCTCGCCATTGTCGGCCGCATCGTCGAGGAGCACGGCGGAACGATCGAGTTGCGCGATGCCGCCGACAAGATTCCGGGCCAGCGCGGCGCCTGGGTGCGCGTGCGTTTTGCCGCCGCCGGCCATGCCGCCTCGGAAGAACAACAACCAGCAGCGAGCAAGTGATGCCTGCCGATATTCTCATCGTCGACGACGAGACCGATATCCGCGAACTGGTCGCCGGCATCCTGCAGGACGAGGGCTATACGGCGCGCACCGCACGCAACAGCGACGAGGCGCTGGCGGCGATCGCCAAGCAGCGGCCGAACCTCGTGTTCCTCGACATCTGGCTTCAAGGCTCCAAGCTGGACGGGCTGCAACTGCTCGACGCCGTCAAGCAAGAGCATCCGGAGCTCGCTGTGGTCATGATTTCCGGCCATGGCAATATCGAAACCGCGGTCGCCGCCATCAAGCGCGGCGCTTACGATTTCATCGAGAAGCCGTTCAAGGCGGACCGCCTGGTGCTGGTGGCGGAGCGGGCTTTGGAAACCTCGCGGCTCAAGCGCGAGGTCAAGCAGCTCAAGCAGCTCGCCCCGCTGCCGCCGACGCTTATCGGCCGCTCCGCGGCAATCGGGCAGTTGCGGCAAGTCATCGACAAAGTTGCGCCGACCAACAGCCGCATCCTCATCGTCGGCCCCTCCGGCGCCGGCAAGGAGCTCGCCGCGCGAGCGATCCATCAGGCGTCAAGCCGTGCCAACGGCCCTTTCATTGTCGTCAACGCCGCCGCGATCACGCCCGAACGCATGGAAACCGAGCTGTTCGGCATCGACCATTCGAACGGCAGCGAGCAGCGCAAGGCGGGGGCGCTGGAAGAGGCGCACGGCGGCACTTTGTTCTTCGACGACGTCGCCGATCTGCCGCGGGAAACGCAGAACAAAATCCTGCGCGTGCTGGTCGATCAGACCTTTCAGCGCGTCGGCGGCAACAGCAAGGTTGCGGTCGACGTCCGCATCATCTCCTCGACCTCGCATAACCTCGAAGCCCTGATCGGCGAGGGCAAATTCCGCGAAGACCTCTATCACCGGTTGTCGGTGGTGCCGATCCGCGTACCGCCGCTCGCCGAGCGGCGCGAGGATGTTCCCGAGCTGGTCGAATATTTCATGGAGCAAATATCGCAGTCCACCGGCCTGCCCAAGCGGCGCATCGGCGAGGACGCGATGGCGGTGCTGCAGTCTCACGACTGGCCCGGCAACGTGCGGCAGCTGCGTAACAATGTGGAGCGACTAATGATCCTTGCCGGCGGCGAGCCGGAGGCCGTGATCAATGCCAGCATGCTGCCGCAGGACGTGGGCTCCATGGTGCCGAGCATGCCGAACGGGAATGGCGGCGAGCAGCTGATGGGCCTGCCGCTGCGCGACGCGCGCGAAGTATTCGAGCGCGAATACCTGGTGGCGCAGATCTCCCGCTTCGGCGGCAACATCTCGCGCACGGCCGAGTTCGTCGGCATGGAGCGCTCGGCTTTGCACCGCAAGCTCAAGGCGCTGGGGATCGGGTAGGCGATGTCGCGTATCGCCTACGTCAACGGCCGTTATCTGCCGCGCGAGCAGGCGAGGGTCCCGGTCGAGGACCGCGGCTACCAGTTTGCCGACGGCGTTTATGAAGTCTGTGAGGTGAGGGGAGGCCGCCTCATCGACGAGCGGCGCCACATGGCGCGCCTCAAGCGCTCGCTCGGCGAGCTGCGTATAGAGCCGCCGATGTCGCAAGCCGCGCTCGGGCTCGTCATGCGTGAGACGATTGCGCGCAACCGCGTACGCGATGGCATCGTCTACGTGCAGATCACGCGCGGCGTGGCGCGGCGGGATTTTGCCTTTCCGCCGGGCGTGAAGCCCTCGCTGGTGATCACCGCGCGCAGCAGCGATCCCGTCAAGCTCGAGCAACTCGCCGCCGAAGGCGTCGCCGTCGTCACCGTTCCCGACATTCGCTGGGGCCGCGTCGACATCAAGTCGGTGTCGCTGTTGCCCAACGTGCTGGCGAAGCAAGCGGCACGCGAGAAGGGTGCGCGCGAGGCTTGGCTGGTCGACCGGGAAGGCCGCGTCACCGAAGGCGCTTCCTCGAATGCATGGATCATTGCCCGCGACGGCACGATCGTCACCCATCCGCTCGGCCGCGATATTTTATCCGGCATCACCCGCTCGGTGGTGCTCGACGTCATCAAGGGGCAGGGACTCATCGTCGAGGAACGGACGTTCACCGTCGAGGAGGCTTATGCCGCGCGCGAGGCCTTCATCACCTCGGCGAGCCAGACCGTGGTGCCGGTGGTGACGATCGACGGCCGCCCGGTGGGCAATGGCGCGCCGGGGCTCATCGCCGCCGCCTTGCGCCGCGACTACCACCGCTACGCGGAAGCCAGTTGAGCGGTCAAACGAAAAATCTCGTGTTTTCAGTAGGTTAAAAAAAGCGCCGCGAACTTCTGCTTGCGCCCGGCGCGCCTCTGCAATCTAATGAATGTTCCCCGAGCCGGTCCGCTTCACTTGAGGGGGAGGCGGCCTTTGCGGAGCGTTAGCCGCAAGAGCTTGGGCAAATAACGGTCTCGCGCGTAAGACGCGGGCAAAAATGGAAACAACGGCCATGGCAGCCGAACGTGCGCAGAATCTGCAAGATACATTTCTCAATCATGTCCGCAAAAGCAAAGTCCCGCTCACGATTTTTCTCGTCAACGGCGTGAAGTTGCAGGGCGTGGTCACCTGGTTCGATAATTTTTGCCTGCTGCTGCGACGGGACGGACACTCCCAGCTCGTCTACAAGCACGCGATCTCGACCATCATGCCCGCGCATCCGATTCAGCTCTTCGAAGGCGGTGACGAGCCGCCGGCCGCGGAAAAGGCCTGATTGGAACCGCGCCGCCGCGATGACAGCGTCGACCGCCTGAGCGGCGGCGGCTCGGAGAGCGGACGCGCCATCGTCGTCGAGCCATGGCTCAAGCAAAGCGCGCGGGCGGCAGCAGAGACGCGCGCGCCGCAGGCGCGGCTGGAAGAGGCGGTGGGTCTCGCGCGCGCCATCGATCTCAACGTCGTCGATGCCGGTCTCGTCACGCTCAACGATGTGCGGCCTGCGACCTATCTCGGCAAGGGCAAGGTCGACGAGATCGCCGGCCTGGCCAAGAGCCTCAACGCCTCGATCGTGGTGATGGATTGCCCGGTGACGCCAGCGCAGCAGCGCAATCTGGAGAAAGCCTGGAACGCGAAGGTCATCGACCGCACCGGGCTCATTCTCGAAATTTTCGGCCGCCGCGCGGCGACGCGCGAAGGCGCGCTGCAGGTCGAGCACGCGCATTTAAGCTACCAGAAGAGCCGGCTGGTGCGCTCATGGACGCATCTCGAGCGCCAGCGCGGCGGTTTCGGCTTTCTCGGGGGCCCGGGCGAGACGCAGCTCGAAGTCGATCGCCGCGTCATCGAAGACCGTCTGCGCCGCATCGAGGGCGAACTCGACAAGGTCAAGCGCACGCGCAAGCTGCATCGCAAGGCGCGCAAGCGCGTGCCGTACCCGATCGTGGCGCTGGTCGGCTACACCAATGCCGGCAAGTCGACGTTGTTCAACCACATGACCGCGGCGAGCGTGCTCTCCGCGGACATGCTGTTCGCCACGCTCGATCCGACCTTGCGCGCCGTCGAATTGCCGCACGACAACCGCGTCATCCTCTCGGATACGGTCGGTTTTATTTCCGATTTGCCCACCATGCTGGTGGCGGCGTTTCGCGCCACGCTCGAGGAGGTGATCGAGGCCGACATCATCCTGCACGTGCGCGATGTGTCGCATGAGGACAGCGCGGCGCAGTCGCACGACGTGGAAAAGGTGCTGCAAGAGCTCGGCATCGCACCGAGCGATCCGCGGCTGATCGAGGTATGGAACAAGATCGACCGGCTCGACGCCAATGGCCGTGAACGGCTTGCCAATATGGCGGGGCGGCAATCGAGCGAGCGCCGTCCGGTGCTCGTTTCGGCGCTGATGGGCGAGGGGATCGAGGCCCTGAGCGCCGCGATCGAGGCGCGCCTCGGGCAAAGCCGGCAGACGCTGCATTTGCTGCTCGACCCCGCCGACGGCGCCGGCCTCTCCTGGCTCTATCGGCACGCCGAAGTGTTGTCGCGCGAGCTGCGCGAGGACGGCCAGCTCGCCGTCGATGTGCGCGCCGACCGCGACAATGCCGCGCGGGTGAAAGCGAAATTTGCCGCCGAATAGGGGGCTGCGGGGTGAGAGAGACTATTCGCCCGCCTTCTCCGCGGCCTTGGCCGCGTCCCACAAAGCGTCCATCTCCTCGAGGCTTGCGTCCTGCGGCTTTTTGCCGCGAGCGGCGAGCGCTTTTTCGATCGCCGCGAAACGGCGCTCGAATTTGGCGTTGGTCGCGCGCAGCACACCTTCCGGATCCGCACCGAAATGCCGCGCGAGGTTAACGACGGCGAAGAGCAGGTCGCCGACTTCGGCCGCCGCCGCCTCGCGGCGATCGAGCTCGGCCTCGATCTCATCGGCTTCCTCGCGGATCTTGGCGAGCACCGCGCGCGGGTCGTTCCAGTCGAAGCCGACGCGGCCGGCTTTTTGCTGCAGCTTGAGCGCTCTGGTTAACGCGGGCAGGGCGAGCGGCACCCCCGCCAAAGCGCCCGCTGCCGTTTCCCCGCGGGCGGCCTTTTCCTCTGCCTTGATCCGCTCCCACAGGCCCGAGACCGCCTCGGGCGTCAGGCCCTGCTTGTCGGAGAAGACGTGCGGATGGCGGCGGATGAGCTTTTCGGTGATGCCAGCGACGACGTCGCCGAAGTCGAAGGCACCTTCCTCCTCAGCCATGCGCGCGTGGTAGACGACCTGGAGCAACAGGTCGCCGAGCTCGTCCTTGAGACCGGCGCGGTCGCCGCGGGCCACGGCGTCGGCCACCTCGTAGGCTTCCTCCAGCGTATAGGGCGCTATAGTCGCGAAATTCTGCTCGAGGTCCCAGGGGCAGCCGGAGCCCGGCGTGCGCAGCGCCGCCATGATCTCGATGAGGCGGGTAACGTCGCGGGAGGGCTTCACCGGCACCCCCAAGGAGGCCCGATCGGCCACGCCCGATTCGCATAAGACATATTATGGAATATCTTGGGGCGATGTTTCACTTCACAAACCCATGTCGCGGAGATATAGATGCCGAAACAGCACAACCTCCGGAGACGCACCGTGCAAAGAGTCGATGGATTCTACCTTTATCAGGCCGGCAGCCAGCTTCACCCCCTTAGCGAACTAAGGGCTTATGCTTTTCCAGGGGGGAAAGAAACCACCTTTGGTGAAGCTGAAATGGTTGCTTACGTTGCGGAAGCGGCCTTAGATATTTTGATTACTAGAAGCATCTTTCGACTACGGACTTCGGTTCAGTCTGGTCAAAGTCTCCTCGCGGCCGTCCGAACACTAAAAGCAACTTGCAGCGCCCAACAGAATAAATCGGCGCCAGTAAAGTTTATGGACATCTATCCCGTAACTACCGCGATGACGGCATTTGAGGCGGTACTTGGGGCAGAATTAGGTCTTATTCCTCTATACGTCGTGATGCCAAAAGCAGGATTTGATACCGCTGTTTTGATTGAATCCGGCTGGCGTTGTTTCCCAGACGATATTTTGACAAAGGCCCCTGATGCTGTGCCTGACTTAATGCAAGGCACTAGATGCATTGCCTTTGAACTCTTTACGGCCGCTGGATTTCATCTTCACCGCGCGAATGAATCGGTACTGCGTCGATATTGGGATGCGGTGACAAAAGGCGCAGCTCGACCAGCAACCCGAAATATGGGCGACTATCTCGCGCAGATGAATAAAAAACGTGTCGGTGACGCCAAAGTGAAGGCCGCTCTTAAAGACTTAAAAGACCTCCATAGAAATCCTTTAATTCACCCCGAACATTCATTGGAATCCGCTGATGATGCTATCGCGCTGATGAACGGTGTTCACACCGCAATGGTATACATGCTCAAGGAAATTCCTATTGTAGCGCCTCCGCCGGCCACGACCCCTCCGGGCGGAATTAATATCCCGGCGATACCCGCAGCTACTTCGACAACCTCTTCTTCCGGGACACAGCCTTGAAGGCTTTGTCGGCACCCTCTTTTGACTCATCTGCCTCCGCTTTGCGAGCGGCTTCGATGAACCGTTTTGATTGCTTCGGATCGTCGGGCTTGGATTTTTTGTCCATGCCCGACGCATATCAGATTTTCTTGCCGAAGGGGAGCCGTAGCTGTGGTTCCCTCCACTTTCGCCTACTGGATTTCAATTGTTTCATAGGTGAGGCGCTTTCCTTTTGCGCCTTGGATCGCAAGCGCCTCACGTTGCACGTCATTGATGCCAAGCTTCGCGCGGGTGTTCTGCCGGAAATCAAATTCGGCCAGATAGCGGTCAAGATGCTTGCTATCGACGTGCTGATAAACGCCGACAAGCCCGCGCTTAATGACGCTGAAAAAACCTTCGAGGGTATTGGTGTGCACGTCACCGCGAACCCACTCAAACTTGGAGTGATCGACGGCCTCGTGATTGATGATGACCGGATGCTTGTAGTGCGAAGCCTTGTCGGTCACCAAACGGCTATCGCCGTGGACAAGCTGGCGCAGGTGCGCGTTGACGCCACGATGATCGAGGGTGACGGAACGGATTTTGCCGCCGCGCTCAACAAGGCTCAGCACCACGGGGTTATCCATGCGACGGTGGCCGGGCTTGCGGCGGGTCTTGCGCGACTTGCTCAATTCAGTTTCGTCGGCTTCCACGGTCTTGCGGGAGCCGCCCAGCGGGCCGGAATTGGCGGCCGGGGCCATGGCCTCGCGGATGCGATGCCCAAGGTGCCACGCGGTTTTGAGGCCACAGCCGAGCATCCGCTGGAGCTGGCGGGTGCTGATGCCTTTTTTGCTGGCGCAAAGCAGATGGATCGCCTGAAGCCACAGGCGCAGCGGCAGGTGGCTATCCTCGAAAATGGTCCCCATGCGCACGGTGAACTGGCCACGGCAGGCGTAGCACTTCCACAGGCCGATCTTGGCCACGCCTTCCGGGTGCTTCTTGCTCGCCTTGGAGCGGACGCCTTCCAGTCGGCCTACGCGCTCGCGCTCGCCGCAATGCGGGCATTGCGCGCCGGTCGGCCAAAGCTGCTTTTCGACGTAATCGAAGGCGGCTTCTTCACTGTGGAAACGGTTATCGGAAAGAACAGATTTTGCCATGGCTTAGCTCCATTGGCTAAACCATAGAGGGTCAGAATGGGTTTGTCAAGTGAAACATCGCCTATCTTGGGGCGATGTTTCACTTCACAGACCCACCACGGCTTGGAGCGATACAGCTTCACAGACCCGCCAAGGCTTGGAGCGAAACATTTGGCTCTCACCCAAAGCCGAATAGATGAAGGCCGGCGTGAAAGGCGTTGAATTGTCTCGGCTATTCATCAAATTGATGGCTCCAGGATCTAAGAGATTACCCAGCAAAACTAACGGTATAGGGTCAGTTATTCGGAACGCACTTTAACTGACACTGAACCGCATGCCGTCGAAGGCTGGCTCGACATTCGGCGGCAATTTTGCCCGCAGCGCCGCGTAGTCCAGGTCGCTGTGCAGGTTGGTGAGGATCGCCCGCTTTGGCTTCAGCCGGGCGATCCAATCGAGCGCCTCCTCGAGGTTCATATGGCTCGGATGTGGATTGTAGCGCAGCGCATCGACGATCCAGACGTCGAGCCCGCCCATGGCGGCGATGCTCTGCGGCGGCAGACCCTTGATATCGGCGGAATAGGCAACGTTGCCAAAGCGGAAGCCGAGCGAAGGAATATCGCCGTGGTCCTGAAGGACCGGGATCGCCTCGATGGCGCCGCCCTGCCCGCTAATGCTGACCGGCTGCCCCGGCGCAAGCCGATGTTCGTTGACGATCGGCGGATACTCGCTGCCTGGCGGCGTGGAAAAGCAGTAGGAAAAGCGCACCCGCAACACGTTCGACGTCGGCGCGTCCATATAGACATCGACACGGCGACGTTTGTGCACGAAAAGCGGGCGCAGATCGTCGATGCCATGCGTGTGGTCGGCATGCTCATGGGTGAACAAGACGCCATCGAGCCAGTCGACTTCCGCTTCCAGGAGTTGTTCGCGCAGGTCCGGCGTGCAGTCGACAAGGACGCGCGTGACCTTGCCATGCCCCTGTGCGCGTTCAACCAATAAAGAGCAGCGACGGCGGCGATTCTTCGGGTTACCTGCATCGCAAGCGCCCCAGCCCAGCGCCACGCGCGGCACGCCCATGGACGAGCCGCAGCCGAGAATGGTGAAGGCGAGGCTCATGCCGCGTCGGCAAGGTGCCGGGGCACCTTGTTAAACAGGCGGAAGAAATTTTCCGTGGTCTGCTGTGCGATTGTCTCCGTGGGAACCCCGCAGGTTTGCGCCAGCACTTTAGCGGTTTCGGCGACATAAGCCGGTTCATTGCGTTGGCCGCGATAAGGCAGCGGCGCAAGAAAAGGCGCGTCGGTTTCCACCAGCACGCGGTCGCCGGGAAGTGCGGCAGCAATCGCGCGCAATTCGTCCGAGCGCCGGAAGGTGAGAATGCCGGTGAAGGAGATGTAGTGCCCGAGCGCGATCGCCTTGAAGGCAAGCTCGCGCGAGCCGGTGAAGCAGTGCAGTACCGCGGTGAATGCCCCCTTCCCCGCCTCCTCCTCCAAAATCTTGGCCATGTCGGCGTCGCAGTCGCGCGAATGGATGATGAGCGGCAGGTGCGTCTCGCGCGCCGCGGCGATGTGCCTGCGGAAGCTCGCCGCCTGAACATCGCGCGGGCTGTTGTCGTAGTGATAATCGAGTCCGGCCTCGCCGATGGCGACGATTTTGGGATGCTTGGCGATGGCGACCAGCGCCTTTGCGTCAACATCGGTTTCGTCCTTGGCATTATGCGGGTGGGTTCCGACCGAACAGAAGACATCGGGAAATTTTTCGGCAATCGCCAGCACCTGCGCGTGCTTCTTCACCCGCGTCGAAATGGTGACCATGCGGGCAACGTCGGCGGCACGGGCGCGCGCCACCACATCATCGAGCTCCGCGGCAAAGTCGGGAAAATCGAGATGACAATGGCTGTCGATGAGCATGGTCAGGCAGTCTTTTCTTCCGGCTCGATGTAGCGCGGGAAGACCGGCTTGGGCAGCGGCAGCGCCCGCCGGGGCTCGATGCGCTTGCCGCCGTCAAGCTCGGTAAACGTCCGCTCACGAGCGTCGATCGCCAGCAAATCGAGAAGCTTGACCGCCGCTGCGGGCATGAACGGCTGCGCTAGAATGGCGACGCGGCGCAGCACCTCGCCGGTCACATAAAGTACGGTCCCCTGCCGCTTTGGATCGGTCTTGGCGAGCGCCCAGGGCGCTTCGCCCGCAAAATAGCGGTTGGCATCGGCGACCACGGCCCAGACCGTATTGAGCACCTGGTGCAATTGTTGCGTCTTCATGTGCTCGCGCGCGGTAGCGATCATGGTGTCGGCTGCGGCGAGCAGCACCTTGTCGGCTTCGCTGAAGGCGCCCGGCTCCGGCAGCTTGCCGCCAAACTGCTTGCCGACCATGGTCAGCGAGCGCTGTGCCAGATTCCCGAGATCGTTGGCGAGATCGGCGTTGATACGATTGACGATCGCTTCGTGACTGTAATTGCCGTCCTGTCCGAACGGTACTTCGCGCAAAAAGAAATAGCGCAGCGGGTCGACGCCGTAGGCATCGGCAAGCGCAAACGGATCAATCACGTTGCCGACCGACTTCGACATCTTTTCGCCGCGGTTGAACAAAAATCCGTGGCTAAAGATGCGCTGCGGCACCTCAATGCCGGCCGACATCAGGAACGCCGGCCAATAGACCGCGTGAAAGCGCACGATGTCCTTGCCGATGACGTGCAGCGCCGCCGGCCAGTAGCGCTTGTACTTTTGGCTCGCCGTATCCGGGTAGCCCACACCCGTGATGTAATTGGTCAGCGCGTCGACCCACACATACATGATGTGCTTGTCGGCGCCGGGCACGCGCACGCCCCAGTCAAACGTCGTGCGCGAGATCGAGAGATCCTGCAGGCCACCGCGCACAAAGCTCGCGACTTCGTTGAGGCGCTCCTTCGGCAACACGTAATTCGGGCGCTCATAGAGCTTCAACAGCTTGTCCTGGTAGGCCGAGAGCCGGAAGAAATAGCTCTCCTCCTCCACCCATTCGACCGGCGTCCCGGTCTTGGTGGCGACGCGCACCTTCTGTTCGTTGAGTTGCGTCTCGTCCTCGGCGTAATAGGCCTCGTCGCGCACCGAGTACCAGCCGGCATATTTGTCGAGATAGATGTCGCCGTTCTTCTCCATCGCCTGCCAGATCGCCTGGGAAGCGCGATGGTGGCGGTCCTCGGTCGTGTGGATGAAGTCGTCGTTCGAGCACTCGAGCCGCTTCACCATGGCCTCGAATAACGGCACGTTGCGATCGCGCAGTTGCCGCGCGGTCAAGCCCTCGCGCGCGGCGGTCTGCATCATCTTCTGCCCGTGCTCGTCGGTGCCGGTGAGGAAATAGACGTCGTAACCGTCGAGCCGCATGAAGCGGGCGATGGCGTCGGTCGCGATCGCCTCATAGGCGTGACCGATATGCGGCGGGCCGTTCGGGTAGGAGATCGCGGTGGTGATATAGAACGGGGTCTTCGCCGGCATATGAGCCAATTTGTATACTGAGAGCGTGTATTCTAGGGCCTTGTGCCGGGCATCACGGCGATTTTCAAGGGCAAATGCCGCCTATCTCTGCTCGCCGACTGCAAAAGCATGCGGCTTGTCGCCGCGCTGCCACGTTTCCCACATCCGCCGGTAAGCGGCTTCGAGGTGACGACACGAACGCTTGGTGTCGAACAAGGGCCGAGTCAGCCGGTTGCTCGCCAGGCGCTCGCGATAGCCCTTCAACAATTGTGGCTCATTGGCGAGCCGCAGCGCCAACGCTTCGTATTCAGCAAGCCCTTTTGTAATCAACTCGGGCAGTGCGAGCGCCTGCAAGTGGCTTGCGGCAACGCGTCCGGCAAACGCGCCGCCGAGTTGAGTGACCAGAGGCAGCCCGCTCCAGAGCGCGTCGCTTGCAGTCGCGTGTGCATTGACCGGCAGCGTATCGAGGAAAAGATCCGCCAGGCGGTGACGTGCAAGGTGCTCGGCAGCGGACTTGCGCTCGGCGAAGACGAGGCGCGCTGGATCGACGCCGCGCGCCTGCGCCTCGCGGCAGAGATTCTGCTCGGCGGGCGCGTTGTCGCGCAACAGCCACAGCACGCTGCCGGCGACCTCGCGCAACAGACGCATCCAAACGTCGAAGACGTCCGGCGCGATCTTCCAACTGTTGTTGAAGCAGCAGAACACGAATCCGGCGTCCGGCAGCCCCGCTTCGCGCCGTGTCGGAGTTGCCGCGATCGGCCGCGTCGCGTCACTCGCGAGATAGCAGTTCGGCAGTTGCACGATTTGTTCCGAATAAAAGGGGCCTTGCTCGAATGGCGCGACCGTCTCGTCGGCGATAATGTAATCGATGAAGGGCGCCCCCGTGGTCCCGGGAAAACCCGGATATGACACCTGCACCGGAGCCGGACGGCTCGCCAGCATACCGAGGCGCGCATTCTGCGTGAATGCGTTCAGCGTCACCAGGATATCGACCTCCTCCCTGTGCAGCAGCCCGGCGGCGACCGTGTCGCTTTGTGCAGCAACGTCATGAAAGCGGTTGAAAGCGGCGACGAGTCGCTTTCGCATCGGGCTCTTGTCGTCGGCGCCGAGGGAGACGCCAATAACCTCAAACCGTGAATGATCATGCTGCTCAAACAGCCCGGCAAGCTGGTAGGCGGTGGCGTGTTCGTGAAAATCGGCCGAGAGATAACCGATCCGCAGCTTATCGTGCCGTCTGCTTCCCGGGATTATCAAGGGCGACGGCACAGAGGGAAATGCGGTCGCATCGAAGCTGCGGGCGCACTGCAATTGCAATGCTGGGTCGTCGCAGTAGCCGAGAAAGGTAAACGGCGATATCAGGGCACGGCCTTCGGCAACGCGCGCGATGACTTCGCCGGCAATGGCAGACTTGCGTCTCCAGTCGCAGATCCAGTTGACGCAGTGGGCCATCTGGCTAAATGCGTCGGCGTGGTCGGGTTTGACTGCCAGCGCGCGGTCATAGCTTGCGATCGCTTCGGGGAAACGCTTGAGCAGACGCAACGTGTTACCGCGGTTGTAAAGCGCTTCGGCATGGCTGGGCTTGAGCGCCAGAACGCGGTCATAGCAGTCGAGGGCCTCGTCGAAGCGCGTCAGCCGTTGCAGGGCGTTGCCACGGTTGTTCAATGCATCGGCGAAATCGGGCTTGAGCGCGAGCGCCCGGTCAAAACTCGCCAAGGCGAGATCGAACGCCTGCATGTTTTGCAACGCCACGCCGCGATTGTTCAGCGTAGACACGTCGGCGGGGGCGAGCGCCAAAGCCTTGTCGTAGCTTGCGAGCGCTTCGTCAAAGCGCTTGAGCTCTTTCAGGCTATTGCCGCGGTTGTTCCAGGCTCCGGCAACGTCGGGCCTGATCGCCAGCGCGCGCTCGTACAAGGCGAAGGCTTCGGCGTGCTGGCCGCGGACCGAATGGAGGACGCCGG
>Ga0335083_10001477_pt1 | contig 32222 bp, 30 predicted proteins | sample Lox_Sample_42_FD_206716 | JGI IMG/M metagenome (GOLD analysis project Ga0335083, IMG submission 206716) | Soil microbial communities from Loxahatchee National Wildlife Refuge, Florida, United States - Lox_Sample_4.2 | ecosystem: Environmental > Terrestrial > Soil > Wetlands | place: USA...
GCGGTCACGGCGGGCGTCCTGAGCTACGGCTTCGCCGCCATCGCCGTCCACTTCCTCGACGACGTGGTCGGCCGCATTTTCACGCTGCCCTGGCTCGGACACACCTCCGGTCAAGCGTGGCCGGGCTGGAACCTCTTGTTCCTCGCGATCGCGCTCGTGACGAGCGGGGTGAGCGGCGCGCGCATCGGCATCGAGCGGCAGAGCTCCGGCATCTTGCGGCGCGTGACGCCGGTCCTCACGTTCGCGGGCGCCGTCGTGTGCCTGTTCATTCTGTACGCGGGGTTTCTCTGGCGCAGTCATTCGCCGCAGCTGAAGGGCACGTCGCGCGACGCCGCGCCCGCCGTGAGCGCGGAAGATCCTCCGGCGCCGCAGCCGTCGGCCGCGCCCGCGGCGAGCGTGGGTTCGGCGCCGGCTCCGGACCCCGGCGCTTCGAGCGCGGCTCTCGCGAGCTCGGCGACGAGCGCCGTCGCGCACGCGCCGACCGACGAGCTCGCGCGCGCCGTGGCGCTCGGTACCGACGGCTTGATTCCGCTCGCCGAGACGTACCCGAAGGACCCTGCGGTGCTGAAGCCGCTCGTGATCGCGTTCGCGAGCCGCTCGACGGGGCTTGCCGACGCGATGAGCGTCGCGACGCGGCTCTTCGACGCCGCGCCCGAAGCGACGGCGGACCCTGATTTGCGCTTTCTCGTCAAGAAGGCGGCCGGCACGCCGGGCCAGGCCTCGAAGCTCGCGCTCGACGCGATGACCGACCACATGGGCAGCGCCGGTCCGGATTTGCTCTACGAGCTGATGCTGAACGACACGAAGACGACGAAACAGGCGCAAGCGCTCCTCGCGTCGAGCGCCGTGCGCGAGCGTGAGACCCCCGCGCTCTCCGTCGCTTACGATCTGCGCAACGCTCAGAGCTGCAGCGCGAAGGTGCCGCTCCTCAAGCGCGTGGCCGAGCTCGGCGACGACCGCAGCATCGCCATCCTCGCGCCCCTGGCCACGGGCAGCAAAAAGGGCTGCGGGAAGAAGAAGAAGGAAGCGTGCCCGCCGCCGTGCGCGGACGAGGCGAAGAAGTTCAACGAGGCGATTTCGAGGATCGTGGCGCGCGGGGGCGCGACGAGGCATTAGCGCCGTCGGCCGCAGCGCCGCGCGATTTCGGGCATCGCCGCGGGCGTCGACTATACTGAAACGCATGCCCGCGCTCGCACCGCTCGGCATTCGGCGCATCGAGGCGCTGCACTACTACGTGCACGATCTCGAGCGCAGCCGCCGCTTCTACACGGAGAAGCTCGACTTCGCGGAAATCGGGGAGAGCGGCGTCGAGCTCGTCGAGGGCGGGCACCAGCGCGCTTCGGTGTTCGAGGCGGGAGGTTGCCGCGTGGTGTGCTCGACGCCCGTCGGCGTCGGCGGTCGCGCGCACCGCTTTCTCCAAAAGCACCCGGACGGCATCGGCAGCATCATCCTCGAGGTCGAGGACGCCGACCGCGCCTTCGAGCTGCTCGAAGGGCGCGGCGGGACGCCGGTGCACGAGGTCGTGACGACCGAAAACAGCGAAGGCGTCGTGAAGACGTTCCTGATCACGACGCCGTTCGGCGACACGACCTTCCGCTTCATCGAGCGCCGCGGCCGCGGGCCGCTCTATCCCGGCTTCGTGCGCCACGACACGCCGCGCGGCGGACGCAACGCGTTCGGCTTCAAGGAGTTCGATCACGTCACGGCGAATTTCGAGACGATGGCGCCCGCCATTCTCTGGATGGAACACGTGCTCGGCTTCGAGCGCTTCTGGCACGTCGAGTTTCACACGGACGACGTGCGGCACCGCGTCGACGAGCAAGGCTCCGGGCTGCGCTCGATCGTGATGTGGGATCCGGCGAGCGGCGTGAAGTTCGCGAACAACGAGCCGTATCGCCCGAACTTCAAGGCGTCGCAGATCAACGTGTTCCACGAGGAACATCGCGGGGACGGCGTGCAGCACGTCGCGCTCGCGCTCGCCGACGTGACGAACGCCGTGCGCGGTCTCCGCGGGCGCGGCGTCGAGTTCATGCCGGCGCCGAGCGCGTACTACCGCATGCTGCCGGAGCGGCTTCAGAGCTCCGGCATCGGCGCGCTCAAAGAGCGGCTGAGCGATCTCGAAGAGCTCGGCATTCTGGTCGACGGCGACGGGCCGGGACGTTACCTCCTCCAAATCTTCTTGAAGGACTCCGCGAACGTCTACGAGAGCCCGGAGGCCGGCCCGTTCTTTTACGAGCTCATTCAGCGCCGGGGCGATCAGGGGTTCGGCGCCGGCAATTTCCGCGCGCTCTTCGAGAGCATCGAGCAAGGACAGAGTAACGGGAGCTCGATCTGATGCTCGAGCGCCGGGCGCTCGGACACGTCCCGAAAAAGCCGCACCTTCGCGAGCGCGTCGACGGCGCGCCGATCTACGAGGAGTGCCTCACCCGCGCGGGCTTCGAGGGCGCGTTTTCGATGCTGTATCACCAGCATCGGCCGCACGAGGCCGAGCCCGTGCCGCTCGAGGAGGGTCCGCGTCCGGTCGAGCTCGCGCCGCCGCGCGCGCTGCTCCGCCGTCATTATCGCTGTCTCGAGCTCCCGCACGGCGCGACGAGCGCGACCGCGCGCACCCCGCTGCTCGTGAATCACGACGTGACGGTCGGCTTTCTCAGGCCGCTCGCCGCCGACGCGCACTATTTCTCGAACGCCGACGGCGACGAGCTTTTTTTCGTGGAGGAGGGAGCCGGCGTCCTGAGGAGCGTCTTCGGCGACCTCGCGTTCGAGCGCGGCGACTACGTGTGCGTGCCGAAAGGCGTGCTCCATCGCTTCCTGCCCGCGCCGGGACTCTCTCAAGCTTGGCTTTGGCTCGAGTTCGCCGGTCCGCTCGGCTTGCCCGCGGCTTACCGCAATCGCGTCGGGCAGCTGCGCATGGACGCGCCGTATTCGCACCGTGACTTTCGGGCGCCCCTGACGGTGGCGCCCCTCGACGAAGGCCTGCGTGACCACGTCGTGAAGCGGCGCGGCGTCTGGCACCGTTATCGGAGCGAACATTCACCGCTCGACGTGATTGGTTGGGACGGAGCCGTGTATCCCTTCGTGCTGCCCATCACGTCCTTCTCGCCGCGCGTCGGGCAGATCCACTTGCCGCCGCCCGTGCACGCGACGTTCGAAGCGCCGGGCGCGCTCGTGTGCAGCTTCGTCCCGCGGCCGCTCGACTTTCACCCCGAAGCGAACCCGATTCCGTACCCGCATTCGTCCGTCGACGTCGACGAAGTGCTCTTCTACGCGAACGCGGCGTTCTCCTCGCGACGCGGCGTCGGCGCGGGCAGCCTTTCGCACCACCCGTCGGGCATCACGCACGGACCGCACCCGGGCGCGTACGAAAACCCGCATCCCGACAGGTGGACCGACGAGCTCGCGGTCATGCTCGATTGCGCCCTCCCCCTCGACGCGACGAAAGCCGCGCTCCCGCTCGAAGATCCGGCGTATCACGCGAGCTTTCGCGGCTGAGAGCGGCTGCGTTCGAGCGCTCGGCCGCCGCCACGAGTGCCGAACCCGAACCTTCCGGCTATGGTGCCCGCCGTGGCGAAGTCGAAGGAAACGCGCAGGCTGGCCGTCGTGGCGGCCGACTTTCACGAAAAACTGACCGACGCGATGCTCGCCGCCGCCTCGGACGAAGCCGCGCAAGGCGGGGCGACCATCATTTCGACGCAGCGAGTCGCCGGCTGCTACGAGGCGCCGCTCGCCGCGGAGCGGGCGCTCAAGAAGCGCAAAGTCGACGCGCTCGTCGTGCTCGGCTGCATCGAAAAGGGCGAGACGTTGCACGGCGAGGTGATGGGACACGTCGTGCATCGCGCGCTCGTCGAAGCGTCGCTTCGCCACGACAAGCCGGTCGGGCTCGGCATCATCGGACCCGGGGCTACGCCGAAACAGGCCGAAGCGCGCAAGGAGTCGACGCCGCGCTCGGCGGTGCGCGCCGTTTTGCGCGCCCTCGCTGCGAGCGGCAAAACCGGTGACGCGGAGTGATTCACATCCGCGCGCGGCAGCGCGGCGAGCGTTCGTGCAGGGCCGCGTCGGCCGCGGCGCGAGCGCCGGGCGGCGCGTTCTTGTCGAGCAGCGGGGCGAGTCGCTTCGCGAGATCGGGCGGCGCGAGATCGCGTAGGGCACCGAGCGCCGCGTAGCCCACGCCGCGATCCTCGACCGACGCCAGCGGGTCGGCGAGCGAACGCGCATGCTTCGTGAGCGAACCGAGCGCGGGAGCGTAACAGAGCGCGCCGAGCGCGCGCGCGGCCGACAGGCGCACCGCGGGCCACTCTTCGTCGTCGTCGAGCCGCTCGAGGACGACGTCGGCGTGAGCGCGCGCGCCCCGAGCGCCGAGCGCCGCGAGTGCCGCCCGCTTGACGATCCAGGAGTCGTCGCCGACCGCGGCGACGAGCCGCGCGTCCGTGTCGGGCGACGGCGGCGCGCCCCCGAGCGCTTCGGCCGCAAGGCCTCGCACGGCGGGCCAGCGGTCTTGCTTGAGCGTCGCCTCGAGCGCGGGCGTCGCGGCGCCGTCCGCCGCATCCGCGAGCGCGTGAGCCGCTTCCATGCGGACGCGCGGATCGGCATCGACGAGCGCCCGGAGGAGCGAGGCTTGGAAGCTGCGCGGGTCGCGCACGGCGTGGACGGCGGCGCCGCGCACGTGGGAGTCCGCGTCGCTCGACATCGCGGCGTCGAGCAGCGAATGCGCCGCGGGCAGTGCCCCCGCGAGCTCGGCGGCGGGTCCGACGCGCAGATAGCGGACCCGGAGCGGCGCGGCCGGCGCGGCAAGGCGGGCGAGCGCTTGCGCCGATTCGGGCAAAAAATCACGCGCGCGCACACCGAGCGCGCGAAGCACGTCGAGGAGCGCGACCTCCGGCGTCGCAGGGTCGGCGAGGACGCGCCGGAGCGCGGGCGCCGCCTCGGGCCGATCCGCCACGCGACCGAGCGCCTGCCGCAACGCCGCGCGCCGCTCGAACGCGGCCGGATCCATCAGCGGCACGAACAGCGCGACCGATTCGGCCGGCGCGATGTCGGCGAGCTCGTCGGTGAGCGTCGTGAGCTCGCGGCCGCGTGCGCTCGCGAGCCGCGGCGCGAGTAACGGCGCCGCTTCGGCGCCGCAGCGCGCGAGATGATCGCGCGCGTGAATGCGCTGCGCGTCGTACGGCCCGAGAAACGCCGAAACGTATGCGGGCGCGCTCGTCGCGCAGGGTGCGGCGTCGAGCACCTCGAGCGCGGCGCGGCGCCCGCCTTCGTCGAGCCGTTCGAAGCCGGCCGCGACCGCGTCGAAAGCCGGCTGCCCGAGCGAACGGAGCACGACCTTGGCGTTCTCCGCCTTCGGACCGCCGCCGGCGAGGTCTCCCACGAGCTCGCCGAGGTTCGCGCCGGCGAGCGCCGTCAGCGCGCTCACTTCGGCGAGCGTCACGTTCACGTCGGGTCGCTCGTCGAACGCCGTGTCGAGCACGACCGCCATGCAGTCGTCCTTGAGCGGCGCGGGAAAGTGCACGCGGTAGCGCGCGCCCGGGTGCGCCCACGCATCTTCCGGCAGCGTGATCGCGAAGAGCTGCTTCGTCGTCGCGAGCCAGAGCTCTTTCGGCGCGGCACCGTGCTCGGGCGTTGCGCGCGCCGGGCGCAGCGCGAACTCCACGCCGTCGACGGCGAGCTCGGCGGGAGCATTGAAGAGCACGAATTCGCCCTTGCCGGAGCCGCCGCGACCTTCGGCCCAGGTCGTCTCGAGATCGCCGTCGGTGAGGGCGGCCGGGTTGCCGACCGCGCTCGACGCGCCTTTCGCGTGGAGGAGCGTCGGCGGGAGCAGCGTGCCGTCGGGAACGCGCTCGGCGGTGAGGCGCACGGCGCGCGCTCGCTCGCTCGCGTCGAGGCGCTGCACCTTGGCGGGCCGCAGCGTGAGATCGCGCGGATCGACTTCGCGCGGCTCGAGAATCGCGGGACGACCGCAGAGCGACAAGTCCTCGCGCTCGTCGCCGATCGCGACGCTGCGGGCGCCGGTTTCGTCGGGGCCGGCGACGACCACCATGCCGCCGTGCCGCTCGCCGTCCTCACCCTCCGCGAGCCCGGTCACGCCCGCGAACAGGACGAGCGGCGTGTTGCCCGCGAGCGGCGCGGCCACCACGGCCTCGAAGCGCCGTTCGGGGCGGTCGCCGGGCACCGTCGCGACGACGACGCGCCGTCCGTTGCCGATGCCCACGATCGCGAGGCGCGTTTTTTCGCGCGAGCCGGGCCAAGCGCGAGGCAGCCCGAGCGCGACGCCGTTCGCGACGCTGCACGGCTCCGCCGCGCACACCGCCGCCCGGAGCTCACCCTGAGCGTCGAACCCGACGGCCAGCGGCGGCTGCCCGCCGCCCGCGCGGGCGACGGCGGGCGGCGCCGGCGCGGCATGCGCGGCGAGCGAAACCAGCAGGGCGGCGGCCGGCGCGGAAAAACCGACGCGCCTCATCGCACCGCCTCCGCAATCTCCGACGGATCGACGCGCAAGCGCGCGAGCACGTCCGCGAGGCGCTTGCGCGGCAACGAGACGCGCGTCGGCATGCCGCCCTCGAGCTCGAAGAGGTCGAGAAAGTTGAGCCCGCTGTCGAAGCGCGCGGCCACGCTCACGTTGTTGCTGTCGAGCACAACGCTCACGCGTTCGCGCTCCTGGCCGAGCAAGAGCAAGAGCGTCTTGTCGATGCGGCCGAAGCCGGCCGTCACGTCGACGAACGCGACGTCGGGCGGGAGCCGACGGTAGGATTGGGCGGCGCGGCGCGTCTCGCGTTCGATCGGCACGAGCTCGTCCCCCGCGCGATCGATCGGCTCCCAGAGCGCGGCGTCTTCGAGTCCGCTCGCGAGGTGCCGCACGATGACGCCCATGAGCGCGTGGTCGTTCGGGCGCGCCCTGAGCGCGCGGTCCATGCGGAGCGCCACGGGGCCGGGCGTGCCGAGGCGCGTGTCGATGGCGCGCGCGTCGGCGTCCGCGCCCGAGTAGGGCTCCGTGCCGCCGCGCAGCCACTTGGCCGCGCTCGCGAGCCCGTCGAAGTCCGTGTGGCACACGATGGTGTCGAGCTTGCCGATGCGCTCGACGAGCGCGGGCGTGATCATCTCCGGGCAGGCGCCGTGCTCGGCTTTCGTGGCGAGCACGAAGCGCGCGTCGCCGGCGTAGCGGGGATGCTCGTCGTGATCGTGGTGATCGACCCAGACGCGCAGCCGGCCGTCGAGGCCCACGATGAACGGCAGCGTGACGCTCTCGAAGCTGCCGCTTCGCCCGCCGACGCCGGCGAACGCGATGTCGAGCACCCCGACGCGCCCGCCGAGGCTCTCGGGTTTGGGCAGCTTGCGCGGTGTTCCGAAGGCGAGGTCGACCATCTAGACTCGAGTTCCCGGGTCCGCGCGGCGCGCTTGAAGTCTCGCCGCGGGGGCGCTCAATCTAGCGCACTCAGCCATGCTCGCTCGATCCGTCACTTTGGTCGTGCTCCTTGCCGCGCCCGTCACCGGGTGCGGGGGCGACGCGACGCCGCCGCCCCAAGAACCCGTACGGCCGGCGCCGATCGTCGCGTGGGCGCCGCCGGCCGTGACCGCTCCGCCGCGGCGCGTCGAGCCGGCGCGCCCCGCGAGCCCCGCCGCGACCACGACCGCGACGCCCGCTCGCGTGCCGGCGCCGCCGAGCGAACCGGGGCAGCGCTGCGTGCTCGACGGTATCGTCGAGTTCGCACCCAACACCCCCATCCAAAACACGGAAGGTCGAGTGATCGGCCGGTTCAGCGGCGGAGCGTCCCACGTCGCCCTGACCGAGCTCACGTTCGGCTCGACCCCTCGCGCGCAGATCGTGACGGGCAACGCGCGTGGCACGTTTCGGTTGCGCGGCTTCGTCGCCGCGTCCGACGTGCCGCTCTTCACGACCGCGAGCGTGCCCGTCGCCGCGGGACACCTCGCCATCGCCGAGCACCGCCGGGTCGCCCTCACGAGCGTGAGCCCCGACAAGCTCAAAATCGAGCACGCCGCCGCGCCGCCGCTCGGCCAGACGTTCACGGCGTGGACCACGTGCAACGCGCTCTCGCTCGTGCCCGGCACGCCGTCCGGTTGGTCGCCGCCCGGTGACGCTCGTGGCTACGCGCTACGCCGGGATTCGCTCGAGCTCCTCGACGCGCCGAACGGCGCCGCGGTCGGCGTCGTGCGCCGCGCACCGGGCGCGCCGAGCGTCTTGTTCTTCGGCGGCGAGCAGAGCGCCGGCTTCGTGCACGTCGAGCGTCATACCGACGTCGACATCGACGCGTGGGTGCGCGCGAACGACGTGGCGGCGTTGCCGCGCGGCGAGACCATGGATCAAGCGGAACCGCCCGTGACCACGGCGGGCGCGCCGCACCTCGCGCTCGCGACCGAGCCGCGCGTCGTCCGATCCACGCGCGAGGTCGCGCTCCGCAGCGAGACCCGCGAGCTCTCGCCGCCGATCGGCGTCATCGGCGCCGACACGGAGACGTACGTCATCGACGTGATGGCGGGTTGGGCGAGCGTGATGCCGAAGGCGATGGACGTGATCCCACCCGACGGCGGCGCGTTTTGGGTCAAAAAGAGCGAGCTCGGGCTCTAGGGCGCTGCGCCGGGCGCGCCTCGAACTCGATTGCCGCATGCGCGGTCCGGCGTTAGCTTCGCGCGCCCGTGCCTTCCGTTTCTCCCGACACGCTGCGCCAAGCGCTCGCGCACCCGCTCGCGACCACCGATTTTCCGACGCTCGGGAAAAAATACGAAGGCAAGGTCCGGGACAATTACACGCTCGCGGACGGACGGCGCGTGCTCGTGACGACCGATCGCATCAGCGCGTTCGATCACGTGCTCGGCACCTTGCCGCTCAAGGGTCAGGTGTTGAACTTCGTCGCGGCGTGGTGGTTCGAGAAGACGCGACGGCTCGCGCCGAACCACGTGCTCGGCGTGCCGGATCCGAACGTGCTCCTCGCGCGTGAATGCAAGCCGCTCCCCGTCGAAATGGTCGTGCGCGCGTACCTCACGGGCACGACGTCGACCAGCATTTGGGTGCATTACGAGCGCGGCGCGCGTGAATTCTGCGGCCACCGGCTGCCGAACGGCATGAAGAAGCACGAGCGGCTGCCCGAGCCGCTGCTCACGCCGAGCACGAAGGCCGCGCACGGCGATCACGACGTGTCCGCTTCGCGCGCCGAGATTTTGAAGCTCACCGGCATGCCCGCCGCCGAATTCGATCGCGCCGCCGAGATCGCGATGGCGCTCTTTCGCGAAGGCCAGCGCGTCTGCGCCGCACGCGGGCTCATCCTCGTCGACACGAAGTACGAGCTCGGCAAGACGCCCGAGGGCGAGATCGTCGTGATCGACGAGATCCACACGCCGGACTCGTCGCGCTTTTGGTACGAAAAGAGCTACGCGGAGCGCTTCGCCGCCGGCAAAGATCCGGAGAGCTTCGACAAAGAGTACGTGCGCCGCTGGCTCGTCGAGCAGGGTTTTCGCGGCGACGGCCCGATCCCGCCGATCCCGGACGACGTGAAGATCGAAGCCGTGCTCCGCTACATCGAAGCCGTCGAGCAGATCACGGGCGAGGCCTTCGTGCCGAACCTGGAAGATCCCACGGCGCGGCTCCGCCGAAACCTCGCTCCGCTCCTCGGCGGCTGATCGCGCCGTCCGCCGATCGGCGCTACGCTCGGACGATGCCGAATCAGGGTCTCTACATCGTCGGCGCGGCGCGCACGCCGATCGGCGCCTTTCTCGGCGGTCTCTCGAGTCTGCCGGCGCCGCGCCTCGGCGCGGTCGCGATCAAGGCGGCGCTCGAGCGCGCGGCGGTACGCCCCGAGCTCGTGGACGAAGTCTTCATGGGCAACGTGCTCTCGGCGGGCGTCGGCCAAGCGCCGGCGCGCCAAGCCGCGATTTACGGCGGCTTGCCGAACACGGTGCCCTGCACGACCGTCAACAAAGTCTGTGGCTCCGGCTTGCAGGCGGCGGTGCTCGCGGGGCGCTCGCTCCTGCTCGGGGACGCGGACATCGCGGTCGCGGGCGGCATGGAATCGATGTCGAACGCGCCCTATTACCTCACGGACGCCCGGCGCGGTTATCGCCTCGGCGACAACAAGATCGTCGACGGCATGATGTTCGACGGGCTCTGGGACCCGTACAACGAGTTCCCGATGGGCAAGGCGGGCGAGCTCTGCGCGCGCGAGTACGGCTTCGGTCGCGAAGCGCAGGACGCCTTCGCGACCGAGAGCTACCGCCGCGCGAACGCGGCCATCGCGAGCGGCGCGTTCAAGCCGGAGATCGTGCCGGTCTCGCTGCCGCAAAAGAAGGGCGAGCCGCTCCTCGTCGACACCGACGAAGAGCCGGGGCGCGGCGATCCGGCGAAGTTCTCGAAGCTCCGACCGGCGTTCGACCCGGAAGGCTCGATCACCGCCGGCAACGCCTCGAGCATCGACGACGGCGCGGCGGCGGTCGTGCTCGCGACGGAAGCCGCCGCGGAAAAGCACGGCCTCGAGCCGCTCGCGCGCATCGTGGGCTGGGGCGTCGCGGCGCAGGCGCCCGAGTGGTTCACGACGGCGCCCGCCAAGGCCATCAAGAGCACGCTCGCCCGCCTCGAGCTCAAGCCCGGCGACATCGATCTCTGGGAAATCAACGAAGCGTTCTCGTGCGTCACGCTCGCCTGCGCGCGCCTCGCCGGCATCGATCTCGAGCGCGTCAACGTGCGCGGCGGCGCCGTCGCGCTCGGGCATCCCATCGGCGCCTCGGGGGCACGCGTGCTCGTCACTCTCCTTCACGCCATGAAGGATCTAGGAGCGCGCCGCGGGCTCGCCACGCTGTGCATCGGCGGCGGCGAGGCCGTGGCCATGGTCGTGGAGCGGAGCTGAGCGCCGCCGTGGCACCGAAGCCGAGCGCAGCCGCATTTTCGCCCGAATTTCAGCGAGCCTTCGTGGCCGTTCGTTATTTTTTGGGGGCGCGCGGTGAGGAGCTCGGGGCGCCGCTCGGTGACGCGACCGCCGCCGCCGTGACGGAGCAACGCCTCGCGCATCCCGATCGCGAACGGCGCGCCGAGGCGCTCGCCGCCGAAATCGGCCGCGTGGTGCGCGCGCTAGAGGCGAGGGTTTTTCGATGAAGCTCGGCTTCGGTCGCGTCGTCCCCGCGGCGCCCGACGACGAACGCACGACGGCGCCGCGAGCCGTCGCGCGCCGGCCCGCGCTCGCTCGCGTCGTGCCCGAAGCCGTCGTCGAGGCGAGCGAGCGGGCACGCGACATCGTGGCCCGCGCCGAGGCCGCAGCCGCCGCCCTGCTCGCGGACGCGGCAGCGCGCGCCGCCGAGCTCGGCACGGAGCTCGCTGCTCGAGCTCGGAGCGACGCCGCGTCGGCGCTCGCCGCGCGCGAGCTCGCCGTCGCCGCGCGTGAAGACAACGCGCGTGAGCGTCACCTGGACGACAGCGTCGCGCTCGCGCGCCTGCTCGCCGAGCGCCTCCTCGGCGAGGCCCTCCGCGCCGACCCCGCGCGCGTGGTCGCGCTCGCGCGCCAGGCGCTGACCGAGGCGCGCGGCGCGCGTAAAATCACGCTTTCCGCGCATCCGGACGACGCGCCGCTGCTCGAGCGCGCGCTCGCGGCCGGCGAGCTCGTGCCGCCCGTCCTCGTGGCGGTCGATCCGAAGCGCCGGCGCGGGAGCCTTCGCCTCGACACCGAGCTCGGCACACTCGACGCCGAGCTCGCCCCTCAGCTCGATCGCCTCGCCGAGAAACTCCGCGAGGCGCTGCGCCATGCCTGACGCCGCCGGCCCGCCCGAACCCGCCCCGCACGCCGACCCGCCGCGCCTCGCGCGCCCGACCTGGCGCGACGTCCGGCTGAACGTGCTCCTGTTCGTGCTCACGGTGGTCAGCGTCTTCGACACGGGCGCCATCGACGAAGCCGCCGAGCACGGCACGCCGTATCGGCTGCTCGACGGCTGGAAGTTCGCCGTGCCCCTGCTCGCGATCCTCCTCGCGCACGAATTCGGCCACTACTTCACGTCGCGCTACCACCGCGTGCCCGCTTCACTGCCCTATTTCATCCCGCTCCCGCGCCTCGGTCCGCTCGGCACCATGGGCGCCGTCATCTCGATGCGCGACACCATTCGCTCGCGCAACGCTCTCCTCGATGTCGGGGCGTCCGGCCCGCTCGCCGGGCTCGCCGTCGCGATCCCCGTGCTCTTCTGGGGCATCGCGCATTCACCCGTCGAGGTGAATCACGGCGAGTACTGGCAAGAAGGCCAGAACATCCTCTACTCGCTCATCAAGTGGCTCGTGCACGGGAGGATCCCCGCGGGCCACGACGTGCACCTCCATCCGGCTGCGTTCGCGGGCTGGGCGGGCCTCTTGCTCACGCTGATCAACCTCGTGCCGTTCGGACAGCTCGACGGCGGCCACGTCGCGTACGCCCTCTTCGGCGAGCGCCAGAACCGCTTCGCGCCCTGGTTTCGCTGGGCGCTCCTGCCGCTCTGGCTCCTGAATCTCGGCTGGTTCCTCTTGCCCGCGCTCGAAAAAACGCGCGACACGCTGCACGTCGCGACGGCGATCGGCAACTCGCTCTTCTGGCTCGAATGGTTCGTGCTGCTCGGCGTGCTCGCGCGCTTTTCCGGGCGCGATCACCCGCCGGTCGAGCCCGGCGCGCTCAGCGGCTGGCGCAAGGCCATCGCGTGGCTGACGCTCGCCGTCTTCGTCGTGCTGTTCATGCCGACGCCGCTCTCGCACGTCGTGCCGTGAAGGCACCTCAGCGCTTGGGCGCGTACTTCTGCTTGAGCGCGGCGCAAACCGCCGCCGGCGTGTAGCGGCTCACGTCGCCGCCGTAGCGGGCGATCTCGCGCACGAGCGAGGCCGAAATGAAGCCGTACGTCGTGCGGGTCGGCAAGAAGACGGTGTCGATTTCCGGCTTCAAATCCGCGTTCGCGTGCGCAATCTGAAGCTCGTACTCGAAGTCCGACCCGACGCGCAGCCCGCGCACGACGACGCGCGCCCCGACCCGCTTGCCGTAATCGACGAGCAAGCCGTCGAAGCTCGCCACCGAGACGTTCGAGAACGGCGAGCAAATGTGCGTGAGCAGCTCGAGCCGCTCCTCCACGCTGAAGAGCGGCGAGCGTGTCGGATTCGTGCCGACGGCGACGATGAGGCGCGGGAAGAGCCGCGCGGCGCGCTCCACCAAGTCGAGGTGACCGTACGTCGGGGGATCGAAGCTGCCCGCGTAGAGCGCGAGGTCGACGCCTTCACTCATGGCTTCTTCGGGGCCGGCGCGGGGGCTGCTTTCGGCGCAGCGGGCGGCTTGGCCGCCGGCACCTTGCCGGCTTTGACGCCCTTGCCCTTCACGGGCGGCGTGTCGTCGTCCGAGTCGTCGTCGGCGGCGTCCGCCGAATCGTCGCTGTCGTCGAGCGGCACGTCGGTGTCGGCCACGTCGATCGGCGGGGGCGGCGCGAGCGCTTCGGGCGGCAAATCCTCGAGCCACATGCTGCGGCCGCCGTCGATGAGCGTCACGCGGAACGACGCGAGCAGCCCCGAGCCGACGAGACCGTCGATGTCCATCCCGAGCCCATCGCCGCGCTCCTTGATGGCCGTGTCACCCTCGAGCCCCGGAACGTGCGGCACGTCGAACGCGCCGAGCCGAAGCGACGGAATCACGCCCTCGCGCAGCGACCCCGAGTTCGGCAGCTCGCGCAGGCTCGCGACCGGCACGCCGGCCTTCGCCCACGCCGAGCCCGCGAGCGCGACCGGATACGTGAGCGACGTGTCGATGAGGAGCGAGCAGGGCGGCGCCGCGTCACCGGTGCCGAGCGCGCCGCGGACCAGCATGCCGCCGCCGCGCGCGTAGCTCAGCCGCACGGTCGTCGCCGCGGGCGGCGGCGGTGGCTCGAACGTGCGCACGACGAATTGGCCGCCGGCGAAATCGATCGTCGGGTGCAGGTGGCGGAGCAGGTTCACGCCGAGCAGGATCTTGATCGGCGCGTTCACCTGCTTCGAGAGGCCGGAGAGATCCTTCGCGAGCACCGGAACGTCGCGAACCTCGATTTTTTCGCCGAAACGCAGCGAGACCCAGGACGGCTCGGCGTCCGCGCCGGCGTCGATCACGGCCTCGGCCGTGCCGGTCGCGATCATCCCGAGCGCCGGATCGCCGTCGATTTCCACGGGGACGATCATCGAGGCCGAGCCGGTGCGCGGCATGTCGGTCACGGCGAGCAAGCCGCCACTCATGTCGAACGGCTTCCGCCCGACCCCGCGCCGCGCAAGCTTCACGATCTCGACGGCCCAGCCGTCCTTCACGTCCGGGTCGCGGAGCAGCGCGTCGAGCTCGTCCGCGGCGCTCTGCACGTCGCCGCGGTACCAGAGCGCGCGACCCCGCACGCCGCGTGCGTCGGCCGAATTGAGCCCCTTCAGGACCTGGAGCGTGCGGTCGTAGTCGAGCCGCGCGAGCGACACGCGCCCGGCGAGCAGGCGCGTTTCCGGCTGCTCCGGCGCGGCACGCAGCGCGTTCTCGACGGCGAGCTCGGCGTCTTCGAGGTCGCCGGCCTTGTAGCTCGCGGCGCCGCGCTCGTACCAACGCTTGGCGACGGGCGGAAACTGCGCCTCGGGGGTGGTCGAGGCGCAAGCGGTTGAGAGCGGAGCGACCGCTGCGAGCGCGAGAGCCGCGCGCAGGGCGAAAAAGCACGATTTCGTCACGGGGGTGCTGCTGTGTGGGGCCTGGCTGATAGCTCACAACGGGCTCAGCGCCAACGTGATGCGTGGCCCCGCTCGGGCATGCCTCGGAAAATGCTAGCCTGTTCACCCGTGCACGTGGAAAGTCCGAGCATGGCCGAAGGGCGGGACGTACTGAGCCTCCCGGTCTTGCTCCTGAATCGGCACTTCGTGCCGGTGAGCGTGGCAACGGCACGACGAGCCTTCGTTCTTCTGTACGGCGGCGCCGCTCGGGCGCTCGACGACGACGGCGACACCTACGATTTCGACACCTGGTTTCACTTGCCCCTGCGCGGCACCGACGATCCGCTGCCCGTGGTCGGCGGCGCGGTGCGGGTGCCGCGCGTGCTGCACCTCACGCGCTACGAGCGGGCGCCGCGCTTCACCGTGCGCCTCACGCGGCGGAATCTGATGATTCGCGATCAGTACCAGTGTCAGTACTGCGGCAAGCGGCCGAGCCAGCGTGATCTCAATCTCGATCACGTCGTGCCTCGCTCGCGCGGCGGGCAGGACTCGTGGGAAAATCTCGTCGTCTCGTGCCGCGTGTGCAATCTGAAGAAGGGCCGCCGCACGCCGCAGGAAGCCGGCATGCTGCTCCTCCGCACTCCCCACGTGCCCAAATGGTCGACGGCGACGCAAATCTTGCTCGTGACGCGCCAGCCGTACCGGCAGTGGGAGCCGTTCCTCAAAGCAGGCTGAGCGCCTTTTCGGCCGCTCGCGCCGCTACCGACGCTTCTTCGCGCTCTCCGCTGCGGCTGGCGCTCGGTCCCGAGCTTCGCCTACGATGAGTCGGATGACTCGCTCGGTGCCCTGGCTCGTCGTGTCACTCTCCCTCGTCGGTTGCGGCGGTTCGACGCCCGCGCCCGAAACTCCCGCGCCGGCTGCGGCGGCGCCCGCGCCTGCAGCCGACGCTCCCACGGCCCCGCCCGCCGCCAGTGCGGACAAGCCCGCCGCGGAAGGTTGGGAGGGTGAAGGCGAAGCCAAGGACGCGAGCACGGGCGCTCCGCCCCCGCCGGAAGCGAAACCCGCTCCGGGCGCCGCGCGCGGCAAGACCGAGACGCGCACCATCGAGGTGATCCAGAAGATCGTGAAGGACCACCGCCAAGCGGTGCGCGACTGCTACGACAAGGCGCGCAAGGACATCCCGTCGCTCCAGGGCGACATGATGATTCACTTCGTCCTCGACCCGGACGGCAAGGTGAAGAGCATCGAGCTCAACCAAGAGCGTTCGACGCTGAAAAACCCCGACGTCGTGAACTGCGCCGTCAGCACGATCAAGGGCCTCACGTTCCCGCCCTCGTCGCGCGGCATGGAGTCCGTCGTGAACTATCCGTATAACTTCATGCCGGGCGGCCCCCCGCCGCACTGAGCCCTCCGCGTGTCATGACGCTCAGCCTAGGCGCACCGCGTCGCTCGCAGCCGTCGTACGGCGCGTCGAACGACGCGTACGCCGATCTCTTGAGCGGCACGCGCCGGCTGCAGAAAGAGCAGCGGGCGGCGCGCGAGGCGTGGCTCGCCGATCTCGCCGTCGACGGCCAAGACGAGCTCTTGTTCGAGCTCGAGGTGCTGCTCAAGGCCGCGGCGTGCTTCTCGAACCCGCGCAACCATCCGGGACCTTCACGCCGCTCGGCGGTGGTCGCGCACGATTTCAGACCGGCGCTCCAGATCTTCCGCGACGGCCTGCAGCGCGCCATCGCGCTCGCGCGGCAGCTGCTCGGTCCGCTCGATCGCGCGTACGTCTTCCACCGTTATCTCGAGACGGTGTTGCCCGAAGACAGCGCGCGCGCCCGCCTGCTCGCCGAAGGCACGGCTCAGCAGACGCCGGCCGGCAGCCTCATCACGTTGCGCCAAGGGCTCACCGGGACGCTCGAAGTGATCGAGGGCGTGCTCCGCGTTCAGCGCGTGCCGTTCCGGCTGTTTCACGCGCTCCTTTCGACGGTGTACCGCGAGGTCGATCGCAGCACCTTCTTCAATCCCCTGAGCGCGCTCGAATTTCGGCCCGAATTCGATCGCATCAAGTCCGCCCAAGTACTCGACCTCATCCGCAGCATGCCCGGCGTCGAAGCGCACCGGCTCGTGGCGCTCACGTTCCTGTCGCTCTTCCGCATGCTCCGCTACCTCACGCTGCTCGATCGCATGGCGCGCGAGCCGTCCACGCGGCGCCAGCACGTGGGGAGCGCCTACCTCGTGCTCAGCGTGCTGCGTTCGGACGCGCGCGCGCTCAGCGATCACCTGCGGCAGCGCGCGGGAGCCCTGCTCGCCGAAGGCTTCGAGCGCGATCTACTCAAGGTGCGCGCGGCCGAGCTCCGGCAGAAAGCGCCGGCCCTGCGCGCCTCGGGCCACCATCTGATCGGCATCAAGAGCGCGCTCGAAGGCATCGCCGGCAATCTGCGGCTCGAGCTCAGGCGCGCCTTTCAGCACGACTTGCCCGAACCCCTCTCGCAGAGCGGCCCCGACTTTCGACAAGCGCTCGGCGCGACCGTCGAGAATCTGCGCCCCGCACTCCAGAATTCGATTCTGTTCTTGGGCAAGTCGCTCGGCGTGAGCCTGCAGCAAGGCGGCGTCTTCGACGATCTCGCCGCACGGCGCGAGACGAGCGAGCGCCTGCGTCGTGACGTCTGGATGTTCGCTCAGATCGTGCGCGCCTTCTCGACCAAAGCGCAGCACTCGCCGACCGAAGACGGCTGGGCGCCGCTCCACGGCTTTCAATACGTGCGCGAGTTCCTCGCGTACTTCCGCGCGATGGGTTACCCGCTCCTCCGCGCCGCGGATTATCCGCGCATCGACCTCTTCATGGCGGCGATGGCGCGCCTCGAAGACACCGATCTCGTCGATCCGGCACGGCTCGAGGACGCCATCGACGAGTGCGTGGCGTTCCACGGCTTTCTCACGCAGCTCTTCGACGACATCTCGAAGCGCGACGAGCTGTCCGGCGTGAGCTTCGATCGCCGCGCGGCCGCGAGCGTGCTCAAGCTCTACCTCGGCGACTAGCCGCTCACGGGCGACGGCACCGATCGGTTCGATCGGGGAACGCTCCGTGAGTTTCTTGCCGGGCACGCCGTCGAGTGCGCTGAGGTCGCCTCGACTGGCGTGCCCGGCTCCCCACGCTGAGTCAGCGTGGCGGCCCTGCGCCCGAATCGGTCACGGACGCGAGAGGGCTCTCTCCAAATTGGCCCAGCGAACGGCGGTCAACGACCGCGCCCGCCGGAGGTTGACTCACTTGGCCTTCTTGGCGCGGCGCTTTGCGCGGCGCTTGCCCTTCTTCTTCGCAACCTTCGGAGCAGCCTTCTTCGGAGCCTTACGAGCAGTCTTCGAACGGGTCTTCTTTGCAGCCATTTTCTTGATGCCTCCCTTTGGCGGGGTCAGTTACGAGCCGAGCCCCTAGGGTATGTTGCAAGACGTATATTGCCACGTAATGGTACTTGTCAACGAAAAAACTTCACGTGCGTGCGTTCGCCCCCAGCTCCAGGCTCGATTTGACCATGCAAAGATTGCGTGGGGAGCGCTTGTCTAGTACCGGCTATTCGGCCGTTTTGAGGCGCGATCGTTTCTTGGCGCTTCCGTGAAAACCTGTGGCGCCTCGGGCACTTGACGCGTCACCCCCCCGTGATCTCTAAGGGGCTTCGAGGCGCTTCTAGCCTCCACGAAAAAACTGAGGACTCTGCCCCATGTTCGAAGTCCGTCGCCTCTCCCAATGCACCGCTCTTCTGCTCACGTTGGCTACCGCTGCATGCGGCTATTCGCAGGAGGAGTGGGACGCGAAGGTGCGTGAGAACGACAGCCTGCGCGACCAGCTGACGACGGAGCGTCAAGCACACAAGAAGTGCGAAGCCGACAACACCGCGGCAAACCAGCAGATCGACGAGCTCAAGCGTCAGCTCACCGAGCGCGGCGTGAACCTCGACAACATGACCGCGAGCCTCGCCGAACAGAAGAAGGCGCTCGACGAGTACGCGCGACGCACCGACCAACTCGATCAGATCCGCAAGCGCTTCGAGCTCCTGCAGCAGAAGCTCCAGGCGCTCACGCAACTCGGTCTGCAGGTCGAGGTCCGGAACAACAAGATGTTGATCCGGCTCCCGGGCGACGTGCTCTTCGATTCCGGCTCCGACAAGCTGAAGAAGGAAGGCAACGAGATCCTGCTGAAGGTCGCCGACGTGATCCGCACCGACGCGGATCTGTCGAAGCGTCACTTCCAGGTCGCGGGCCACACCGATTCGAAGCCGCTCGCGGGCGGCCCCTTCCGCGACAACTGGGGCCTCTCTGCGATGCGCGCGCGCTCGGTGCTCGTGCTCCTCACGACGCCGACGGACCAGAAGGGCGGCGGTCTCACGCCGTCGAATTGGAGCGCGTCGGGCTACGCCGACACCGACCCGGTCGCGAGCAACGAGACCGAAGAGGGCCGGCAGAAGAACCGCCGTGTCGAGCTCGTCGTGCAGCCCGACATGTCCGAGATGCTAAACCTCAAGACGATCGCGACGAAGTAGCGCGTCGCGCGACGAGAGCAGGCATGCCGTGCCTGGGCGAACGCGTCGCGACGCTCGATATCGGCACGAATTCGGTCCTTTTGTTGATCGCCGAGGCGACGGCGGAAGGACCGCGTGCCGTGCTCGAGCGCGCCACGATCACGCGACTCGGTGAGGGCGTCGACCGCACGCGCACGCTCGCTCCGGCGGCGCGCGCGCGCACGCTCGAGTGTCTCGCCGGTTATGCGGACGACATGCGGCGCCTCGGCGTCGTCGCGTGCCGGGCGGTGGGGACGAGCGCGCTCCGCGACGCGGCCGGCGGCGGCGACTTCACGCGCGAAGCCGAAGCGGTGCTCGGCGTGGCGCCGCAAGTCATCGCGGGTGAGCGTGAAGCGGCGCTGACGTTCCGCGGCGCCCTCTCGGGACTCTCGGCGCGCGGCCCGGTCACCGTGTTCGACGTGGGCGGCGGCAGCACCGAAATCGTGAACGGCACGCGCGACGGCGGCGCGCGCGTCGACGCCGCGGTGAGTCTCGACATCGGCAGCGTGCGGCTGTTCGAGCGCCACGTGCGGAGCGATCCCGCGACGCCCGACGAGCTCGCGCGCGTGCGCGCGGACATCGACGGCGCGCTCGCCGCCGCACCGCGCGCGACGGGTCCGCGCGTTCTCGTCGGAGTCGCCGGCACCGTGACGACGCTCGCCGCGGTCGCGCTCGAGCTCGACAGCTACGATCCGGCGCGCGTGCACGGCAGCGTGCTCGCCTTGGCGCGCGTCGAGGAGCTCGCGCAGCGACTCGGTGCGTTACCGCTCGCCGCGCGGAAGACGCTGCGCGGCCTCGAACCGAAGCGAGCCGACGTCATCGTCGTCGGCTCGCTCATCGTCGAACGCGTGATGCACTTCATGCGCGCGAGTGAGCTCGTCGTTTCCGATCGCGGCGTCCGTTGGGGCCTCGCCGAAGAGCTCGTCGAGACTCTCACCTGAGCGAGTCCCGGGTGGCGCACCTCGGCCCGCGTCATGAGACCAGAACGCGCCGGTTCGCTCTTGGTACACCCGCGCGCCGAGGTCCTTGGGCAGAAGCGGAAAAAGTTCGCCAAGCGCCTAGCAAAGACGCGCTGCCGCCGACTACTGAACACCTGAAAAACCTGCTGGAACGAGCGCTGGGACCGGTTGCGCCTCGGCGGATTCCGAGTCAGAGTAAGTAGGCTCTAGGAGTTGACAGATTCGCTGTGTGCTACTAGAGTGCCGCCCCTGGCGAATTCTGACCAGAGCTCGGGCAGACGCCGAGAGCCTGGGAGAGCCGTGGCAGGAAACCCGCAAGTCACAGAGCGGAGACCTGAATTCGCCAGGATCAGGAATTGAATCTTAGGTTCGACCGTTCATGCCCGGACCCCCTCGGGCTGCGTCGGTACGAGCGCTTGCAGTCCCCCAGCCCAAGTTTCTCGGGAGCGTAGCCAATACCGGACGCTCCACTCAGTCACAAAGAGGAGCCCCTCATGCAGTCCAGCCAGGAAGAGTTCAAGGTCGGCGATAAGGCGGTCTACCCCGCGCAAGGCGTTGCGGAGGTGATCAGCATCGACGAGAAGGATATCGCCGGGCAGCGCCAGCGCTTTTATGTTCTCAGGATCCTGGACACGGACCGCAAGATCATGGTGCCGGTCTCGAACGCGAATGCCGTCGGGCTGCGTCAGGTCATCAGCGAGCAGGAGATCCGCGAGATTTTCGACATCCTGCGCGAGCGGACGATCGGGTTCGACACGCAGACGTGGAACCGCCGGTACCGCGGCTTCATGGACAAGATCAAGACGGGTTCCATCTACGACGTCGCCGAGGTGCTGCGTGACCTCTATCGCCTCAAGGCGAACAAGCAGCTCTCGTTCGGCGAGCGCCGCATGCTCGACACGGCCCGCACGCTGATCGTCAAAGAGATCGCGATTGCGCGCAAGCAGACCGAAGAAGCGGTGAAGACGGAGATCGAAGCGATCTTCTTCTCGAACTGAGCGTCCCTTCGCTCGAGCGCGACGGCGCGTGCTTCACGAGAGCACGCGCCGTTCGTGTTTTGTGCGCACGGCTCGCACCGCGTCACTTCGGGGGCGCGTGGTCCGCGCCGCTCGCGCCGCGTCACTTCGGGGGTGCGTGGTCCGCGCCCACGCGCGCCGCGTCACTTCGGGGGCGCGTGGTCCGCGTCGGCGCTCTCGTCGCGACGTTGGATCGGCGGCAGCGGCGGCAAGACGAGCACGACGCGCCAATGGCCGTCTTCGCGCACGCACTTCACCTCTTCGCGCTGCGTGGGCTCCTCGCCGATGGCGGTGACGACGGCCCACTCGCCGTCGATGTGCGCGGTGTAGCGCTTCGGCAAGAAGCTCAGCCAGAAGCGGCTCGGCGCGAGCATGGCCTGCGGAGCGAGCTCGCGGCCGGCGACGGCGCTCGCGCGCTTGGCGCGTTCCGCGAGGGAACGCTTCGCGTCGCTCCACAAGAGCTCGTAGGCGTCGCGAGCGGCTTTGGGGTCGCCGTGCACGCGCTGCATGCGCGCGACGAACTCTTCGACGACCTCGTCCGGCCCCGCGTCGACCGCGTCCGCCTGGCAAGCCGCGGCGCCGAGCACGAAGAGCACGACGGCGGCGCGGCGACCGAAGCGTGACGGCGCGCCGGGAAGCGCTCGCTCGGAGGCCGACATGCGCCCGCACGTAGCCGCTCGGCGAGGGATCCGCAAGGCGGGCCCACCGAGTAGCCGGCGGCCGTCGCCCAAAATTTGGCCGCGGCAGCAGCCGCCTCGTTACGATCGTCGCACGCCATGCGTGTCTCGAATCCCGGCGTTCGCCTGGTTTGGCCCGGCCGTTCGGCGCCGAGCGCGGCTCCCGTCGGAGAGCTCCGGCACCGGCGCGGCGCCGACGCCCGCGTGCGACTGATCCACGGCGACAACGCCGCCACGTTGCGCGCGCTCGCCGCGAGCGGCGTGAGGGTCGCGTTCGCCTACCTCGACCCGCCGTTCTTCACCGGTCGCGAGCACACGCTGGTCGAGCGCCGCAACGGCCGCGCCGATCCGCAGACGCGCGCGCACGCGTTCGACGATCGCTGGGACAGCCTCGAAGCGTACCTCGAGTCGCTCGTCGAGCGCGTCGCGCTCGCTCGTGAGCTCCTCCTGCCGGAAGGCTGCCTCGTGTTGCACGTCGATCCGCGCACGAGTCACTACCTGAAGGTGCTGTGCGACGAGATCTTCGGCGCCGCGTCGTTCGCGAGCGAGATCGTCTGGCGCTACCGGCGCTGGCCCTCGAAAACCCGGAATTTCCAGCGCGTTCACGACGTGCTGCTCCGGTACGTGCGGGACCCCGAAGCGGTCCCGCGTTTTCGCCAGCTCTACGAGCCGCTCGCGGCCTCGACGCTCGCGACGTGGGGCGATCGCAAGCAGCGCGCCGTCGTCGACGGGAGCGGGCGCCGTTTGCGCTCGAGCTCGACCGCCGAACGGACGCCGGGAACGCCGCTCGGCGACGTCTGGGACATCGGCATCGTCGCGCCCGTCGCCAAGGAGCGCACGGGCTACCCGACCCAAAAACCCGAAGCGCTGCTCGAGCGCCTGATCACGAGTTGCACCGACCCGGGCGACCTCGTGCTCGACCCGTACCACGGCAGCGGCACGACCGGCGCCGTCGGCGCGCGACTCGGCCGGCGCGTGATCGGCGTGGACGCGAACCGCCGCGCGCTCACGATCGCGCGCCGACGCCTCGCCGCGCTCGGCATCGATCCCGTGGAAGAGCGCTTGATCGAGCCGGACGAAGCCGCTCCGAGCACGCCCGACGACGACGAACTCGGGCTTTCCGAAGCCGGGTAACGCCGCCGGATCCGTGGTAGATCGCGGAGCCATGCCGTCGAAGCGAACGCTTTCCTTCGTGCTCTTGCTCACGTCCACCGCCGCCACCACGGCTTTCGCGGCGGACCAATCGGCGGTGATCGTGACGGTCGGGAACGCGACGATGACCGAGGAAGCGGTGTCTCGCCGGATCGCGGCGCTGCCGCCCTACCAACTGGCGCGCTACGGCAAGACGGCGAGCGAGCAGAAGAAGAACTTCGTCGAGCAGGTGCTCGTGCCCGAGATGCTTTACGGGGAAGAGGCGAAGCAGCGCAAGCTCGACGAGACGCCGGGCATGCAGGACCGACTCCGCGAAGCGCTGCGCGACGCCCTGGACCGCAACCTGCGTGAAGAAGCGCTCGCCAAAGACCCCGTCACCGACGCGGACATCAAGCAGTATTACGACGAGAACAAAGCGCGCTTCGAGACGCCGAAGCGGCTCCGCCTCTGGCGCATCCAGGTCGCGGACGAAGCGACCGCGAAGGACATCATCGCGCAATCGAAGGGGACGGACGGCCCCAAACACTGGGCCGATCTCGCCCGGGACAAGTCGCTCGACAAGGCGACCGCGCAGCGCGGCGGCGAGCTCGGCTTCGTGCGCCAGGACGGCAGCACCGACGTGCCGAGGATCTCGGTCGACCCGGCGGTCTTCGCGGCCGCGGACAAGGTGACGGACGGCGCGCTCGTGCCGCAGCCGATCAAAGAAGGCGATCGCTTTTCGGTGATTTGGCGGCGCGGGAGCGTCGAAGCGTCGAAGCGAACCGTCGAGGAAGAGTCGACGTCGATCCGACAGATCCTCGAGCGGCGCCGCGTCGACAAAGCGCGCCAGGATTTGATCAGCCAACTTCGCAAAGATCACGTGACGGAGGAGCACCCGGAGCTGCTCTCGAACATCGATCCGCAGATGTTCGGCTCGCCGCCGCGCCGCGACTTCGGGCGCGACGGCGGCGTGCGTCGCATGCATCACGAGGGTCCGCTCGGCGGCCCGCTCGGCGCGCCGATGGGCGGGCCGCGCACCCCGCGTCCGGACGGCGAAGACAACCGCTGAGCGCCGGTTTTACGGCGCGTCCGGCAACACCCAGCCGAGCGTCTTCAAGACGGCGCGGAACGTCCGTTCTTCGTCCTGGGCACGCTGGTAGAACGTGATGAAGCGCTCCGCGTCGCCGCGCGTCGCCGCGTCCGTCGCCTGTTCGTAGCTCTCGAGCACGAGCAGGAGGTGCGGGTGCGCCATCACGACTTCCTTCGGCACGGTCATGTCGTCGGCCGCGGCGAGCCGTGCCTGCGCGAGCCGATGAATCACGGCGGCGAGCTCGCGGTCGGCCACGCGCGCCCGCAGGTAGTTGGCCTCGCGCGTCGCTCCGGCGATGAGCACCGCGGCGCGGTTCAGGTACGTGCCGGCCGAGGCCGGCCCCGCGAGGAGCAGGACCGCAGCCGCCGAGAGGACGGCGAAGCTTCGGCGCGTCACCCGCAACGGAGCCATGTCAGCGCCGTTCCGCGCGCCCGGACGGCGGCGGCTCGCTCTTGGACGGCAGATGCTCGAGCGCCACGGCCGCCGCGGCCTGCTCGGCGACGCGCTTCGAGCGCCCGTCGCCTTCGGCGAGCACCACGCCGCCCCCCGACACACGGACGCGAAAGCGCGGCTCATGGGACGGCCCGCTCGTCTCGACGAGCTCGTAGTGCGGGGCCGACTTGCCGAGCGCTTGGAGCCGCTCCTGAAGCTCACTCTTCGCGTCGCGCAGGGCGAGCGGCCCGGCGAGCTCCATGCCGTGGCGCACGATGACGGCGCTCAAACGCCGGGCGGCGTCGAGGCCCGCCTCGAGGTACGCCGCGGCGATGAGCGCCTCGACGGCGTCCGCGAGCGCATTCGTGCTCTCGCGCAGAGCGCCCCCGCCGCGGCCGACGCGCAGCACTCCCGCCAACCCCACGTGCCGCCCCCAGGCCGCGAGCGCCTCGGCGTTGACGAGCTGGGCCCGCAGGCGCGTGAGCATGCCCTCGTCCGCATCGGGAAATCCCCCGTAAAGCTCTTCGCTCGCGCAAAAGCCGAGCACGGCATCCCCCAAAAACTCGAGCCTTTGGTTGTGCAAGACGCCCTTGCGCTCGTTCGCCAGGCTCGGGTGCGTGAGCGCTTGCTCGAGCGCGGGCGAGCCAGCCGGCAAGGAGGCGAGCGCCGCAATGCGGGCGAGCGCGTCGTCGGCGTCAGTCATCGTCGCGCGTCGACGGTATCATGATCGTATGGCGGCGCTTCTCGCGTGCCCGTTTTGCCGCACGCTCTACCGGCGCGGAGAAGGCTCGACCTGCGCGGTGTGCGGGGTCGCTCTGATGCCGCTCGAACGCTTGCCGCCGTCCGCGGACGCGCTCGCCGAAGAGCCCTTGGTTCCCGTGATGCCGGAAGACGAGCTGCTGCCCTGGACCTATTGGCGGCGAGGACGCGGCGCGCTGCTCGTGCTCGCGGCGCTCGGGCTCGCGCTGTTTTTCGTGCCCTGGGTTCGTGTCGAGCTGCCCGACGTCGCCGTTCACAGCGGTTTCGACCTCGCTCGCGGTCGCGGAGGCTGGTTGTGGGGCGGAGCGACCGCCTGGTTCGTCCTGATTCCGCTGATTTTTACGCGGCGGACGATCTACAAGCTGCGCGGCATTCGGCCGATCGCGGTGGCCTTTTCGGCCATGACGCTCGGGGAGATCGCGTTCATGGTCGCGATGCCACCGCGCTCCCGTTACGTACCGGTGGAGATCCATTGGCTGTTCGGCGCGTACGCGTCGGCGCTCGTGAGCCTCGTCGCGACGGGTTTCGCGCTCGTGCTCGGCGGAGCGCTGCCGCCGCTGCCCGTCGTCGAAAACGAAGCGAGCGAGCCTGCACCCTCGCGGACCCTCCACTGAAAATCGAAGCGACGCCGCACGCCCTCGCCAGAAAGCGCGCAGCGTGGTAGCGGTTGGAGATGCAGCGGGCCCGGCGCACCCCGCCGCCTGAGGAGCCGAAGCCTCAGGCTCCCGTCGCTCCGAGCCGCGAGGCGGCGAAGAGCGATCCGGACAACACGCTCGATTGGGCGGACGTTCCGGCTGCGGTCGTGTGCGCGTTTTGCGGCCGGCCCGAATGCGGCGGGTGCATGGCCGTCGACGAGCCGACGAACGCGTCCGGCGTCGTCGCCATCGTCCCGTGGGAGCGCCCGGGGCTCGGTTGGATCACGCGGCTCTGGGCGACCGCACGGCTCGCGACGCTGTCGCACCGCGAGCTCTTCGCGTCACTGCCCGAAGGCCCGGTGCGCGCGCCCTTCGAGTTCGCGGTGCTGTCCGAGCTCGTCGCGGCCGCGGGCGTCGCCATCGGCGTCGTCGGCGCGCTCGCGCTCGTCCCGGAGTTCGCAACGACGGCCGTTCACGATCCGGTCGTGCGCCAGGTGCTCTTGCGCGTGGTCGCGTGCGGCGTTCCGGGCCTCACCGGGCTCATGATCCTCTTGCACACGCTCCACGGCGTCCTCGTCGATCGCGCGGCGCGGCTCGCCGGCTCGCGCAAACGCGGCCGCGGCCTCCGCTTCGGCTTGTACGCGTGCGGGTGGGATCTCGTGACGTTGCCCATCGGCCTCCTGGTCGTCGCCGTGACGGAAGGGTTCACCATGGCCAAGCGCGCGGCGGGGCTCGCGCTGTCGATCCCGTCGCAAGCCACGCGGGCGTACCTCACGGGCGTCCACGCGCTCGATCCCGAGAGCGCGCGCAAAGCAGCCTCGCGCGCGAACGCCGAGACCGGAGTCGGCGCGCTCGGTCTGCTCCTCGCCGTCGGCGTCGCTCTCGCGTTCGTGCTGCGCTGACTCCGCCCCGCCGGCGTCGGTCGGGCGCGCTCCGACTCAGAACATCGCGCCGAGCTCGAGGACGAAGCTGTATTGCTTATCCTCACCCTGGAGGTAACTTTTCTCGGTTTGGCGCGGCTGCGCGTCGGCGGGCGGCACCAAATCCATCAGTAATTCTCCGCCGACCATCACCATCTCGTAGCGATAGTTGAGCCCGGCGACGAGCCGATGGCGACGCAAGCGCACGGGCTCGAACACGGTGTTGTTGTTGAAGTCGTTCGCTTGGCCGCCGCGGCAGACGGGACTCCCGTCGTAAATGTGCTGACCGGTCGAGTTGACCTTCGTCGGGTCCGGATTGCCGGGCACGTTCGAGCCCGAGTAGTTGCACGCCTGGATCGCGTCGGTCGCGGGAGTGAGATCGATGAGGCCCGAATCACCCCAAATGAACAGGTACTGATAGCCGACCCACGGCGTCAGCACGGACGAGCTCGCGATGGGGAACGGCTTCGAGATCTGCCCGTCGAGGCCCATCACCGTCAGCTGTAGCTCTTGAGTGCCGGTGATGGTGCGCACGCCGGCACCGACCGCCACGTCGGGCAGCACGCCGCCGATGCCGGTGCGAAAGCCCTCGAGCAGCGACATCCGCACGTCGGCGCCGCCCGAAAGAATGCTGGATTGCGGCATGAAACCGACCACGCCGGTGAGCTCGAGACCGAAGCCGAAGCCTTTGCGGAACTTGAGCGAGTAATCCTGAACGAGCGACGGCGGCGACGTGTTCAGGACCGACGGCTGACCCGTGTTCGGATCGACCGACCCCTGCGTGCCGCGCTTCCAGTAATCCTTGTTGCCGCTGATGGTCGAATAGGCGGCTTCGATCGAGAGGTGGAAGCCGCCGTAACCCGTGGTGCGGGCCGAGTGCATCGCCGTCGGCGCGAGGGCAAACCCGAGCTGATTGACGAGCTTCGCGAACGCGACGTTGTCGGGCAGGCAGGCGCCGCCGTTGAGCTTCGTTCCGTTCGGCACGAAGCCGCCCGCGGGCGTCGCGCAGCCCGCCGTGTCCGGGGAAATCAGCCGCTCGAGCGCCGGGTCGAGCGGATCGGCGTGGGCCTGCCGCGCCCCGCCGAGCAGAGAAAACCCGACGGCAAGACCAAGTGCTAAACGGGCTTTCATCGTGCGCGACTCCGGCACCGACGGTCGAAGGTACTTGCCGGTCGGGATCTTCGTCAAGCAAGCGACGGAGTGTGAGTTCCCTGCGGCTCGGACGACGCACGAAGGGTGGTAGGCTCGTGGCTCGCGCGATGGCCGAGAGCGTCCAAAAGGAGCGCTTGCGCGCGACACCCCGCGAGCGCCCGTTCCACATCGTGCTCGTGGAGCCTGAAATTCCGCCGAACACGGGCAACATCGCCCGCCTTTGCGCGGCGACGTGCTCGCCGCTCCACCTCGTCGGCAAGCTCGGCTTCCGCATCGACGAGCACGCCGTGCGGCGCGCTGGACTCGATTATTGGCATTTGGTCGACGTGCGCACGCACCCGACGCTCGAAGCCGCCACCGCGTCGATCGCGGCCGGCGAAACGACGGCTCCGCGCCGTTGGTTTTTGAGCGCGCACGCAGCGCGGAGTTATCTCGACGTCGCGTTCGTTCCGGGCGACGTGCTCGTGTTCGGCAAGGAGAGCGTCGGGTTGCCGCGCGAGCTCCTGGCCGAAAACGCCGAAGCGACGCTCGGGATCCCGACGCTCGGCGCGGTGCGCTCGCACAACCTCGCGAACGCGGTCGCGATCGTGCTTTACGAAGCGTTGCGCCAGACGGGGCAGCTCGCGGGCGCGGCGCTCAGCGGACGATGACGGACGGCGCGGCGGCGCGAAAATCGGCGTGAACGCTGCGGTGCGCGCCCGCCGCGAGCATGACTTCCGACACCACCGGCGCGCCGTAAGTCTCGCTGCGAAAGGTGACGCGATAGCTGCCGGGCGGAACGCTCAACGCGCGCACGGGCGTCGCGCTCGTCTGCGAGAAGCCCGCGCCGTCGACGCTGACCATGGCTTGTGGATCCGCGGTGAGCCGGAGAACGGCGAGCGCGGCTACGTCCTTTGCGGTCGCGGAGGCGGTCGCGGTGCCGCCCGAGGACGCCGGCGTGCTCACGGGCAGTGTGGGCGCAGGCGACGTCCGCGGCGCGTGTGTCGGCGCGGGCGCGACGACGGTGGCGAGAACCAGGGGGGCCGCCGGCTTTTCCGGCGGCGGCGCGGCGCTCGGTTCCGGCGCCGCCGCGGCGACCGAAGGCGTGGCCGCGGCCGATGGCGCCGTTCGGGCCGAAGGCCCGCCGGCCTTGGCCTGCGGTGCCGCCGCCGGCGAGGGCGGCGCGCCCAATAACCCTAGGCCGAGCGCGAACACGGCGACGAGCGCCGCCGCAACTCCCGCCCACACGAGTGGGCGGCGCGTCACCCGCGGCGCGTCACGCGCGGCGGGCGCGGTCGAGAGACGGCGCGTGGAGGGCGGCGCGAGCGGCGGCGGAATGCTGCTGAACTTGCGCGTCCACTCGACCATCTCGTCGCGGGCGGCGAACGTCGTGGTCGTGGGCGCGTGACCCGCGGGAGTGACGAGCGGCGGCGTCGAATCGGGCGGCGTGCTCGGCGCCGTCGCGGGACCGCCGTCGTCGCGCGCTTCTTCCGGTCGCGCGCGGCGCACGCGCGCGGCGAGGCGGCGCGCGACCTCGACGCTGTCCGACGCGCGCAAGAAGTCGCGCAGGCCGCGCCCGAGCACCTCCGCGTCACGCGCGCGATCCTTCGCGTCGAAGGCGACGCTCTGCGCGAGGAGCTCGGCGACGGGCGCGAGCGCGGGCACGCTTTCGGCGAGAGAAGGCACTTTTTCGCGCAGCGCGAGCGCGCTCTCCTGGCTCGTCGCGCGACGGAACGGCGGCTTGTTGGTCCAGGCCTCGATGAGCAGCGCGCCCACGGCGAACACGTCGGCTTCGGGCCCGAGCGCGTCGCCGCGGAGCTGCTCCGGCGGCATGTGACCCGGCGAGCCGAACACCTCGCGCCGGCCGCCGGGCGCCTCGACGGGTGCGGCGATGCCGAAGTCGATGAGCCGCACGCCGCCCTCGTCGTCGAGCAGGACGTTCCGCGGCGTCACGTCGCGATGCACGATGCCGGCGCGGCGATGCGCGTACTCGAGCGCGCGGCAGACTTCGGCGCCGACCTGCGCGCCCTCTTCCGGATCGAGCGGCCCGGTGCGCGCCAAGACTTCGGACAGCGTGACGCCGGAGCAGTGCTCCATCGCGATGTAGTAGACGCCCTGCTCGACGCCGAGCTCGTAGACGGGCACGATGTTCGGGTGGCTGAGCTCGACCGCCGTCTTCGCCTCATCGACGAAACGGCGGACGAACGCCTCGTCGACGGCGAGCTCGGCGCGGATCTGCTTGACCACGAGACGCTTCTCGAAACCGACGGCGCCGCGTAACGTGGCGAGGAACACGCGCGCCATGCCGCCCGCCGCGATCTCGCGCTCGAGCACGTACTTCCCGAAGATCTGCGGGAACATCGTGGCAAAGTATCGTAGCGCGTTCTCGCTATTTTTGCTCGCCGCGGCCGCCGGCTGTGCCGATCCGGCGGCGCGCGTCACGACGGTGAGCGTCGGCGCGCACGAATTGCCCGGCTGTCCGCTTCCGGACCGGGGCCCGCAGGATCCGTCGCCTTTTCGGCTGACGCTGATGGCGCTCGGCAATTTTCCCGAGAGCGGCTTCGACGTCGAAACCGACATCGGGCTCGACGACACGGGGCTCACGCTCGCATTCGACTCCGCGACCACCGGCATCGACGCGGTCGCGCGTGATTCACCGACGGACACCGCGCAAACTTTCGTCGGCCACACCGAGCGCCGGCGCGACGACGACATCGACGTGCTGCTGTGGCCGGAGGCACGGGCATGTCCGGTTTCGGACGCGGCGGACGCGTACCCCGGCGCGGGCGCCGGACAGGGGCTCGGCTATTCCGCGGAGGCCGGCCTGGTGCTCGCCGCGGGGGAAAGCGCGGACGATCAGCGCTCGGGCAGCGCGTTCACGTTCGACACGGAACGCGGCACGGCGACGCCGGTCTCGCGTGAGCACGGCACGCTGCGCGTCTCGCGCTCGTTCGCGACGGTCACCGCGTTCGGGGACGCGCTGCTCGTCGCGGGCGGTACGAATCCGTCGGAAGCGTCGTCGCCGGAAGACGCGCCCGGGACGGCCGAGATCTTCGACCCGACGAGCGGAGGGTTCGATCCCACGCTCGTCGAGCTCTGGTCGCGGCGCACGCACCACGCGGCGCTCACGCTGCCGACGACGGGGGAAACGCTGCTCGTCGGCGGGGTCGCGCCCGATTCGGCGAGCAGCGGGCCCGGGCAGTTGATTCATCAGCTCGAGGCGGTGTCGCCCGTGACGAAGAGCTCGAGCATCAGCGACCTCAAGGCGCTCGATCTCGGCAGGATGGACCCCACGGCGCTCGTGCTCGAGAACGGTCGCTTGCTCGTGGGCGGCGGCCACGGCACGGACGGAACGCCCGTCGGCGAAGTCGAATTCTTCTCGCCCGACGCGCAGCGGAGCCTCTTTTACGCGGAGCTCCCCGAGCGAAAGGCGCGCTCCTTCGCGCCGTTGCCGGGCGGCGGGGTTCTGAGCGTCGCGAGTTGCGACGACGACCCGTCGACACGCCTCGGCGATTGCACGTGCATCGACGCGAGCGGCGCGAGCTGTACCGAAGGCGAGCAAGACGCACACTGGCTCGACGCGTGGTGGATCGATTCGGACGGCACGCCGGCGCCCGTCGCGCTCGTGCCGGGCGGCGGACTCACGCCGTGCCCGACGCCCGCCGCGCCGCTGCTCGTGACGGGCAGCGACGGCGCGCCGTGGCTCGTGTCGGTGAGCGACGGCGCGACGCCTGGGTGCCTCTTTCGCTTCGAGGCGTGGCCCGAAGACGCTCCGAGCACCGGAGATACGCCCGCATCCACGGACGATCCCGCGGACCGGCCGCGCTTCGTCGCCACCACGATCACGCTCGATCCGCCGCCTGATCCGCGCTCGCCGCCGCTCGTCCTCGCCCCCGACGCGTTCGTCTGGATTGCTGCCGCGGGCGGGCTCTACGGCGCGCGCCTCGGGCACCGCGGGCCGCTCACCCGCGACGACGTGTCGCTCCTCGCGAGCGATCCGAGCGCGCCGTTTCGCCCGCAGCACCTCGTGCCCGACCGCGATCCGCGCCTCTCGCAAACGACCGCGCCCGACGGCTCGAGTCCGCCCGCGGTCGCGTACGACCACGGCGAGCTCAGTCTAGCGCCCGCGACGCCACCGGTGACGCTCTGGGCCGCCGATACGCTCTACGACGTCGTGCTCGTGTCGCTCGCGGTCGAACCGGCCGCGGACGGCTCGGTGCCGGTACCGCCGCTCTTGACGTTCGCGAGCAATACGGCGGACGAAAGCGTCGCGTGCGCGTGGCCGGCTCCGCTCGCCAC
>Ga0335083_10001478_pt1 | contig 32220 bp, 28 predicted proteins | sample Lox_Sample_42_FD_206716 | JGI IMG/M metagenome (GOLD analysis project Ga0335083, IMG submission 206716) | Soil microbial communities from Loxahatchee National Wildlife Refuge, Florida, United States - Lox_Sample_4.2 | ecosystem: Environmental > Terrestrial > Soil > Wetlands | place: USA...
CGCCAGCACGAACGCCGCGACGCCCACCGGAACGTTGATCCAGAAGATCGAGCGCCAGTTGACGGTCTGAGTGAGCCAGCCGCCGACGAGCGGCCCGATGCCCATCGACACGCCGACGACCGCGCCCCACGTGCCGATGGCGCGCGCCCGCGCCTTGGGTTCGATGAAGACGTTCGTGATGATGGACATGGCCACCGGGTTCAGCATGCTCGCGCCCACGGCCTGCAGCATACGAAAGACGACGAGCACACCCAAGCTCGGCGCGGCGCTGCAGAGGGCCGACGCCGCGGTGAACAGCGTGAGTCCGACCTGGAACACGCGGCGGCGGCCGAAGCGATCGGCGATCGAGCCCGAGAGCATGAGCAGACTCGCGAGCACGAGCGTGTAGGCGTCGATCACCCATTGCAGACCCGCCGTCGTGGCCCGCAGATCACGGCGAATGGCCGGCAACGCGACGTTCACGATCGTCACGTCCATCGAAACCAAGAGCAGGCTCAAGCAACAAATGGCGAGGATCAGGTTCGGCCGCGGCGCTTTAGTTATGGTCACACAACGATTGTGGTACCGCAACCATTGTTCGTCAATAAGGGTTTGCTCCGGCGCGCCCCGGAGAGCCCCGGACGCGTCGTTCCGCCGAGCGGCGCGGCCTAAGGATTGCTCGAGTTCACGCCGCCGATGCCGCCGTTGACGCTCGCGCCGCCCATGCCGCCGAGACCGCCGTTGCCGCCGTAGCCCGCCGCGCCCGCGCTGTTCATGCCCGCGCTCGCCCCGAACACGGCGACGTCGACGGGCGGCGTGAGATTGATGGCGGTCGCCACCGCGCTCGGCGGGCTATCGGTCGTCACCCCCGCGAGCGTCGGGACCGGCAGCGCGTAGACGGAAAACACGTAGAAGCGCAGCTGGCCGCTCGGACACGGGCCGACGTAGCCGTTGCCGTTGGTCGAAACCTGCTTGGCCCCGGCCGGGTTCGCGATCATCGCCGCGGGGGGAATGGCCGCGGGCAGCGCCGTGACCGTCGCGGGAATGTCCCACACGATCCATTGCGGCACGCTGGTCGCGGCGTCCTCGAGCACGACGGCGTAGCTCTGGGCTTGGCTCACACCGGGGCCCCATTCGAGATCGGGCGACGTGTCCGCTCCCACGCACGTGTTCGCGACGGCGAAGGCGCCGTTCGTGGGGACGGAGGTGCTCGCGAAGCCGAAGTCGTTGCCGCCGGTGCCGGCCCCCGCGCTGCTGAACGCGCCGGCGCTGCCGCCCGTGCCGACCATCGTGCCGACGACGCCGCCCGCGCTGACGCCGGTCGTCGAGCGACCCCCGGAGCCGTTCGTACCGCCGGAGCTCGAGCCTCCGGACGCGTGACTCGGTGTGCCCGCCGCGGCCGCGGTGCCGCTCGCCGCGCCGGCCGATCCGCCGCGCGCCGCGCCGGAGCCGCCCGTCTCGTCCGCGGGCGCGCCGGCGCCGGGAGCTCGCCCGTTCTGCATGCTGCACTCGACGAGCAGCAGGAGCAGCATGAGCGCGGCGCTACGCGTGCGGGTGATGGGCATGAGCGGAGTGGAGAGCGTCCTTCAGGCGGTCAACGCACATCTTGGATCGAACTTTCTCGCCGCGGTATCGGCGGCGCGCCGCGCCGCGCGCGTCGTCGATCCGTTGCGCGGTCCGAGGGAATACACCCGCAAGCCCCGTTTTAGCAGGCGTGAAACTCTTCTGCACTGATTTGTCGAACACTGGAAGATTTTGCGTTGAGTGCTCGCTCACTCCGCCTTCGTAGAGGTACTCGGACATGAATCGATTTCGAGCTCAGGTTCTCGCGGCTGCGTCGCTCTCGGCCGGTTTGCTCGCACCCGCCCGCGGCTCCGCGGCGTCGCTCGTCGAGGTCAATCGTTCGGATTGGGCCGGCAGCGTGAAGCTCCCGAGCTACATGCAGATGTACATCTACGTGCCCGACAAGCTCGCGACGAAACCGCCGATCATGGTTTCCTCGCATTCGTGCGGCTCGACCGCGACCGGGCAGCTCGGCAACATTCCGATCAGCAAGGCCGCCGCCGACAAGTACGGCTTCATTCTGATTCTGCCCGACAACCCCGGACAGAACTGTTGGGACGTGGGGACGAGCGCGTCGCTCACGCACGACGGCGGCGGCGACACGCAGGGCGTCGCGCAGATGGTGAAGTACGCGCTCATGAAGTACGGCGGCGATCCGGGTCGCGTGTACGCGATGGGCGGCTCGGGCGGCGGCATGATGACGCAAGCGCTCATGGCCGTGTACCCCGACGTCTTTCGCGCGGGCTCGGCGCGCGCGGGCGTGCCGGCTGGCTGTTGGGCGGACGGTTACGCGAGCAGCAATCAGTGGAGCGACAACTGCGCGAACGGCAACACCATCAAGACCGCGCAGCAATGGGGCGATCTCGTCCGCGCGATGGATCCCGGCTACACGGGGCATCGCCCGCGCATCCAAACGATGCAAGGCGAAGCCGACCAGACCATCAGCTACAAGAACACGGGGGAGTCCATCAAGGAATGGACGAACGTGCTCGGCTTGCCGACCGATCCCACGTCGTCCGACAAGGGCTACAAGGCCGCGAACGCGACTTACGATCGCCAGTTCTGGGCGAACGCGTGCGGCTACAACGTGCTCGAAGCGTGGTCTTCGCCCGGCGGCACGCACTCGATGCCGTACGAGGAAGCCGACATCCTCAAGTTCTTCGGCCTCGACGCCGGTGAGACGACCGACCCCGAACCCGACTGCAACGGCATGGGCGGTTCGGGCGGCATGGGCGGCGCGCCCGGCTCGGGCGGGATGAGCGGCGCCACGAGCGCGGGAGGCGGCCGCGGGCCGTCGGGCGGAACGGGCGCGGGCGGCATGGGCGGCGCCGGCGGCACGATGAGCGCAGCAGCCGGAACGGGCGTGATGCCGGCGAGCGGCGGCACGGGCGGCGGCGCGAACGGAACGGGAGGTAGCGGAACCGGCGGCGCGCCGGGCACCGGCGGCACGAGCGCGATGGGCGCAGGTGGAAGCACCGGCGGCACGATCGCGAACGGCGCAGCCGGACGTCAAGGCGGCGGCGGCGCCGTCTCGTCGAGCGGCGGGAGCGGCGGAGCGAGCGGCACGGGGACTTCGTCGCCCGGCACGGGCGGCGGCGACGATTCCGGGAAGGAGTCGGGCGGCTGCGGCATCGCGGGCGGGGCGCCGCAGCATCCGTTCTCCGCGTTCGCGGGGCTCGGGCTCGCGCTCTTCGCTTTCCGTCGCCGAAAGCGGCGCGCCACGTCTTGAAACGATCACGCGACCGCGGTTTCTCTGCCTGAACGCGACCAACGGCGACGTGGGGCTGGTTCCGCGTGCACGCGCAAGGTACGTCTTTGCGCATGCAGCTCGGAATGATCGGTCTCGGGAGAATGGGCGCCAACATGGTTCGGCGCTTGATGCGGCGCGGACACGAGTGCGTCGTTTTCGATCGTTCGGCGGACGCGGTCGCCGGCCTCGCGAAGGAAGGGGCCAAGGCCTCGAGCTCGCTCGCCGATTTCGCCGCGAAGCTCGCGCCGCCGCGCGCGGTGTGGATCATGGTGCCGGCCGCCGTGGTGGACGCGACCATCGCCGATCTGACGGCCGTGCTCGGGCCCGGCGACATCTGCATCGACGGCGGTAATTCGTACTACATCGACGACATCCGCCGTGCTCACGAGCTCCAGGCGAAGAACATCCACTACGTGGACGTCGGCACGAGCGGCGGCATTTGGGGCCTCGAGCGCGGCTACTGCATGATGATCGGCGGTGAGCCGGAGACGGTCGCTCGACTCGATCCCATTTTCGCGTCGCTCGCCCCCGGCCGCGGTGAAACGCCGCGCACCGCGGGCCGCGAGAAGTTCGGCGGCACCGCCGAGCAAGGCTACCTGCACTGCGGACCGAACGGCGCCGGACACTTCGTGAAGATGGTGCACAACGGCATCGAGTACGGTCTCATGGCCGCGTACGCCGAAGGCTTCGGCGTGCTGAACTCGGCCGGCATCGGCAAGGGCTCGCGCGAACACGACGCGGAAACGACGCCGCTCCGGAACCCCGAGCACTACCAATACGACTTCAACCTGCGCGACATTTCCGAGGTCTGGCGGCGCGGCAGCGTGATCGCGTCGTGGCTCCTCGATCTCACCGCCGAGGCGTTCGTTCGCGACGAGAAGCTCGCGAGCTTCAGCGGTCACGTCTCCGATTCCGGCGAGGGACGTTGGACGCTTCAAGCCGCGATCGACGAAGGCGTGCCGGTCCCGGTGCTTTCGGCGTCGCTCTACCAGCGCTTCACCTCACGCGGCGAAGGCGACTTCCAGGCGCGCGTCCTCTCGGCGCTCCGCTTCGGCTTCGGCGGTCACGTCGAGAAGAAGCCCGGCTGAGTTTCGCTCGGGAACGGAGCGCTCCGCCTGCCGCGATCCGTCGAGCACTCGCAGCAAGCTGAAAACTTTTTAGCCGGAGCGGCCGCTTCTGGTGACGCGGCGAGCCGCGTGCGACAATGCGAGCATCGCTCGCTCTCGCTTACTCGGGCTCGCCGTTCTCGCGTGCGGCGTGCCGTCGCTCTTGCTGTCGGCGGCCGCTTGCTCGTCGAGCGGTGACGGCGGCAACGGCAAGAGCACGGGCGGCGCGAGCAGCACGAGCGGAGGCGCGACGACGGGCGGCACGAGCCCGGGCGCGCTCGACGGCGGGACGGGAGGGAGCGCCGGCCAATCGAGCGGCGCGACGTCGACCGGCGGGACGAGCGTCGCGAACGGAGCCGGCGGCGCGACGGCGAGCGGCAGCGGCACGGGCGGCGTGTCGGGCTCGAGCGGAACGAGCGCGGCGGGCGGACTTTCGAGCTCGGGCGCGGCCGCAGGCACGAGCTCTGCGGCGGCTGGTTCCTCGGCGCGCGGCGGCCGGAGTGCGGGCGGCGCAGCGGGCCGCGGCACGGCGGGCAGTGGAGCGACCGGCGCTGCAGGCGCCTCGGCGAGCGCTCCCGTCTGCGCGACGGCCGCCGAGAACGACGCGGCGACGCTCAGCTGTCCGACCGGGCAAATCATCGACTCGGTGGTGTTCGCGAGCTTCGGCACGCCGACGGGAACGTGCGGCAACTTCGCGACGAGCGACTGCGACGCCACGTCGAGCGTCTCGACCGTGCAGTCGATGTGCGTCGGCAAGAGCTCGTGCTCCGTCACGGCGGCGAACGGCACGTTCGGCGACCCATGCCACGGCACGACGAAGAAGATCGCCATCGAAGTCACGTGCGTCCCCGGCACGCCGACGACGCCCGAGCCGAGCACGACGCCGTACAAGGGCATCGCGAACTCGCCGGCCGCGGAGATTTCCGCGCTCGGGGCGACCTGGTGTTACAACTGGGGCGCGACGCCGAAGAGCACGGACTGCAACGATCCGTATTTCGTGCCGATGATTTGGGGCTCGAGCGACGTGTCGAGCATCGATGCCATCGCCAAGGCGGGGTACACGACGGTGCTCGGCTTCAACGAGCCGAACAAGTCGGACCAGGCGAACATGTCGGTCGCGGACGCGATCGCTCTCTGGCCGCAGATCACGGCGAACGCGAACATCCGAGTCGGGAGTCCCGCCGTTTCGGACGACGGCCGCTCCTGGCTCGAGGATTTCATGACGCAGGCCAAACAGCAGGGGCTGCGCGTCGATTTCATCGCCATGCATTGGTACGGGTGGAACGCGGGGTCGTGCGTCGCGAGCCAGCTCGAAGGGGCGGTGACGTGGGCCTCGCAGTGGGGACTCCCCGTCTGGATCACCGAGTTCGGCTGCATGGGCTCGAGCAACCCCGACGAGCAAACCGTGCTCGATTTCTTCAACAACGCGATCCCGATGCTCGCGAAGCATCCGCTCGTCGAGCGCTACGCCTGGTACCCGTGGAACACGTACAATGACGTGTACACGACCGCGAACCCGCCGGTGATGACGGCGCTCGGCCAGGCGTTCGCAGCCGCCCCCCAATATCACCCGTAGCTCGCAGGGCCCGCGGGCCTGTGGCCGCCGCAGGCCGCCCTGCGTCCGGAGAGACACACGGTCGCGCGCGAGACACTCCGATTTCGGCCGATTTCCCGACCTCGGCCGCGGCACGCGCGTTGCGAAGACGCCCCGCATGCGAACGCCCTTCGTCTTCGGTTGCTTGTTGCTCACCCTCTCGTTGCCGGCCCGCGGCGAACCGGCCGCGGCGCCACGCCTCCGCGTGACCGCGGTCGACAGCGCGCCGCCGGTACGAGCGCGACCGTCCCCGGCGGACATCGCGACGCTGCGCGCGGCCGTCGAACAGGATCCGAAGCTCCGTGACGCGCGCTTCGGCTTGACGCGCGCACTCATGGCGAGCGGCGACTGGGACGGGGCGGAACGTGCGGCCGAGAGCTGGCGCGAGCACGACGCCTACAACCTGGTCGTGGTGCGGCTCCTCGGCGACATCCAGGCCGAACGGGGCGAACGCGACCAGGCGCGGCGCACCTATTCGGCGATCGTCGAGCTCTTGCCGCGCGACGTGCAGGCGCGTCGCGCGCTCGCCACGGTGCTCAAACAAGCCGGTGATCTCGCGGGAGCGCGCGAACAGCTGCTCGCCGCGCTCGACATCGCGAGCGACTATCGGACGGCGTTCGAGCTCGCCGACATCGAATTTCGGCTCGGTTTGCCGGAAGCGGCAGGCCGGTTCCAGACGATCGCCGACGCGCCGGACGTGCCCGAGTCGGTTCGCTATCCGGCGCGCCAGCGCCTCGGGCAGATGGCCGCCCACGAGCGGCTCGCGGCCGAAGTGGCGGGCGACCATGCCCGCGTCGCCGAGCTCGACCGCCGCATCGGCGAGCTCGGACTGCACGGCGGCATCGAGAACGACCTCAAGGTGTTCCTCACCTGGGATACCGATCGCACCGACATCGATCTCTGGGTCACGACGCCGAGCGGCGAAACCGTGAAGTTCGACCATCGCACCGGCGCCGGGGGCGAACAGCTCTTCGACGACGTGACGACCGGCTACGGACCGGAAAGCTTCACCGCGCACCACGCGAGCCCGGGCGTGTACACGATCGGCGGCGCTTACTACGGCGCGCGTCCGGGCGCGTTCACGGAAGCGCGCGGCGAGGTCATCGTCGTGCTCGACGAGGGCCGCCCCACCGAGCGGCGGAGCGTGTTTCCGTATCGGCTGTTCGTGGCCAAGGATCACGTGACGGCAGCGCGCGTCAGCGTCGCGCAAGGAGGCGTGTGATGTTCGCGTTGTCACGCCGCCTGCTCGTTCTCGTCGCGCCCCTGCTCGCGCTCGCCTGTTCGCCCGCGTCCGCCTCGCGACCCGCGCCGCGCGGCCCGGAAGCGCTCGCGGCGCCGGCCGTCGCGAACGACCCCGGCGGCATCGGCACGCTCTCGGCGCGCACCGATTCGGGCGAAACGCTGAAGCTCCGCCTCCAAAGCGTTCACGTTCGCGCCGAGCAGCGCGGCGACATGGCGGAAATCGAAGTCACGCACCGCTTCGAGAACGACGCCGACCGCGTGCTCGAAGGGACGTTCCGGTTTCCGATGCCCGACGGCGCGCTCCTCACGGGGCTCGCCATGGAGATCGACGGCAAGCTCGTCGACGGCGAGCTCGTCGAGCGCGAGAAGGCGCGCAAGGCCTACGAGAGTGTCGTCGACGCCATGGCGGATCCGGCGCTCCTCGAGTGGGAGCACGGTTCCACCTTCAAAATGCGCGTATTTCCGCTCGAACCGGGTCGTCCGAAGGTGGTGACGCTGCATTATCTCGCGCCGCTCCGCCGCTCCGGCGGCGAGCTCGCCTTCGTCCAGGGCACGGGCACCCCGGCGGGCGGCGAGGTCCTGCCGGAGCTCGTCATCGACTGGCAGGGCCGGCGCGTGGTGGACGAACATGACGTCTTGCCGAACCGCGTGTTTTCGTTGCCCGCGCACGCGGCGAGTCCGATTCTACGCGAGGAGCGCCCGGACGGCTCGTACGCGCTCGTCCGCGTCGCGCCCGAGTGGTCGCGCCTCGCGGTCGACACGCTGCCCGTGCCGAAGCGCTGGTTCGTCGTCGTCGACACTTCGCGGAGCGCGCTCGAAGAGTACCCGCGCGAGCTCGACGCGCTCGGCGTGCTGCTCGCGAAGTTACCCGCGGGTTCGTCGTTCGAGCTCGTGACGAGCGATCTCACGGCCCAGGCGTCCCCGGCGGGCCTGGTCCTCGTGACGCCCGAGACGATCGAGAGTGCGCTCGCCGCGCTCCGCGCCGTCACCCCCGACGGGGCGTCGGACCTCGGCACGGCGTTCGAGCTCGTCGGCCGACTCGCCGCGGCGGTTCCGGAGAGCGCGCTCCTCTACCTCGGGGATTGCGAGCCGACCTGGGGCGTCACGGGCCCGCAGGCGCTGCGCGCGCTCGTCGAACACGATCTGCCCGGTATTCCCGTCTTTCCCGTGCTGTTCGGCGCCTCGATCGACGACGAGCTCGCGGCGGAGCTCGCGGCCGCGAGTGGTGGCCGCCGGACGCGGATTCGCCGGCGCGAAGACGTCGATGCACTCGCGAGCGCGCTCGCGGAACCGCGACGCCGTGTGCGCGACGTGGCGATCACGGCGGCCCCGGGCGTCGACGTGTTGCCCGGCGGACCCTGGTCGCTCGAGCGCGGCGACGAGCTCGTGCTCGTGGCGAAGGCGCCGCGCGGCGTCGATCCGCTGCTCGGCCTGCACGTCGCCGCAAAGACGAGGGCGGGCACGCAGGACCTCGTGCCGCGCGCGAAGCCCGAAGTGACGACCGGCGTGGCGCGTCGTTTCGGGGCCGCGCTGGTTCAACGGCTCGAGAAGGCGGAGGCACCGCCGCCGGAGGTGGTGAAGGCGTCGCTCGACTACGGCGTCATGAGTCGCTTCACGTCGTTCTTGGTGCTCGAGAGCGAGGAAGCGTACGCGCGGTTCGCCATCGAACGGCGTGAAAAACAGGCCGAAGACGCCCCCCGCGTCACCGGCAAGGATCTCGAGAGCGCCGACGGGGCCGACATCAGCGCCGACCGCGTGCAACCGGGCGACCCCGAAATCCTGATCGACGCCGAGCGCGACGCCGTCTCCGTCACGGTCGAGTTTCCGTTCGGAGCCACGAAGCGCGCGACCTACGATCTCGACGCGCGCGGCGGGCGCGGCGCCTGGATGGTCCGGTTCTTGGTCCCGCGCGACGCGAACGAGGGCGAGTATTCCGCCCTCGTCCGCATCGTTCACCGCGACGGCCGGACCGAAACGCGCTCGGTGCGCTACACGGTCGATCGCACCGCGCCCGAGCTCGACGTGAAGCTCGAACGCTCGCGCCGGAGCTCGAGCTTCGTCGCCGTCGTCGTCACCGAAACGGGGCCGAGCGCACTCTCCGATCTGCGGCGGGTCGAGCTCCGCACGCCGAGCGGCCGCGTCCACGAGCTCACGGCCACGAAATGGGGCGTTTTTCGGGCCCGAATCCCGCGTTCGGAGCTCGAGCACGGCACGTTGCGCGTCGTCGGCTTCGACCAGGCGCTGAACCACGGCGTGAAGGAGCTCGAGCTGCCGTGAAACGCCGGGTGCTCGCTATGGCGCTCTCGCTCGCGCTCACCTGCTCGGCGACGCTCGCGGCGCGGGAGCCCGTCGCCGACGACGTCGGGCGCGACGCACTCGACGTGAGCGCGCTCGCCGTTTCGGCCGAGCGCGTCTACGTCGGCAGCTTCGACGCCGGCCTCTACGTGCTCGAGCACGACGGAGCGCTTCACCCCGTGCAGGATCCCGCGCTCGATCCGAACGTCAACGCGCTCGCGTGGTCCGAACGCGAACGGACGCTTTGGGTCGGCACGGCGCGCGGTCTCGCGCGCTGTCCGGCCGCGGGAGCTTGCACGCGTCTCGGACCCGAAGCGGCCGTCCACGCCCTCCTCGTCACGGCGAGCGGCGCGCTCGTCGCGGGCGGCGACGCCGGAGTCACCTTCATCGAGCACGGCGAATTGCGGACTTTCGGCAAGAAAGACGGGGCGCCGTTTCGTTCCGTGTGGGCGCTCGCGGAGGACGGCGACCGACTCTTCGCCGGCACCACGAGCGGACTCTTCTGGGGCGCCCCGACCGCATTTTCGCGCGCGCACGCCGAGCTCGGTCGTGCGGCCGTCGTCTTGAACACGCTGCCCGACGATTGGGTCACCGGACTCGCCTACCGCGACGGCACCCTCACCGTGGGCACCTACAGCGCGGGCATCGCCGTCTTGGGGGCGACGGCGATGGCGCTCGAGCCGAGCGCGCTCGACCCCGCGCCCGGCTACGTGAACCCGGCGGGCGTCGTGGCGCTCGACGGCGGGTGCCTCGCGCTCGCGACGATGGACGGCTTGCGCGTGGGCGCGCCGAACCACACGCACACCGTACCGACGCGCACGCGCGACGTGACCGCGTTCGTCCCCGATCCGCGCGGTGGCTTCTGGATCGGCACGCGGGCGGGCGTGGAGTTTTGGAACGGCGCCTGCGCGGCCCTCGAATGATCGTCACTTGGGCGACGAGCGCGCCTGCGCCGGTTCTTCGACGAGCACGCGCAAGCGTTCGAGCGCGCGGTCCCAACCCGCGGCAATGCCGTCGAGAAAGCCACGCGCTTCGTCGAGCTTCCGGGGTTCGAGCGCGTACAGCACCTCACGCCCGTTGCGTTCCGGCGTGACGATGCCCGCGTCCTCGAGCACGCGCAGGTGCTTGACGATGGCCTGACGCGTCACCTTCGCGCCCGCGGAGAGCGACGTGGCCGAGAGCGCGCCGCCCGTGCCGAGCTTTTGCACGACCGAGAGCCGCGTGCCGTCGCCGAGCGCGAAGAAGACGCGCGCCGCCGCCCGTTCACGTGCCTTCGACATGACGCCGCACGTTTTGCGTTTGCATGGCCCAGCCGCCCTCGTTCATCCGAAACGCGCGTTCACGCCGGTGCGCGGGCACGCGATCGAAGCCCGACTCGACGATGGTGAGGAGCGTGCCTTCGGCCACCGGCTCCAGGCGAAACTCGACGAGCGTCGTCGGCTCGTTCGCGACGTCGGCTTCGGCGTCGATGCCGTAAGGGATCCACCGAAAACTGAAGTAACGCTCGGGCTCGATGCGCTCGACGGTGCAAAACGACGTATCGAGTGCCGCGGCCTTCACCTTCGACGGTCGCACTCCGAGCTTTTTCTGATGCTCGATGAGCGCCGCCTCGTCGAGCTGGCCGTCGAAGGTGCCGCGCATCGCCTTGCCCGGCGTGAACTCGCCCTCGAGCGTGAATCCGAACCAGCGCCCGAACTCCCGGGCGTCCGCGATCGCGCGCCACACGCGGGAAACGGGGGCTTTCAAGGTGACTCGCTTTTCGATCTTGTCCGTCGTCATGTGCAACCTCTTGGTTGCTCATGTAGCCCGGCGCGGCGCCATGTGCAACCAGTTGTTTGCACGTCTGGCGTCGCTGCCTCGACGCGTCGCGGCCGGGACGGCCGTGAAATGCGCCCCGTCGGCGTTCGGGGCGCGCGGCGTCGCGTTCAGTCTTGAGGCGGCGGGTACGTATCGGGGCCGCCCGACTGGAAGCAGTTATTGTAGTCCTCGAGCTCGGGGTAGACGCAAGCCTCGGGGTCCACCGTGGTGTGAGCGATGCCGTAGCAGCCGTAGGCGTCGGCCGGGAGCTTCGACATGCATTCGAGGAAGGCGTCCCACTCACGCTGGCAGGGTTTGATGAAATCCGGCTCGACCTCGGCGGCGAGCGTGTTCTCCGTGCACCACTCGTCGACGCACGTCGGATCGTCCACGGGCACGGCTTGGTCGCCGTCCACGGGGACGGCGGTCCCCGTCGTGCAGTCGACGGCCGCCATGAGCTGGCAGATTTGCGCGCAAAATGGCGTGGGGTCCGGTGGCTCGCCGCCGCCGCCGATCTGCTCGCCGCCGGTCGAGGAAGTGCCGCCGGTGCCGCTCGCGACCTTGGAACCGTCGTTACCGCTGCCGCATGCGGCCGCGATCGCCGCCGCGCCGAGCACGACGAACAGGAACGTCCCGCCGCATCTCATGTCGCACGCGCTCGCTTTCTGCGTCGAAGGCCCGCGCCGAGCGCCAAGACCCAGAGCGCGACCGAGCTCGAACCACCCGGCGCGCCTCGGCTCAGGGCGCAGCCCGCGGCGTGTTTGCCCGACGGTTCGCCGCCGCTCGGCGCGTCGGTCACGAGCGTCGCGCCCGCGGCGTCGAACGCTTGGCGGATCATGCTCTCGTAGGGAGCGAGCTTCACGAAGCGATTGACGCCGTCGACGTCGCGGTCCGGGCCCACGCAGCTGCCGCCGCTCAACGGTCGCGCGTAGATGCCGACGACGGCGCCCGTGTCGTCCGAGAGCGCTGGACCTCCGCGATCGCCGAAGCAGAGCCCGTTTCCGACCAGGAAGGAGCGCGGCGCCGCGTCCCCGGGGCCGTTCGTCGTGTCGTCGGGGCCGACGGCGATGATGGCGACGTCGCGCTTGAAGCGCGCATCGTAGTCCGATTGTCCCCAACCGATGGCGGTGACCTCCTCACCGACCGTCACGTCGGGGGAGAGCCTGAGGGCGTAGCCCGCGGACGGCAGCGAGCGGTCGAGGACGACGGCGGCGAGATCGTCCTCGCACACCTCGGGCGTGCCCGTGACGAAGACCTGCGCGCCGTAGGCGGACGGCGCTTCGTCACCGAGGGACGAGCCGTAGTAGACGCGAATGTCGTGCGGCGTGAGCGGGTCGCCGATCGCGCCGCCCATCGTGCCCGTGGTGTCGAGCGTGCCGTCGGAGAGGCACGTGACCGCTTGGTGGCTGTCGAAGAGCGTCACGCACTCGAGCGAAGTGAGCATGACGTTCGACGCAACGAGCGTCCCCGTGCAGAGATCGCCGTCCCAGGGCGGCGGCCGGACGACGCGGACCGCCACGACGGCATTGTCCGTATCGGGCGAGAGCTCGCCCATGTTGATCGCCGAAGCTTCGACCCCGGTCGGTGCGTCCCCCGCGCCGGCCCCGGCGCATGCCGACGCCGCGAGACCCACGAGGCAAGCCCCAAAGCCCAGACCGAAGCGCATCCCGCGCGTGATGCCACGGCGAGAACCGGCTGTAAACTCCGTCAGGCCGAATCGATCGCGGCAAGCTTCCGGCGGGCGCGCGTGAGCGTCGTCGAGACGGTCGAGATCGAGAGTCCGAGCGCGTGGGCGATGGCCTTGTTCGAGCGGCCGAAGTCCGCGAGCGACAGGACTTGCCGTTCGCGGGGCGTGAGCGAGTCGAGAACGCGCTCGCTCGCGGGTTCGGGCGTGAGCAGCGCGCGGAGCTCGCGCCGACTCGAGATACCGAGCTTTCGGTAAACGACCGTGAGTTGATTCGCGACGGTGCGCGGAGTGCACCCGCGGGCGTCAGCGACGACCCGGTTCGAAAGGCCGTTCGCGATGAGCTCGACGATGACGCGCTCGGCGGGCGTGAGCGCGGACGACGGAACCCTCGGCCGCCCTCGCCCGCCCGGCTCCTCGGAGGTCAGCATGCGGATGCCGCGGGAGCACGCGGCATGCCGGGGCATGAACAGTCGGAAACCCGGCTATTTCTCGCGGCCGTGGCGTGCACCGCACACGCACTCGCGCGAGCTTTCGTGTGACGCGCACACGCGCCGCGGCTTCAAAAATCGAAGCACGGAAACGGCTCTTCGCTCGTGAGCTTGCCGTCGCCGTCGAGGGTCAAAACGTCGGACCGACGGTCCCCGTTCTGGTCGATGCAGTAAACGCTGCCCGGCGTGTGACGCACGCCGTCGCTCGAGAAGTTAGGCGGCCCCATGGTCCCGTTCAGGGTGATGGAGGCGTCGGGCGTCTCGAGCTCGACCACGGCCCTCTCGAGGTCGTCGGGCCCCACGTCGAACGGGTCGTTGCCCGAGAGCAAGCGGCGCATGCCGTTGACCATATCGTGACCCTGGAGCGGCCAGGCCATGCCGGACGCGGCCGCCGAATAAAAGAAATAGTACGCAGCGTCGTAGAAATTTTCGAGGCCCGACGCGTTCGACTGCGGAGCGTACTTGGCGTCGAAGTGGAGCTGATACGCCTGGTCCGCGTGCTGCTCGGGCGCCTCGGCGTAGTTCACGCCGATGAGCCGTTCGTGGAGCGCGAGCTTCGACGAGGTGACGAGGCTCGCGAGCGCGTCCGTCTGCCCGTAGTCCCACTCGGAGAGGACGTACATCGGCGCGAGCGGCGGGTTCGCTTCTTCGATGAGCGGGATGTAGTCCTTCAAGAACTCGTCGCCGGTCGCGCTCACGACGATGTGCGGCTTGAACGCCTTGAGCTGCAGAATGGCGTCCGTGTCGACGCTCGGCGCCCCCTCCCCGGACGGGGAAAACACGGTGATTTCGAGAAAATCACCGCCCGCGTTCTGGTCCGTCGCCGCCTTCCCGTTGATCGAGAGGGTATTCACGACGGCCGAACCGATGTCGTTCAACACCGGCACGTTCTGGGCGATCACGATCGCGACGCGCGCGTTCTCGGTCGCTCCGAGCGTGCCGTTCGAGCGCAGGTGCGCGACGGCGCGGTCGACCAGCGGCTGGTACACGGGAACGAGATCGGTGCCCGGCGGGAGAATGCTCCAGATCAAGCCGTCGGACATCAGCGTCTGCACGTTCTCCTCGGCGCCGAGCGCGTTCATGAAGAAAACGTGGCGATCGTAGCCGCGGTAGCGGAACGCGCGCTCGAGATCGCTCGCTTGCAGATCGCTCAAGATCCCCGTCACGCCGAGATCGAGCGTCAGGTGATCCATCGCGCGGTCGAGCTGGTCTTCCGAGAGCGGGCTCGTGAGCGTGCCGGAGTTGCACGCCACGCCCACGAGCGGGCGCCGCTTGTCGTTCACGGCGGGGATGCCGATGACTTTTTCGGTCACGTCCGTGAGCGCGAGATCGAAATTGCGCGTGTCGTCGGCGTCCAGATGTTGGTCGTAGATCGTGAAGATCCCGAAAATGAGCGGGTCCGCGTCGCCGCTGCGCAAGTTCTGGAGCCATTGATTGCTGGAGGGCAAAAGCAGCTGGCATTCGTCGGACATGAGCCGCACGCACGCACCCTCTATACACGCGTACGGGTCGAATTCGGCGCTCGCTCCGGTCAAACAATCGGCGTGCGTGGCGCAGGTCGCGCCGGCCGGCGGCGTGCTCGCCGAGCCTGCCGCTTCGACGCCCGGCTCGGTTCGTTCCGACGCGGCGTGAATCCCCGCGACGGCGTCGCAGCCCGTGAGCAGAGCCAAGGCGAGTGCCGGCGCGAAGCGCATGCCGCCTCAGAAGTCCACGCCGGCAGCGAGCGCGGCTTCGCCGAAACCGCGTCGCGTGGCGACGAGCCGCAAGCGCCGAGGCGCGAACGCCGCGCTCGACGGCCGCTCGTTCCGTGGCGCAAAATAGAAGTAACAGGCGAGACCGAGCGCGGCCGTGGCCGCGCCCGCTACCAGCAATGCGGTCGAGGCGTCGCCGTCGCGGAGCGCGCTCGAGCGGAGCGGCAGACCGACGGCATCGCAGGTGCTTCGATCGCAATGGCCGCCCGCGTACGAGTCGTCGTTGCGGTGGATCGCCTCGACGCCGAAGACCACGCCCGTGACGAGGCCCGCGGCACCGACGGCGAGCGCGCCGAGACCGGCGGCTCTGAAGCCGTCGCCTCCGCCCGTGGGTGCGGCGTCGTGCGGCCGCGCGGGGTTCGGCGAAAATACCGGCGGGGTCGGCGCGGGCGAGCTCGGCGTGCGCGCGGGCGAGGTCGGCGCGGGCAACGGCGGCGGCGCGGGTGCGGGCGGCGCGAGGGGCGGGGCCGCAAAGTCGAACCGGACGCGCGCGTCTTCGCCCGCGCGAACGTCGACGTTCACGACGCGCGAGCCCGAAGCCGCATCTTGCGCGACGACGACGTGCCGGCCGACGGCCAGCCGCACGCGCCCGTCCGCGGGCAGCTCGAGCGCGGCACCGTCGAGCTCGAGGGCGACGCCCGGCGGCGGCTTTTCGACGACCAGCACGCCGATGCGCCGCTGATTGAACGCGATGAGCTCCTCCACCTCTTGCGTGCGTGCGGGATCGCTCGGCCGTGGATCGCTCGCGAGGTAGAGCCGGAGCGCCCGCTCCGCCTTCACCGGCAAACCGAGCGCGCTGTAGGTTTGGCCGAGATCGTAGAGCACGACGGGGTTCGGGCTCAGCGCCTGAGCGGCCTCGAAGTGCTCGGCGGCGCGCGCGAGCTCTCCGTGTTCGAGCGCCTCGGCCCCCTGACGGAACTCCTCGCGCGCGCGCTCCTCGACGGCCGGTGCCGGCGACTGCGCTCGAGCCGTCCCCGCGGCGAGCAACCCGAGCACGAGCGCGATCACGGCGCCCCCGGCGTGAGGCGCCCCCTTAACCGCCATAGGGATTTCGAAGGTCGAATTGGATCTTCGGCAGCGGAGCCGCGGTCGTGTGCGACGTGGCCGCCGCGCTCGCGCTCGGCGCGACGGGCGCTCCGGTGCGCCGCGCTCCCGCGGGCCGTGGCCTGGACGAAGACGACGGCTTCTTAGCGGGCGCGACCGGCGGCGACACCGCGGACTCCGGCTGCGCGAGCGCCGGAGCAACCTGTGCCGAAGCCGAAGCGACCTCGACGGCCTCGGCCGGCGTCGGCAACGGCGGCGAGGCCGCGAGCGGCACGGCGAGCGGCACGGCGGGACGCGCGTCGGGCGAGCTCGCCGGAACGAGGGAGCGGCTCTGCGCGAACGCCGCGAGGGCAATCAAGCCCGCGACGAACGAGACGAGCGCGACGAGCAGCCCCGGACCACGGCGCGACCGCGGGTCGCCGCGCACGGGTTCGCTCGGCTCGCGGTCGGGGCCCGTCGCGTTCGTCGTGAGCTCGGCCGCGGACGAAAACGGCGCGAGCGCGTGCGCGAAATCGGCGACGCTCGCGAAGCGGTTCGCGGGGTCGCGCGCCAGCGCGCGCAAGACCACGCGATCGAGCGCGTGCGGGACGCCCGTGCGATGAGCCGCGACGGGCTCGGGCTCGCCGTTCAGGATCGCGAAGAGCAGGCGCTCGACGCTGTCCGCGACGTGCGGCGGCCGTCCAGCGAGGGTTTCGTAGAGAATCGCGCCGAGGGCGTACACGTCCGCGCGCGCGGTGACGGTTCCGGCGCTCTCGATCTGCTCCGGCGCCATGTACGTCACCGTACCGATGAGCGCGCCGGTCTCCGTGGTCGTCGGCTCGCACGCCTTCGACACACCGAAGTCGAGGAGCTTACACACCTCTTCGCCCGAGTCTCGATACGTGACGAAGAGATTCTCGGGCTTGAGATCGCGGTGCACGAGCCCCGCCGCATGCGCGACGCGAACGCCTTCACACGCGTCGGCGACGATTTTCACGGCGCGCGCGAGCGAGAGGTCCGTCTTTCGGAGCAACGCTCTGAGGTCCTGCCCGTCGAGGAGCTCCATCACGTAGAACGGCCGCTCGCCCTCGATGCCGTCGAGGTCCGTGACGCGCACGATGTGGTCGCTCTGGAGCTTGCCGAGCAGCCGCGCCTCGCGCACGAAGCGCCGCACGGCGTTCTCCCAAGCGTCGCGCCCCGGCCGCAAGACTTTGGCGGCGAAACGCGCGCCGAGCGTCACGTGCTCGACTTCGTAGACGTCGGCCATGCCGCCCGTGCCGATGCGACGCACGCGCCGATAACGCCGGCCGAAGATCTCGTCCGTGTCCGGCGGCGCGACGCGCCGGGCGAGCTCCTCGCCAGCCGGTTCTTCGCGGAGAAGGGGCGCGCCGCTCATGCGGGCTCGCTCTCGTCGAGCCCGAGCTCCGGGCCGCCCGCCTTGGCGGCATCGAGCAACCGGTACGCGCGGCGCCGCGAAATGCCGATGCTCTCGGCGGCCGCCTTCACGTTGCCGCTCGACTTCACGAGCGCGAGGCGCAGCCGCTCGAGATCGTGTTCGCGCCGATCGCGAAAGCCGGCCGGACCGACGCCCGTGGGCATCGCTTCATCCGGCGCAACGCCCGCCAGCGCTTGCGCGAAACTCGGACGCAGCACGGGCTCGCCGCCGTGGAGCGCGAGGAGCTTCCGCGCCATGAGCTCGAGCTCGCGCACGTTGCCGGGCCACGGCCTCAGGCACAACCATTCGAGGAGCGCAGGCGCGACCCGGGGAACCGCGCCGGTGGCATGCTTTTCGAGGAACTTCTGGAAAAGTCCGGGGATCTCCTCGCGGCGGTCGCGCAGCGGCGGCACCTCGACGACGAAGCCGGCCAAGCGCGCGTACAGATCCGGACGGAAACGCTCCTCCGCGACGAGCTTCGTGATCGGCTCCTGCAGCGCCGCGATCACGCGCACGTCGAGCGGCGCCGCCGCCGTGCCCCCGAGCGGCACGACCTCGCCCGCCTCGAGCACCCGCAAGAGCTTCGCTTGCACGTCGAGCGGCAGATCGGCGATCTCGTCGAGAAACAGAGTGCCGCCGTGGGCCGCCTGGAAGTGGCCGGCGCGCGCCCGCTCCGCACCCGTGAAGGCGCCACGCTGGTGCCCGAAGAGCTCGGCCTCGGCGAGCGCCGCGGGGATCGTGGAGCAGTTCACGGCGTAAAACCGGCCGCTCCGTTCACTCCAGGCATGCACGCCGCGCGCGACGCGCTCCTTGCCGGAGCCGGTCTCCCCCACGAGCACGATGGGCAGATCGGTGCGGGCGGCGGCCCGCGCGTTCGCGAGCGCGGCGGCCAACGTGGGCCCACCCCAGAGCTCCGGCGCCAGGGCCTCGAAGCCCCGCGTCGTGACCGAGGGCTCGAGGTTCGCGACGATGCCGAGGCACTCGCCGAAACGGAGCACGTCCCCCGCCGACAAGCCGCTGTGCTCCGTGCGCACGCCGTTCAGGAAGGTCCCGTTCGTGCTCCCGCAGTCCCGGAGCGCGTAGATGGGACCCTGACGATAGAGCTCGGCGTGCGTGCGCGAGACCGAGCCGTGCTCGAGCCGCAGGCGGCATTCGTCGCCGCGCCCGACCCGCAGCCGCGCCCCGCGCAAGAGATCGAGACCGGCGTAAACGCCGTCGATCACCCAAAAAATCCCGAGCTCCCGGGCGTCGCCGCGGAGCCCCGTCGCGCTCGCAATCCGCTCGGTCGTTTCCGCCGTCCGATTCGCTCGCTCAGCCAAGTCACCCTCCCGCCGACGCCAGGAAGCGCCGGGAGCGTACCACCGTCTCCAATCCCCCTGGGTAGACCCCCATCGGCCCATGAGCCGAACGCCGCGGGGCCCGCTCGGCGCCGTCCGTTTCGACGCGACACGCCGGCTTTCGGTTCTTTCGTTCACGTTTCGCGCGGCGGGCTCAACGTTTCTGCTCGCGACATTCGGTTGACGGGGCGTTTCCGACATGCCTCCGAAACGAAAAAACCCGCATTTTCAGGCCTCAATCGCTTTGCGTGCCCGGGTCCGGATTCTGAATACTGAATCTGTCCGCACCCCCGCGGCAGGAGGACTCGAAGGCCCATGGCGCACGATGCAAAAACCTGGATTTCGAACTGGAACCCCGAGGACGACGGGTTCTGGAAGAGCGAGGGGAAGCGCATCGCGACCCGGAACCTCATCTGGTCGATTCTGGCCGAGAACATCGGCTTCTCGATTTGGCTCATCTGGAGCGTCACGGCTCCGCGCCTGAACAAGGTGGGCTTTCACTACTCGACCGACGAGCTTTTCACGCTCGTGGCGGTGCCGGGCCTCGTGGGCTCGCTCATGCGCTTCCCCTACACCTTCGCCGTGCCCCGCTTCGGCGGCCGCAACTGGACGATGGTGAGCGCCGCGCTGCTCTTCATTCCGACGCTCGCGCTCGCGTTCCTGGTCACTCGCCCCGACACGCCGTTTTGGCTGATGGCCACGGCTGCGGCGACGGCCGGGCTCGGCGGCGGCAACTTCGCCTCGAGCATGGCCAACATCTCGTTCTTCTATCCGGACCGAGAAAAAGGCTTGGCTCTCGGGCTGAACGCCGCGGGCGGCAACATCGGCGTGAGCACCGTGCAGCTGCTCGTTCCGATTCTCATCACGATGGCGTGGGTCAACCTGAACCCGAGCCTGCCGCCCACGAAGCTCCACCTCGAGAACGCGGGGCTCATGTGGCTGCCGTTCATCGCGCTCGCCGTGTTCGGCGCGTACCGCTTCATGAACAACCTCGCGGCCCAGCGCTCGAACTTCAAGGATCAGCTCGTCATCACCGGCCGCAAGCACACCTGGATCATGGCGTGGCTCTACATCGGTACGTTCGGCTCGTTCATCGGGTACTCGGCCGCGTTCCCGCTGCTCCTCAAGACGCAATTCCCGGAAGTGAGCGCGAACCTCGCCTTCCTCGGCGCGCTCGTCGGCTCCCTCGCGCGGCCGCTCGGCGGCAAGCTCGCCGACCGCATCGGCGGGGCCCGCGTGACGTTCTGGTCGTTCTTGGCGATGGCCCTCGCGACGCTCGGCGTGATTCACTTCCTCGGCGACAAGAGCTTCGCGGGGTTCCTCTGCATGTTCCTCGTGCTCTTCGTCACGACGGGCGTCGGCAACGGCTCGACCTTCCGCATGATCCCGGTGATTTTCCGGAAGGAAAAACTGCGCGAGGCCGAGGGCAAGGGCCCCGAAGCGCTCGCCGCGGCCCACAAGACCGCGCGGCTCGAGAGCGCGGCGGTGCTCGGCTTCGTCTCGGCCGTCGGCGCGTGCGGCGGCTACCTCATCCCGCGCTCGTTCGGTGCGTCGATCAAGGCGACCGGCTCGCCGCTCACCGCGCTCGCCGGCTTCCTCGCGTTCTACGCCACGTGCGTCCTCATCACGTGGAGCATCTACCTCCGGAAGAGCCCGGCGGTCGCCGCGGGGCCGCGCCTCGCCGCCGAGGTCTGAGCACACCCGCAAGATCGGTCCCGGATGGCGAGCCGGCGCTCGTAACCGCCGGGTGACGACGTTGCGCTGCGTTCTTTTTCACGCGGCGGGAGCCCGAGGTTCTCGCCGCGTCCGGGCGCGCGAACGAGAATACGGCCTATTTTGCGCCAAATCGTCACACAGCCGCTCGCTCGCCGGCGGTATGGACGAGCTTGGTTCTGGGGCTCGGTCTTGCCTGGATGTGCATGGACATTATCGACAACGCCGCCTTCAAACGCTTCGAGATACCTCCTCCGGCGAGCGACGGCGACGCGTCGTTCCCCCGCCACGAACCCGCCACGAAGACGACACGCCGCCGGCGCAGCGACCCGCCGCCGAGCGCCGAACGGCGGCTCACGGGCGCGCCGGCCGCCGAGCTGACGCACCGCTTCGGCTGGCTCGAAGCCGCGTCGTTCCGCATGCAGGAGGTGTTCACCCTGCTCGGCCGGCTCGCCCCCACCGACATCACGATCACGCTCACGGGTGAGACCGGCACGGGCAAGGACGTGCTCGCGCGCGCCATCCACGCGCACAGCCAGCGCGCGGGCGCGTCGTTCACCGTGTTCGACTGCGGCGCCGTCGCGCCGAACCTCGTCGAGAGCGAGCTTTTCGGCCACGAGCGGGGTTCGTTCACCGGGGCGCTCTCGGCGCACGCGGGCGCGTTCGAGCGGGCGCACGGCGGCACCCTCTTCCTCGACGAAGTGGGCGAGCTGCCGCTCGGCTTGCAGCCGCGCTTGCTCCGGGCGCTCGAAAACCGCAGCGTTCGCCGCGTGGGCGGCACCGTCGATCGGCCCTTCGACGTCCGCGTCGTCGCCGCGACGAATCGCGATCTGAAGCTCCGCGTCGCCGAAGGGGTCTTCCGCGAGGATCTGTACTTCCGTCTCGCGGCGGCCGTCATCACCGTGCCGCCCCTGCGCGCGCGGCTCGAAGATCTCGCGTTCATCGTGCCGTCGCTGCTCGCGAGCCTCGGGCACGCCGAGCTCGAAGTGGCGCCCGAAGCGCTCGCGGCGCTGCGCTCGCAGACCTGGCCGGGCAACGTGCGGCAGCTCAAGAACACGCTCGCCTTCGCGAGCACCCTCGCGAGCGACGGGCGGCTCGACGCGACCCACTTGCGGCTGCCCTCCGAAGCCGACGACGATGCCGACCTCGATCGGCTGCCGCTCGGCGGGCAATCGCTCGCGCGCCTCGAGCGGGCCGCGATCAAGCAGACGCTCGCGCTCACCGGCGGCATGAAAGTCCCGGCGGCGCAGGCGCTCGGCATCGCCGTGTCGACGCTCTACGACAAGCTCAAGAAATACGCGCTCTGAACCGAGCACCGGCGCGCGGCCGAAACGCCACACCGCACGGCGGGAGCGCCGCCGCCCTCCGCTCGACGCACGCCGCGTGCCGTGGTCCGATTGCGCGATGCAGCGCATCGGCTTCGTGGGGCTCGGCATCATGGGCGCGGGCATGGCGAAAAATCTCGCGCAGAAGGGCCATGCCGTCCGCGTCTGGAACCGCTCTGCGGAGCGCGCCCGCGAGCTCGGCTTCGAGTGCGCCGCGAGCCCGCGCGCCCTGGCCGAAGAGACGGACGTGGTCGTCACGTGCGTCTCCGATCCGCAGGCGGTCGAGCGCGTCGTGTTCGCGGACGACGGGGTGCTCGGCGCCGCGCGTCCCGGCTTTCGCTACGTCGAATGCAGCACGGTGTCGCCCCCGCTCGTGAAGCGCATCGCGGCGGCGTTCACCGCTCGCGGCGCGGGCGCGCTCGAGGCGCCCATGACCGGCTCACGCAACGGCGCCGCGAACGGCACGCTCCTCTTCATGACCGGCGGCCCCGCCGAGCTCCACCGCGAGCTCGAACCGATCCTGCTCGCCATGGGCGCGCGCGCCATCCACTGCGGCGAGAGCGGTCAGGGCGCGCTCATGAAGCTCCTCGGCAACACGCTCATTTCGTTCATGCTCGAGGGCCTGTGCGAAGCGCTCGTGGTGGGGAAAAAGGGCGGCCTCGCGGTCGAACAGGTGCTCGAGGTCGTCGCGGCCTCGGGTTACGCGTCGCCGTACTTCGCGTTCAAGGGCCAGGCCATCCGCGAGCGGGCCTTCGACACGCACTTCTCCGTCGATCTGTTGGTCAAGGATCAGACGCTGATGCTCGCCGAAGGCGCCGAGCGCGGCGTGCCGCTCCCCGGGCTCGCCGCGGTGCGCGAGGTGTTCCAGGCGGCGCGCGCCCAGGGCTTCGGGCAAGACGACATCGCCGGCGTCATCCGCGTGCTCGAGCGCGCGGCGGGGCTCACCTGAACGTCACCGTCTACGCGCGGGCCGATTTTTTGGGTTTGTTTTTGGGCGCGCGCCGTGGCTTCACCGTCTTCGTCGCTGCGGCGGCCGGCTTGGCGTCGAGCGCCGCGCCGAGCTTCTTCGGCGCCTGGGCGCGGTAGCTCTCTTCGATCCACGCCTTGAAGAGGGCGAGCGGGATTTCCTCGCCGTCGGGCACTTTCGCCGTGACCCAGCCGCTCCGGCCGAGCCCGTACTCGGTCGGCTCGGTGAAAGGCAAAGCGAGCGCGAGCGCGTTCGAGCGCGGAAGCTTGCAAGAAATGCTGAACGGCTCGCCTTCGACGCTGAGGTACGCGAACGTCTTGTCCTTCACCGCGAGGTCGAGGTGGCCCGGCCACGGGCTCTTGAGCCCGGTGCCCGGCAATGCGAGGCCGAATGCGCGAAGCTCCTTCAGCGCCGCCGCGACCGCTTTCTGCTTCGGCATGCGATCGATGCTAGCGCTAGGCGGAGAGCCATGAAATGGGACCGCGATCACGATAGCCCCGACGTCATCGACGAACGCGGGCGCGGCGGCGGCGGTGACGGCTTCGGCCTGCTCGGCCCGCTCATCAGTATCGGGTCGCGCTTCGGCTTCGGCGGCGTGCTCGTCGCCGTCGGCCTGTACGTGGGAGCTCAGTTTCTCTTCGGCGGCGGCTCGTCCTCGTCGCGCCTGAGCGGCGGCACCCCGTCGCCCGCGTCGGGCGCGGACGACACGCGCGCGAAATTCGCCGGTTTCGTGCTCGACGACGTGCAGGCGACGTGGACGCGCGTCTTCGCGAATCAGGGTGCGTCCTACCGGCGCGCGAAACTCGTGCTGTACACGGACCAGACGCGCACGGCGTGCGGCTACGGCTCCGCGGCGATGGGCCCGTTCTACTGCCCGAACGACGAGCGCGTCTTTCTCGACCTCGGTTTCTTCGACGAGCTCAGCCGGAAGCTCGGCGCGCCCGGTGATTTCGCGCAGGCGTACGTCATCGCTCACGAGATCGGTCATCACGTCCAGCACCTGCGCGGCGGCGATCGCGCCGACCACGGTGAAGGCGCCTCCGGCGGCTCGGTGCGCATCGAGCTCCAGGCCGATTGCTACGCGGGGATCTGGGCCCGCACGACCGAGCAGCGGAACCTGCTCGAGCAGGGCGACATCGAAGCAGCCCTCGGCGCCGCGATCGCGGTCGGGGACGACCGCCTGCAGCGGAGCGAGACGGGCACCGTGAACCCAGAAAAGTGGACGCACGGCTCCTCGAAAGAGCGGGCCGCGTGGTTCCGCCGGGGCCTCGACCAGGGCACCTTCGAGGCCTGCGACACGAGCAAAGGCCCGCTCTGAGCTAAGCCCTCAGGGTGATCGGCCGCGAGGCCGCCGCGCCAAAGCCGGCGTCCTCTTTCATCACCCAGGGGAGAGACGAAAAATCGACGCGGCCCCCTTAAGCACCCACATCGTGGGTCCGTTGGGGGGGGCTGCGGGGGATCACCTACATCCGAAGGCACTCTAGGCATGCCCCCCGTAGCGCCCCTCGACCCCACTTTCGAGCTCGAGGGCCCCCTCGAGTCCGCCACGTTTCCCGAGACGCTCTCCGCCCGCGTCGTCACCCCGGGAGACGCGCCGCGCCTCCACGGCTACGACGTCGAGGGCGACCTCGCGCGTCACTACGATCCGACCGACATCCTCTTCTTGTCGTTGACCGGCGAGCTGCCGCCGCCCGAAATCTCGGCCGCGCTCCGCATCGCGCTCACCTTTCTCGCCCCGGTCTCGATCGCGCACGCCTCGGTGCACGCGGCGACCCTCGCGCGACTGTGCGGAACGACCACGAGCTCCACGCTCGGAATCGCCGCGATCGGGCTCGCCGAGCAAGCGCGCGTGCTCCTCGACGAACACGCCGACTTGCTCGCATGGCTCGCCCGCCCGCAGGGCGCGCCGCCCGAAGCGTACCGCGCGGTGAACCCGGACCAACGCGCGAGCGGCGAGCGCCTCCGACGAGCGCTCGTCACGGCCGGGCTCGCCGTGCCGGACTTCGTGGCGGGCCTCAAGCGCGACGCGGCCCTCCTCTGCGTGCTGTTTCGTTGCGGCCTCACGCGGGTCGAACAGCTCGAGGCCGCCATCGTGAGCGCACGTCTGCCGAGTGCGTTTGCCGAAGCTCTCACCGAAACCGTCGTCGACTTCGCGCACTATCCCATCAAACTTCCCGACTACCGGTATAGGGAGACTCCGTGACGCCGCCCAGGCTCGGCGAAGAAACGGCGTCCGCACACTGGGGCTGGGACGAGCACCGCTACTTCGGACATCGGGTTTTCGCGGAACTGACGGGCAGCGAGTCGCTCGCCGGGCTGATGGCGCTGTCGATCACCGGTCGCCGGCTGCCGGCCGATTTGGTCGGGGTGCTCGACGACGCCGCGGCCGCGCTGACGCTGGCGGACCCGCGCATCTGGCCGCTCAAGCTCACGCGTGTCGTCGCCTCGTACGGGAGCATGATCCCGGCCCTCTGCGCCGGCCTCTTGATGGAGGACGAGGCACGGATCGGCCCTTGGGCCTTCCTCGAAGCGGCGAAGGTGCTCGTCGAGATCCATCGAGAGCTCGACGGCTCGCTCGAGCCCGGGCGCGTGAGGGCGGCCGTGGAGGCCCACATCCGGAAACATCAGTTCGTTTGGGGCTTCGGTACGCCTTTCCGGCCCAAGGACGAACGTTTGGTCGCCTTCAAGTCCTGTATCGAGCGGCGCGGCAAACAATCACTTCCGTACTTTCGTACGATGGAGGCGATGGCGGACGCCGTGCGCGAGCTTCGCCATGCGGAGCCGAACATCGGAATCGCGCTCGCGGCGACGCTGCTCGACATGGGACTTTCACCCGCTCAGGTCGGAGCGCTCGTCGTCGCGCTGATGCAGCACATGTTCTTTGCGCACGCGGTGGAGGGCGCGGCTGCCGAGCGCTCGTTGCTGCGCGAATTGCCCGCGGAATACGTGACCTACCGGGGACGCGAGGCCCGGCTGAGCCCGCTCGCCGCGCGCGAGCGCGCGGCCAACGGCGAGTCCACGTCCAAGACCAAGACAGCCGCAGAATGAGGAGACGGATGTAGTCACGGAGCCCACGCCGACTCACAACAATCGAAGCCGAGAGCCTCGGGCCCTTTTCAAACACGACGGGGCGTGTTGCCCTAAAGCGATTGGAGCGCTTGTCCGTAGGTGAGAACGCCGCCGCTTCCGGGCGGTGTCGCAGGAACGCCAGGGCGAGGTTCTTTTTCACGGAGTCGGACGAAACATGGCTTGTGAAATCATCAGTGTCGAAGGGGCGGTTTTCGCTCTCTGGGGCAAGCCGACCAAAACCGATCTCGACCGCGTCATCGACCGCGTCGAACTCATCTCGTCGGCCAGCGGAAAGCCGATCGTCTACATCACGCGCGTGCCGGTGAACGCACCGCCGCCCGAAGGCGACGTGCGCGCGCACCTGAACTCGCTCATGCCGCGCTTCATCAAGGCATGTTCGAGCTATCACGTCGTGCTCGAAGGCACGGGCTTCGTTTCCGCCGTGAAGCGGGCGATCCTGGCGAGCCTCTTGCAGCTCGGGTGGCGTAACGGCTCGTTCTTCGTGCACGAGAGCGACAAGGGCATCATCTCGAAGGTGGAGCGCCCGGTGCGGCCGGACGTCGAAGCGATTCTGGCGCTGGCGCAGAAACGGGGCCTCCTGACCGCGCCGCCGCCCGAGGAGGGCCCTGGGCTCCGTGGCTCGGCTCGTCCGGTGCAGCGCGTCTTCGGCCATCCGCCGCACTGAGTTCTGCCACTGCAGGAGCGAGGCAGATCGCCCCTAAAGGCGTCCTCGCTTGATCCGTTAGGGACTGACGCGACCTCGGATGGTCTCACCCGAACTCGCGACGCGTACTTCTCACCGAGGGACGAGCGATGGCTTGTGAAATCGTCAGTACGGAAGGCGGCCTGTTCGTGCTCTGGGGCAAGCCTGCAAAAGCCGACTTCGACCGCATCATCGAGCGTGTCGAGCACCTCGCGGCCATGCGCGGCAGGCCGGTCGTCTTCATCACTCGCGTCCCGGTGAGTGCGCCTCCGCCCGAGGGCGAGACCCGGGCTCACCTGAACTCGATCATGCCGCGCTTCATCAAGGTGTGCGCGAGCTATCATGTGGTGCTCGAGGGCACCGGCTTCGTCTCGGCCGTGAAGCGCGCGATCCTCGCCGGACTCTTGCAGCTCGGGTGGCGCAGCGGGACTTTCTTCGTGCACGAGAGCGCAAAGAGCATCGTCGCGAAGGTCGAACGCAGCCTGCGGCCGGATGTCGAGGCGATTCTGTCGCTCGCGGACGCGAAGGGTCTTTTGACCGCGCCGCCGCCCGAGGACGGCCCGCGCCCCGCACGCGGGTCGAGTCGCCCCGGCGACCGCCGAGCCGGTCAGCCGCTCTCGCACTGACGCCCGCGCCCCCCCCTTCGGCGGCCGCGGGATGCTGCTAAGCTCGCACACAGCCGAAACAGGGAGAAAACGCGTGAGTCACTTCCTCGTCCGAAAAGTCGCGGTTCTCGGCGCGGGCGTGATGGGCGCTCAGATTGCCGCCCATTGCGTGAACGCCAAGGTACCGGTCGTGCTGTTCGACCTCCCGGCACCCAAGGGGCCGAAGAACGGCACGGCGCTCGCGGCCGTCGAACGTTTGAAAAAACTGAGCCCCGCGCCGTTCGTGAACGACGAGGACGCGGTCCACGTGGAGGCGGCGAACTACGAGGACGATCTCGAGCGACTCCGCGGCTGCGATCTGGTGATCGAAGCCATCGCCGAGCGGCTCGATCTCAAGCACCAGCTCTACGCGAAGGTCGCGCCGTTCCTCGCGCCGCACGCCATCTTCGCCACGAACACGTCCGGACTTCCGCTCGCCCGGCTCGCCGAGGGCTTTCCGGCCGAGCTCGCCGAGCGGTTCTGCGGCGTCCACTTCTTCAATCCGCCGCGCTACATGCATTTGGTCGAGCTCATCGCGAACGCGCGCACGCGTCCCGGCATCCTCGACGATCTCGAGTCGTTTTTGACGCGCGTGCTCGGCAAGGGCGTCGTGCGCGCGCTCGACACGCCGAACTTCGTGGCAAACCGCGTCGGCACGTTCGGCATCCTCGCGACGCTCGCCGAAGCCGAGCGCTACGGGCTCGGCGTGGACGTGGTCGACGACCTCGTGGGCACGCGGCTCGGGCGCGCGAAATCGGGCGTCTTTCGCACCGCCGACGTCGTCGGGCTCGACACGCTCGGGCACGTCATCGGCACCATGCGCGACGCGCTCACGGACGATCCGTTTCACCCGCTCTACGCCGTGCCGAAGACGCTCGCGCGGCTCATCGAAGCCGGCGCGCTCGGGCAGAAGACGGGCGCCGGGTTCTACAAGAAGGTCGGCAAGGACATCCTGAAGCTCGATCCGAAAACGGGCGATTACGTGCCCTCGGGCGCGAAAGCGGACGAGGAAGTGGCGAGCATTCTGAAGCAGAAGGATCCGGCGCAGCGCTTGCAGAAGCTCCGCGAGTCCAAGCACCCGCAGGCGCAGTTTTTGTGGGCCGTCCTGCGCGACGAGTTCCACTACGCGGCGTTCCATCTCGCCGGGATCGCGAACTCGGCGCGCGACGTGGACTTCGCCTTGCGCTGGGGCTTCGGCTGGACCTTCGGACCCTTCGAGACGTGGCAGGCCGCGGGCTTCACCGCGATCGCGAACCAAGTGAAAGCCGACATCGAAGCGGGTCATGCGCTCACCCGGGCGCCGCTGCCCGCCTGGGTTTTCGGCAAAGAGGTCACGGAGGCGCGTGGCGTGCACACGCCGAACGGTTCGTACTCGCCGAAGGCGAACGCGTTCGTGCCGCGGCGCGAGCTGCCGGTCTACCGGCGCCAGGTATTTCGCGCGTCCCTGCTCGGCGAGAGCACCAATCCGGAAAGCGCCGGTCGCACCGTGTTCGAGGACGACTCGGTGCGGGCGTGGACGCTCGGTGACGACGAGACGTCGCTCGTCTTGTCCTTGAAGACGAAGATGCACGTCATCGGCGCGGGCGTGACCGCGGGCATTGCGCGCGCGGTCGACGAGGCGGAGCGAAACTTCGGCTCGCTCGTCGTCTGGAGCCCGGGCGAGCCGTTCTCCGCGGGCGCGGACCTGAAGGGCATGATGCCGCTCTTCATGTCGGGCGGCGTCGCGGCGCTCGAAGCGCAAGAGAAAGCACTGCAGGATGCGCTCCTCCGCGTGCGCTACGCGGACGTGCCCGTCGTCGCGGCGATCGCGGGGCTCGCGCTCGGCGGCGGCTGTGAGCTCGCCCTCGCGTGTGCTCGGCGCGTCGCCCACGTGGAGAGCTACGTCGGGCTGGTCGAAGTCGGCGTCGGCTTGATTCCGGGCGCCGGCGGCTTGCTCTACGGCGCCCGGCGCGCGGCCGAGGAGCACGCGCTCGCGCCGGACACGCCGCTCCTCGCGTTTTTGAAGAAGTACTTCATGAACGCCGCGCTCGCGAACGTGTCGAAGTCGGCGTTCGAGGCGCAGCGCATGGGTTATCTCCTGCCCGCGGACGGCATCGTGATGAACGTGCACGAGCTCCTCGGCGCCGCGCTCGCCACGGCGCGCGGGCTCGCGAGCTCGGGCTATCGGCCGCCGCTCAAGCTCAAGGGCTTTCGCGTCGCGGGGCGCAGCGGCACGGCGACCATCCTCGGTCAGCTCGTCAACATGCGCGAAGGCGGCTTCATCTCGGACCACGATCTCCACCTCGGCAAGACAATCGCGAGCATTCTCTGCGGCGGGGACGTCGAGGCCGGCAGCCTGGTCGACGAAGCGTGGATTTACGGCCTCGAACGCAAGGCGTTCACGAGCCTGCTCATGCACCCGAAATCGCAGGAGCGCATCGTCGGCATGATGCAAGACGGCAAACCGGTGAGGAACTGACGGGCGGCGGCCCGCTCGCGAGGAGAGCCCATGACGAAGCCAATTCAAGACGCGTACATCGTCGCCGCCACGCGCACGCCGGTAGGCAAGGCGCCGCGCGGCGCGCTCAAGAAGGTGCGCCCGGACGACCTGCTCGTCCACGTGCTGCGCGCCGCGGTGGCCCAAGTGCCGAAGCTCGATCCGGAGCTGATCGAGGACGCCATCATCGGCTGCGCGATGCCCGAGGCGGAGCAAGGCTTGAACGTCGCGCGCTCGAGCGTGCTGCTCGCGGGTCTGCCGGACCGCGTGGGCGGCGTGACCGTCAATCGCTTCTGCGCGTCCGGCATCACCGCGCTCGCGATGGCCGCCGATCGCATCCGCGTCGGCGAGTCGGACGTGATCCTCTCGGGCGGCACCGAGTCGATGAGCATGGTGCCGATGGGCGGCAACAGCCCGTCCTTGAACCCCGAGGTCTTCGCGCGCGACGAGAACGTCGCCATCGCCTTCGGCATGGGCATCACCGCCGAAAAGGTCGCCGAGCGCTGGAAAGTGTCGCGCGAGGATCAAGATGCCTTCGCGCTCGGCTCGCACCAGAAGGCGATCCGCGCGCAACAGGCCGGTCACTTCGACGCGGAAATCAGTCCGCTCAAGGTCGTCGATCACGCGCCCGATCTCGCGAGCGGCGAGGTGCGGCTGAACGAGTCGACGGTCGGCGCGGACGAAGGACCGCGCGGCGACACGAGCCTCGAGGCGCTCGCGAAGCTCAGGCCCGTGTTCGCGGCCAAGGGCTCGGTGACGGCGGGCAACAGCTCCCAGACCTCCGACGGCGCCGGCGCGCTCGTCGTCGTCTCCGAAAAGGTGCTGAAGGAGCACGGCCTCACGCCCCTCGCCCGCTTCGTCTCGTTCGCGATCCGCGGCGTGCCCCCCGACATCATGGGCATCGGCCCGAAGGAGGCGATTCCGCTCGCCCTCGCGAAGGCGGGTCTCAAGCTCGACGACATGGGTTGGATCGAGCTCAACGAAGCGTTCGCCGCGCAGGCACTCGCGGTGATCCGCGACGTGAAGCTCGACCCCGAGCGCGTGAATCCGCTCGGCGGCGCCATCGCGCTCGGTCATCCCTTGGGCGCGACCGGCGCGATCCGAGCCGCGACGGTCATTCACGGACTCCGGCGCACGAACCAGAAGTACGGCATGGTCACGATGTGCGTCGGCACCGGCATGGGCGCCGCCGCCGTGCTCGAGCGCGTCTAGGCCGGAGACCCCTCCCCTCCGTGAGGGGACGAGAGTCGCGGGTTAGAACGTCCAGGAGGCGCTCGCCGCCGCCCTGCTGGGTGAGACGCTCATTTTCAGCACGGGCGCGAGCGGCTTCGTCTCGCGAGTCGAGCCCGAAAGGGCGAGCACGACGCCCGTGCCGACGGCGCCGACCGCGAGCCCCGCGAGAATGGTGCTCGTGGCGCTCAGCGTGTGGGCGCCGTCCGCGCAGCGTCCGTTGCAGCCGAGCTTCGGATCCGTGTACGGCGCGCTCGCCGCGAGCCGCGTCACGACGGCGCCGCCGGCCCCAAGACCGCCGATGCCGAAGGCGAGAAACTCGGGAAAACGAAGCCCGAGGACCATGGGCTGGTTGCTCGCGCCGGCCGCGCTCGCGAAGCCGGAACCCGCGCCCACGCCGGAACCGGCGCCGGCCGGAGCCGCGTCGCGGTCCACCTCGGGCTCGAAATTCGTGACCGTGCCCCCTTGCGAGCGCGGCGGGTCCGTCTCAGATACATCGGGCACCGTCGAGGTCGCTTCCGGCACCGAGGTGACGCCGTCGTCGCTGGACGGCGGCGAGCAAGCGTCGCAGCGAGAGTCCTGATCCTCCGCGAGCGCCGGCGTCGCGACGGTCGCGCTCAGGGCGACCGCCACGAAGACGTAAACGCCGCGACACGCGCTCGGTGCGCGAGCCCGGATCCGTATCGACACGTTGCTCAAGTGCGTGCGGGGCGCGCCGAGAAAACGACTGCCCACGATCCTACGGTATCATCAGCCGTGGTTTGGCAGGCGTGACTTCGCCGAGGCAAACTCATTTAGCGCCCACCCTGTGCGACAGCGCCGCTCGGGCGCCCACACGCGTGGAAACGCGCTCCGAAACAGGGCGAAATGCCGGCCCCCTGCGGCGCCGCGCGATTAGTTGGAGTTCAAACCTCTTGCGTCGCGGCCGGCCGAGCCGCGGCGCGACCGAGCACCGGCCGTCCGTGGTTTTTTCGTGAGTCGTGTCCGAGCGCGAGCCTTTTGCTAGCTTCGCCCGCGTGAAACAGTCCGAACATTCGACGAGGAGG
>Ga0335083_10001479_pt1 | contig 32208 bp, 35 predicted proteins | sample Lox_Sample_42_FD_206716 | JGI IMG/M metagenome (GOLD analysis project Ga0335083, IMG submission 206716) | Soil microbial communities from Loxahatchee National Wildlife Refuge, Florida, United States - Lox_Sample_4.2 | ecosystem: Environmental > Terrestrial > Soil > Wetlands | place: USA...
GCTTGGCTTCGCGCGGTCCGACCCTCCCCTTCCAGGGGAGGGACTCTGCTTGCCATTGCCTTTGACGTTGCCCGCGCCCTCGACCTCGAGCTCGACCAGCGGCGCGCCGACGGGCGCCATCTCGCCCGGCTCGCCATGCATGGCGACGATCTTGCCCGCGACCGGCGAGGTCATCTCCACCGTCGCCTTGTCGGTCATCACGTCGACGAGGTTCTGATCTTCGGCGATCGTGTCGCCGATCTTGACGTGCCAGGCGACGATCTCGGCCTCGGCGGTGCCTTCGCCGACATCGGGAAGGCGGAAGACATAGGTTCCCATGGTGTTATCGTCCCAAATCGGGGTTGTTCTGAATTGCAGATCTCCAACTTCCCCCAGCCGTCATGGCCGGGCTTGTCCCGGCCACCCATAACCTCCCTGTAAGAATGGTGAGTATGGATGGCCGCCACGAGGGCGGCCATGACGATTGAGAAGTGGGATCGAGCGCAGAACGCACGGCGCTAACCCTCCATCGCGCGGCGCATGGCGTCGATGACGCGCGCCGGTCCTGGGAAATACTGCCATTCGAAGGCGTGAGGATACGGCGTGTCCCAGCCGGTCACGCGCTCGATAGGCGCTTCGAGGTGCCAGAAGCAGTGCTCCTGCACCTGCGCGGAAATTTCCGCGCCGAAGCCCGCGGTGCGCGTCGCCTCGTGGACGATGACGCAGCGCCCGGTCTTCTTCACCGATTCCACGATCGTCGCGATATCGAGCGGCACCAGCGAGCGGACGTCGATCACTTCGGCGTCGATGCCGCTGTCTTGGGCCGCAGCCTTGGCGACATGCACCATAGTGCCATAGGCGACGACGGTGAGGTCCTTGCCCTCGCGCACCACTGCTGCCTTGCCCAGCGGCACGGTGTAGTGGCCTTGCGGCACCTCGCTTTCGGGAAACTTCGCCCAGGCCTGGACAGGGCGGTCGTGGTGGCCGTCGAAGGGACCGTTGTAGATGCGCTTGGGCTCCAGGAAGATCACCGGATCGTCGTCCTCGATGGCGCTGATCAGCAGGCCCTTGGCGTCGTAGGGCGTGGCCGGGATCACGGTCTTCAACCCCGCGACATGGGCGAACAGCGACTCGGGGCTCTGGCTGTGCGTCTGGCCGCCGAAGATGCCGCCGCCATAGGGCGTGCGGATGGTGATCGGCACGGTGAAATCGCCGGCCGAGCGGTAGCGGATGCGCGCGGCTTCCGAGACGATCTGGTCGAAGCCCGGATAGATGTAATCGGCGAACTGGATCTCGACCACAGGGCGCAGACCGTACGTCCCCATGCCGATGGCGGTGGCGACGATGCCGCCTTCCGAGATCGGCGCATCGAAACAGCGCGTCAGCCCGTGCTTCTTCTGCAAACCGTCGGTGACGCGGAAGACGCCGCCGAAATAGCCTGCATCCTCGCCGAAACTGAGTACGTTGGGATCGCGGCTCATCATCACGTCGAGGGCGGAATTGAGCGCCTGGATCATGTTCATCGTGGGCATGATCACACCCCCATTTGCTGGCGCTGGCGGATGAGATGTTCGGGCATCTCCTTGTAGACATCCTCGAACATGGTGGCCGCGCTGGGAAGCTTGTTCTCGCCCAAGGTCCCGTGGCTCGTCGCTTCCTTGTTGGCGGCGGCGACCTGTTCCAGCGCCTCCTTGCCCGCGGCGGCATGCTGCTCCTCGCTCCATTCGCCGAGCGCGATGAGATGCTGCTTGAGCCGTTCGATCGGGTCGCCCAGCGGCCAGGCCTTCGCCTCGTCGCTCGGGCGATAGCGGCTGGGGTCATCGCTGGTGGAATGGCCTTCGGCGCGATAGGTGAAGTGCTCGATCAATGTGGCGCCGAGATTGCCGCGCGCGCGCTCCGCCGCCCATTGCGTCGCGGCATAAACCGCGAGGAAATCGTTGCCGTCGACCCTCAGCGCCGGCAGGCCATAGCCGATGCCGCGCGCGGCAAAGGTCGACTCATCACCGCCGGCGATGCCGGCGAAGCTCGAGATCGCCCATTGGTTATTGACGACATTGAGGATCACCGGCGCCCGGTACACCGCGGCAAATGTGCAGGCATAGTGGAAATCGCCTTCCGCGGTGGTGCCGTCGCCGATCCACGAGGCTGCGATGCGGTCGTCGCCCTTGTAGGCCGAGGCCATCGCCCAGCCGACGGCCTGCGGGAACTGGGTGCCGAGATTGCCGGAGATGGTGAAGAAGCCGTGCGCCTTGCTCGAATACATGATCGGCAGCTGGCGGCCCTTGATCGGGTCCTTCTCGTTCGAATAGATCTGGTTCATCATCTCGACCAGCGGATAGCCGCGCGCGATCAAAAGCCCCTGCTGGCGATACGACGGAAAGCACATGTCGCCGCGGTCGAGCGCCAAAGCCTGCGCGACCGGCACGGCCTCCTCGCCGGTCGACTTCATGTAGAACGAGGTCTTGCCTTGGCGCTGGGCGCGGAACATGCGCTCGTCGAAGGCGCGGGTCAGAAGCATGGTCTTCAAGCCGCGCCGCAAGGTTTCGGCATCGAGCTTCGGATTCCACGGCCCCAGCGCCTTGCCGCACTTGTCGAGGACGCGGATCAGGGTGAAGGCGAGGTCGGAAATGTCGCGCGCATGGACGTCGATCTCCGGACGGCGCACCTCACCCGCTTCAGGAATTGGGAGGCTGGAGAAATCGGGCTTGTCGCCCGGACGGTGCTTCGGCTCCGGCACGCGTAAGGAGAGCTTGGGTCGATTGCGCAAAGGCGTCCCCTCGGAAATGGTTCGCGGCTCTGAAGGCCGCTTCGGGATGCTGTTTACATGACGCGGCCCTGACGCAGAAAGCACGATTTCCGCGCTCTTGCACGCGGCGGCCCAGAACGCAACAATGAAGCTGACACAGTGTCAGCCACGAAACGGGAGGCGGTTGCCGATGGCCGATCTGGAAAGTTTCCGCACTGAGGCCAGAGCCTGGATCGAGGCCAATCTGCCGGCGTCGCTCAAAGGCGCAGGCACCCGGGCGCTCACCGACGAGGGCAGCGCGTCCATCTGGGGCGGACGCAAGGTCAAATGGACCAATCCCGACTCCAAGCTCTGGCTGGAGCGCATGGGCGCCAAAGGCTGGACCGCGCCGACCTGGCCCACGCAGTACGGCGGCGGTGGACTTTCGGCGGCGGAGGCCCGCGTGCTCGACCAGGAACTCGCCCGCGCCAAAGCGCCGCCGGCGCTGGCGTCGTTCGGCATCTGGATGCTCGGTCCCGTGCTCCTCGAATATGCGAGCGAAGAACAGAAGATGGAGCATCTGCCCAAAATCGTGCGCGGCGAGATCCGCTGGTGCCAGGGCTATTCCGAGCCGGGCGCGGGATCGGACCTTGCGGGATTGCGCACCCAGGCCGTCGACAAGGGCGACCACTGGCTGGTCAACGGCCAGAAGATTTGGACGTCGTACGCGAATTACGCGGATTGGATTTTCTGCCTGGTGCGCACCGACAATTCCAAGAAACACGAGGGCATCTCGTTCCTGCTCTTCGACATGGAGAGCGCGGGTATCGAGACGCGGCCGATCAAACTGATCAGCGGCAACTCGCCCTTCTGCGAGACCTTCTTCACCGACGTGAAAGTGCCCAAGAAGAACCTGGTCGGCAGGCTGAACGGCGGCTGGGAGATCGCCAAGCGGCTATTGCAGTACGAGCGGCAGAACATTTCCTCCGGCGGCTTCGGCGCGGGCGGCGGCGGTTACGATCTCGAACACGCGGCCAAGGACTATGTCGGCGTCGAGAACGGCAAGCTGAAAGACACCGATCTTCGCGCCCGCATCACCGCGCACAAGATGGAGGCGCAGGCCTTCGCGCTCACCGTGCGGCGCATCGCCGAAGAGTCCAAATCGGCGAAAGGCCCGAGCCCCGCGACCTCGATCGTCAAATACGCCGCGGCAAAACTGAACCAGGACCGTACCGAATTGCTCATCGAAGCGCTGGGCAGCCAGGGCCTAGGCTGGGACGGTGACGGCTATACGCCACAGGAGATCGCGGCTGCGCGCGGCTTCCTGCGCGCCAAGGGCAATTCGATCGAAGGCGGCACCAGCGAAGTCAATCTCAATGTCGTCTCGAAGCGGGTGCTCGGCCTGCTCGATCATCAATAGCAGGACCTTCCATGGCCCTCTACAACGAAGAACAGACCCTGCTGCGCGACTCCGCGAAAGCCTGGGTGCAGGAGAAATCCCCTGTCGCTGCGTTCCGCAAGCTGCGCGACAGCGGCAACGAAGACGGCTTCGACCGCGCGGTGTGGCGCGAGATGGCCGAGATGGGATGGACCGGAATCCTCATTCCGGAAGAGTATGGCGGCACGGGGCTTGGTTATCTGACCCTCGGCATCGTGCTCGAGGAGACCGGGCGCACCTTGACCGCGTCGCCGCTGGTCTCGACCGCGCTTGCGGCGGCGAGCGCGATTGTGCTGGGCGGCAGCGAGGCGCAGAAACAGACCTGGCTGCCACGGATTGCGGAAGGCTCGATCGTCGCGGCGTTCGCCGTGGACGAAGGCCCGCATCACGATCCTTCCGCAGTTTCCATGCGGGCGGAGAAACACGGCGAGCGTGCGCTCCTCACCGGCAAGAAGCAGTTCGTCGCCGAAGGCGGCAGCGCCGATCTGATCGTGGTTGCCGCCCAGGGCGGGCTCTATCTGGTCGCGGGCAAGGCTCAGGGATTGACGCGCCAGAAGCTTCACAGTCTGGACTCGCGCGGCTTTGCGAATCTGACATTCGAAAGCGTGGATGCCGAGCCGTTGAGCGACGTTGCTGCACACGTGCTCGACCGCGCGCGCGCCGGCCTTGCCGCCGAGATGCTGGGCACGGCGACGCAGGCCTTCGAGATCACGCTCGATTACCTGAAGACCCGTACGCAATTCGGCCAGCTGATCGGCACCTTCCAGGCGCTGCAGCACCGCGCGGCGAAGATGTACACCGACCTCGAGCTCACCCGCTCCTGCGTCGAGGCGGCGTTGATGGCGTTCGACAAAAATTCCAACGACGCAGCGCAGCTCGCGTCGCTTGCCAAAGCCAAGGCGGGCGAGACCTTGCATCTGGTCTCCAACGAGATGGTGCAGATGCATGGCGGCATCGGCATGACCGATGCCCATGACGCGGGCCTCTATCTCAAGCGCGCGCGGGTGGTGGAGGCGCTGTACGGCAACGCGGCCTTCCACCGCGACCGTTACGCGACGCTACTGGGGTATTAAGCGGTGCTCGCGGCGGCGGCTCTTGGCGCTTTGCTGTTTCAGGGCCGGCTCGTCCTGGACAGCCAGCCCGGCAGCTTCACCGTCATCAAGGACCCTTACGGCCTCGCGAACGCACCCGGCGCGCAGACGCTCCCGCCCTTCGATTTCGCGTTCGTCCAGAAGGGCCATGCGCTGATCCCGATGCAGCGCGGCGCGATCCCGAGCACGCATCCGATGTGGGAGTTCATCCTGGAGCCGGGTACGGTCAAAAAGGACGGCAGCGGCTTTTCGCGCGCAGCACTTCCTTTCGCGCTGGAGGAGCGCAACCAGAACTGCATGCATCAGGGGACCTTGAGTTTCCGCTTCGAGGCCGACGGCACGGTCGCGGACGCCCATGTCGACATCTCCGCCGAGACCTGCGCCTATTTCCAGTTCGACATGTCGGGCGACATCGCCGCGCATTACGTTCCCGGCACGGTCGAAGGCGCCCAGGGCGCGATCAAGGCCTACAGGCACGAGGAAGCGGCACGGCTGCCGCAAAAAACCTTCGCGGCGCTCCAGCGCAAATATCCCGGCATCGACATCACGGCCTTCGGCTCCGGAGTAGCGCCTGAGGACATGTCGCTCTACGGTTTGGTTCTGGACGGCGTGAACTATGTCGGCGGCTGTCAGACGCGCGACGGCGCCTATCCGTTCTGCGCCGAGATGGATCTGCCGTCCTTTTCGCTCGCGAAGTCGGTCTTCGCCAGCATGATGACGATGCGGCTGGCGCAGCTCTACAAAGGCGCCGCGCAGCAGCACATCGCGCCTTTCGTGCCGGCTTGCGCCGCGAGCGGCAATTGGAACGACGTCACCTTCGCCCAGACGCTCGACATGGCGACCGGCAACTACAATTCCAACCTGTTCGAGGTGGACGAGAATTCGCCGGACATGAGCGTGTTTCTCGAGAGCGACACCCATGACGGCAAGATCGGCTTTTCCTGCACGCATTATCCGCGCAAATCGCCGCCGGGGACGGTGTGGGTCTATCACACCGCCGATACCTACACGCTGGGTACCGCGCTGCGCGCCTATTACGCGGCCCAATCGGGATCGGACCACGATTTCGTCGACGATCTTCTGATCGCGCCAATCTGGAGTCGGCTGAATGTCCATCCCGGACTCGACGTCGTGCGCCGGACTTACGATGCGACGGCTCAGCCTTTCGCCGGCTATGGACTGACGCTCACGGCCGACGATGTCGCCAAGCTTTCGATCTTCCTGAACGACGATCACGGCATGCGGAGCGGCCGCGCGGTGCTGGACCAGACGATGCTGTCCGCCGCCCTGCAGCAGACGCCGGGCGACGCCGGGCTCGAGACGGGGGCGGCCGATCTGCGCTATCACTACGGCTTCTGGGCCTGGAATGCGCAGGCCACGCTGGGCTGCAGCGCGCCGGCCTGGATCCCCTTCATGTCGGGGTACGGCGGCATCGTCGTCGCGCTGCTGCCCAATGGCCTGACCTATTACTTTTTCAGCGACGGCGGCAGCTTCGACTTTTCGCGCGCCGCCGCGGAAGCCGACAAGATCAGGCCGTTCTGTCGGCGGTGAAGCGGACGTCGCCGGCAGACGCTCATCCTCGGTGTGGCGGCGTGAGATGCGCACGGCGCGCGCGCTCCATTTGGGAGGCGTTCACCCGAGCTTTCTCGATTCACGATTGTGCCTTAGGATACAACCTGCGAACGACATTCCGTGGGGGCGGACCGTTGATGAGATGCGGAAAATGCGGATTCGACAATCCGGACGATCATAAATTTTGCGGCCAATGCGGCGGCAGTCTGTCTCGCACCGACGAACGACAACATCGCGCCGAGGAAAAAAAAGAGCTCGACGGGATTTTCGGCGACGATTTTACGCCAAAAACCTTTATCGAGATGCGGCTGGCGGAAGCCGTGGTCGATCGCATCATCGGATGGTTCAAGACGCTGGCCTATATCGTGGGAATTCCGGTCGCGGTGGCGGCGACGATATTCGGAATAACGACCGTACCCAATCTCATCTTCATTTCGAACACAGCACAAAAGGCACACGACGATATCGTGGCCTTCAACGGCCGCGTCGAGAATGACAACAAGGCGCTCGACGCAGCAGAGACCAATGCCGGGAAGATCGGCCGCATCGCGGTGAATGCCACCGGCAACAACGATCAGATGAACAAGCTCAACGCGGACCTTGATCTGGTCAATCAAAAAATATCGGCCCTTCAGGCAGGTCTCCTGCGCCAGGCCGTCCGTATCGCTGATCCTACTCCCGCCTCAACCGCGCGGCTGGCGGCGGGATCCGCCGGCCGACTCGTGTTCATACAATATGCCGACAGCACGTCGCGCGGCGCGCTGGAAGACCTGCGATCCGCCCTCGCCGCGAACGGCTTCGTCACGCCCGGACTCCAGGCATTGGGCGCAAGGTTCTTCGAAGGGGATGAGATAAAATACTTCCACGACGAAGATCGCGGCCTTGCTCAACGCATTGCCGATATCGCCAATGCGCGCCTTGCCCTCGATTGCGACAACCATCCGACGATCACGGTGCCGCGAAGCAAAGCGTTTTCGCATAACCCCGACGCGACGACGCAACTGGAGATATGGCTCAAGACCGGATGCACAAAGCCATCGCAAACGCGACCCTCCGGCGCTCCCGCCTGGGACCTTACGCTCTCTTCGACGGATATGGTCGACATCGCAGGAAACCTGCCCAAGGGCGATCAGAACTTCGTCGGCTGCGTCGTGGAGGGCAGGCCTTCGGGTGTCAAGGTGAAGTTCGGATACGTGCACGATGTCGGAGGAAATCGCCAACTCCAATCCCTGGTCGTTGGCGAAAATGGAAAGGCTTGCGTTGCATTTTCGTTCAATGGAGAAGTGGCGGACCTGGGCGCGCAACTCCTCGATCCGTCTCCTTCCGCAACGGCGCATATCCAGGTTTGGCCGGGTCGATGAGGCGGGGCGGAAACTAGGCGGCGCGGCTTGCGTCCTGCTATCGTGCCGTCATGGCCACTACCGACACGCGCCGCGAACAGATGTTCCCCACGCTCCCGGCGGCGGAGATCGATCGCTTGCGCCGCTTCGGCGAATTGAAGCGGTTCGGGAAAGGCGAATTCCTGGTGCGCGCAGGGGAGGAATCGCACGGCCTGACGCTTGTTCTTTCGGGCGAGGTCGAGGTCACGCCGCACGAACGGCAGCACAAGGGCGAGATCATCGTCCGCTACGGCTGCGGCTCGTTCCTGGGCGAACTCGCGCAGCTCTCCGGCCGGCCCGCGCTGGTGGACGCCACCGCGGCGAGCGACGTCGAAGCGATCGTGATCCCGCCGGCACGGCTGCGCGAGCTGCTCGTCGCCGAAGCCGAGATCGGCGAAAAGATCATGCGCGCGCTGATCCTGCGGCGCGTCAAACTGCTCGAAGAAGGCGTGGGCGGCCCGATCATCGTGGGCGACGTCGCCGACCGCGACGTGCTCAGGCTCGAGAATTTCCTCAATCGCAACGGTCACCCGTTCCAGCTGATGGACGACGACCAAACCGACGCGGCGGCGCTGATGGACAAGTTCCATCTGACCCGCGCCGACCTGCCCATCGTCATCTGCATGGACGGACGCTTGCTGCGCAATCCGAGCGAGAACCAGCTCGCGCGCTGCATCGGCCTCACTCATGCGATCGATCAGGACAAAGTCCACGACGTGACGATCGTCGGCGCCGGCCCTGCGGGACTTGCGGCGGCAGTCTATGCGACGTCCGAGGGCCTGAGCGTGATCGTGCTCGATTGCCGCGCCTTCGGCGGCCAGGCGGGCGCGTCGGCGCGCATCGAGAACTATCTGGGCTTTCCCACCGGCATCACCGGTCTGGCGTTGATGGCGCGGGCCTACAATCAGGCGCAGAAATTCGGCTCCGAGATGGCAATCCCGGAAGAAGCGATCCGCCTGAGCGAAGACAATGGAAACTTCGTCTTCGAACTCGCGGGCGGCCAGAAGGTCCGCGCCCGCGCCGCGGTGATCGCCACGGGCGCGGAGTACCGGCGCCTCGACGTCGCCGACATCGCCGCCTACGAAGGTGCCCATGTTCATTACTGGGCGTCGCCCCTGGAGGCGCGGCTCTGCGCAGGCCAGGAGGTTGCGCTCGTCGGCGCCGGCAATTCCGCCGGACAGGCCGCGGTGTTCCTGGCAAGCCACGCCGCCAAGGTCTGGATGATCGTGCGCGGCAAGAGCCTGGATGCCACGATGTCGCGTTATCTCTGCGACCGCATCGCGGCCCAACCCAACATCGAAGTGCTGACGCAAACCGAAGTCGTGGGACTTTCCGGCGGCAATGGCGCGCTCCGGAAAGTGCGCTGGCGCCATCGCGGCGACGGCAGCGAGGTCGAACGTGGCATCCGTCATCTTTTCCTTTTGATCGGCGCCGCCCCCAACACGAATTGGCTCGCCGGCATCGCGCGCGACGACAAGGGCTTCGTGTTGACCGAAAATCTGATGACCAACATGCCGGGCGTCTTCGCCATCGGCGACGTGCGCGCCGGCTCGGTCAAGCGCGTGGCCGCGGCCGTAGGCGAAGGCGCGCAGGTCGTGGCGGCCATCCACGCCTATCTCGCCGGCCGGGAGAAGACCGAATCCTCCCGGCCCGTTCCAGCGAACCCGCGCCTTGCTTGACGGCTCAGTAATAGGGGCCGCCGTGGAAAGCGCCGAGCAGCCACAAAATCAGCAGGACGATGATCACCAGGCCGAGCGCGCCGCCCAACCCAGGTCCGCCATAGGTCCTGTAGCCGTAATACCCTCCGCCGCCGCCGAGCAGCAGGATGACAAGAACGATGAGAAGCAGCAAATACATGGAACATTCCCTCTCGGATTTGTTAGGAAACGCCCAAACGCCGAACTCGGCAGCAGAAGGACCGCCCGCTAACAAATGAAAATCGCCACCTGGAACGTCAATTCGGTCAGACTGCGCCGCAACCTGGTGACGCGCTTCCTGCGCGCGGAACAGCCCGATGTGCTCGCCTTACAGGAGACCAAGGTCGTCAACGACCTGTTTCCTGCCGAGATCTTCGCACGACTGGGATACGTCCATCAGGCGATCCACGGCCAGAAGGGCTATCACGGCGTCGCCATCCTCTCGCGCCTCCCCTTCCGCGAAAGCAGCAGCCGCGAGTTCTGCGCCAACAGCGATTGCCGCCACATCCGGGTGGCGTTCGAGAACGGCGTGGAGCTGCATGACTTCTACGTGCCCGCCGGCGCCGACATTCCCGATCCAAAACTCAATCCGAAATTCGCGCACAAGCTCGATTTCCTGCGCGAGATGCGCGGTTTCTTCGAAGCGCGCGGCAATCGCGGCGATTCGGTGGTGCTGGTCGGCGATTTGAACGTGGCGCCGCTGGAGAACGACGTGTGGAGTCACAAGCAGCTTCTCGACGTGGTCAGCCATACGCCGGTCGAGACCGGCTTGCTGGGCGAGGTCAAGGCGTCGTTCGACTGGGTCGACGTAACCCGCAGCTTCGTGCCCGAGGACCAGAAGATCTATTCCTGGTGGAGCTATCGCGCCACGGATTGGGAAGCGTCGGACCGCGGCCGCCGGCTCGATCACATCTGGGTGTCGCCCGCGCTGAAGGACACGCTCAAATCCCAGGCAATCGTCAAAAAGATGCGCGGCTGGAAACTCGCCTCGGACCACGTTCCGGTGGTGGCGGAATTGGCGCTTTAGCCGGGCTATACTGCGCCAGGAATCGTGGGAAGGTTAGCCATGGGCTGGAAAGACGATCTGATCGCCGCCTATGTCGCGCGCGAGGCGGTGCGCGTCGGGCAGTTCAAGCTTGCCGGCGGCGGTACCAGCAACCTGTATATCGATGGGCGGCGAGTCTCGACCTATCCGAAAGGCCTGCGCGCGATCTGCGACGGCATGGTCGAAACCATCCGCGCGCACGATCTCTTGCCCGCCGGCTGCAATCTGGTGGCGCCGGTGATCAGCGGTATCCCCATCGTCACCGCGATTTCGCTCAAACTCGACGTGCCCTTCGTGATGGATCGCGGCAAGCCCAAGCAGCATGGGCTGGGCCAGCGCTTCGAGGGCGTGTTCGGCGCCGATCCGCGCTGCCTGATCGTCGACGATCTCATCACCGTGGGGTCGACCCTGGTGCAGACGGTCGAGGCCTTGCGCGAAACGGGGAAGAAGGTGAGCCACGCCGTCGTGGTGGTCGACCGCGAGGAAGGCGGCCGCGACCTGCTCAAGGCCATGGGCGTGACATTGCACGCGCTGCTCACCGCCGACGAATTGCGCGCGGCGGCGGGACGAACGTAGTTCGAATCCCTATTGTCCCCCGTGACTGGGATCGGCCCGTCGATCCACAATCAAGGTTCACGCGGAGTCGCGGAATCGAGTTCTTTTCCTCCGCGTTCTCCGCGGCTCCGCGTGAAAGACTGATCAGCGCCTCAGCTCGATCACGTCGAAGACCGATTCTTGCACCGGGAAAGGCAGCTCCAGCCGCGCACCGTCCTGCGTGGCGGTCAGCCGCCCGATCTGATCGTCGGGCGTGGCCCGCGCGCCTGCCGACGCGCCGGCGCCGGAATAAAAGTGCGGCCGTTCGCCCTTCACCCAGGACGCGCCGAGATACACATAGCCGTCGCCGTCGCGATACAGCGTGCCCTGCATGCGCTGCGTGCCGCTGAGCTTCTGGAAATAAAGCGTGCCGCCGCGGTCCGAGATGCGGCAGCGAAACCAGGTGTAGACCACCTTCGGCGTCATACCGCCGAGCTTGATGGTGCGGCAGCGCCATTCGCCGGTGACGTCGCCCCCGGTTGCAGGCGCGGACAATATCGCGCGCGCCTCGTCGCCGGATTCCGCGAGACCGCGGTCGCGAGCCTCATCAAGGCGGGAAAGCCTGTTCTGATCGAACGAGGAAGCGTGATCGCGCCAATCCGCGTGGGCCGCGGCCGGAAGGAGCATCGCGAAAGCGACCGAAAGTGCCTTAAGCGTCGCCCCGCGCATGGTTGTCTCCCTCTTGGCCGTTCTCGGGCCCGCTCCAGCCCTTGAGATCGGCGGTGGGCGGCATGCCCACCACATTGAAGCCGGCGTCGACGAAATGGATTTCGCCGGTCACGCCTGCCGAGAGATCGCTAAGCAAATAGAGTGCCGCCCCGCCGACATGGTCGAGTTCCACGGATTTCTTCAAGGGACTGTTGGCCTTGTTCCATTTGAAGACGGTGCGCGCATCGCCCACGGCCGAGCCTGCGAGGGTCCGCATCGGGCCGGCCGAAATGGCGTTCACGCGAATCCCGTCGCGGCCGAGATCGGCGGCGAGATAGCGCACGCTGGCTTCCAGCGCCGCCTTGGCCACGCCCATGACATTGTAGTTCGGCATCACGCGGCTGGCGCCCAGATAGGTCAGTGTCAGCATGGCGCCGCCGCCCTGGCCCATGTCCGTCGACATCAGCCGCGCGGCGCGCTGTGCAACCGCGGTGAAGGAATAACAGGAGATATCCAGCGATTTCTGGAAGTTGGCGCGGCTGGTGTCGACATAGCGCCCGGTCAGCTCGTTCTTGTCGGAATAGGCGATGGCGTGGACCAGGAAATCGAGCCCGCCCCACTCGCTCTTCAGAAGGTCGAAGGCCTTGTCCAGCTCGTCGTCCTTCTCGACATCGCCCGGCATCATGATGGTCGAATTGCCGTTCAAGAGCTTGCGCAGGCGCTTGGCCTGCGCCTCACCCTGATAGGTGTAGGCGATCTCCGCGCCGTGGGCTTTGAGGAAGCGCGCGATGCCCCAGGCGATGGAATGGTCGTTGGCCACACCCATTACCAAGCCGCGCTTGCCGCTCATCAATTGGCCGTTTTCAGCCATGTATCTGTCCCGCTTCGGGACGGCTTGGAGCCGTCCTCATATGGTTATTCATGCGTCGTACCGCCGGAAGACCAGCGAGGCGTTGGTGCCGCCGAAGCCGAAGCTGTTGGACATCGCCGTCTCGATCCGCGCGTCGTCGATGCGTTTGCGCACGATATTGGCGTCCGCGACCGCGGGATCGATCTCCTCGATGTTGGCGCTCTCGCAGATGAACCCGCTGCGCATCATCAGCAGCGTGTAGATCGCCTCGTGCACGCCGGCCGCACCCTGGCTGTGGCCGGTGAGCGACTTGGTGGCGCTGACCGGGGGCATGTTCCTGCCGAAGACCTCGCGGATCGCCTCGATCTCGGGCACGTCGCCCACAGGCGTCGAGGTGGCGTGCGGATTGATGTAATCGATCCTGCCCTTCACGCTCTCCAGCGCCATGCGCATGCAGCGCACCGCGCCCTCGCCCGACGGCGCCACCATGTCCGCGCCGTCGGCGGTGGCGCCATAACCCACCATCTCGGCATAGATCTTGGCGCCGCGCGCTTTGGCATGTTCCAGCTCTTCCAGGATCAGAATTCCGCCGCCGCCGGAAATCACGAAGCCGTCGCGGTTCTTGTCATAGGCGCGCGATGCCTTCGCCGGATTGTCGTTGAACTTGGACGACATGGCGCCCATGGCGTCGAAGAGCTGGGAGAGCGTCCAGTCGAGTTCCTCGCCGCCGCCCGCGAACATCACGTCCTGCTTGCCCCACTGGATCATCTCATAGGCATTGCCGATGCAGTTGGCCGAGGTCGAGCAGGCCGAGCTGATCGAATAGTTGACGCCCTTGGTCTTGAACCAGGTCGAAAGATTGGCCGAACAGGTCGACGACATCGCCTTGGGCACCGCGAAAGGCCCGATGCGTTTGGGCGAATTGTTCTGGCGCGTGATGTCGGCAGCGGCGACGATTGCTTTCGTCGACGGCCCGCCCGAACCCACGATCAATCCGGTGCGCGGATTGGAAACTTCGGAAGTTTCAAGGCCCGAATCCTGGATCGCCTGGTTCATCGCGACCCAGCAATAGCCTGCGCCGTCGCCCTGGAACCGCCGCGCGCGGCGGTCGACGATCTCGTCGAGATTGATCTTCAGACTGCCATGCACCTGGCTGCGGAAGCCGAGCCGCACGTAGTCCTCCGCGCGCTCGATCCCAGAGCGGGCCTCGCGCAACGAGGCCACCACTTCCTGCGCGTTGTTGCCGATGGAGGAGACGATCCCCATCCCGGTGACGACGACTCGCCTCATTGATGCTGCCGCTCCGCGACGCCGCCCGCCAACCCATCGCGGAACGGCAGGTTTTGACTATGCCGGCTGGGCCGCACGGCCGCTTTGCGCCAAGGCCGCAGCCGCATCGGTGAACAGGCCCACGCGCAGATCCTTGGCTTCGTAGATCGTCTTGCCGTCGACCTTCATGATGCCGTCGGCGATGCCCAGCACCAGCTTGCGCATGATGACGCGCTTGAGTTCGATGTAGTAGCTGACCTTCTTGGCGGTGGGCAGAACCATGCCGGTGAACTTGACCTCGCCGACGCCGAGCGCGCGGCCCTTGCCGAGTCCGCCGAGCCAGCCGAGGAAAAATCCCACCATCTGCCACATGGCATCCAGTCCCAGGCATCCCGGCATCACCGGATCGCCAAGGAAGTGGCACTTGAAGAACCAGAGGTTCGGGTTGACGTCGAGTTCGGCCTCGATGACGCCTTTGTCGGCCGCACCGCCCTTTTCGCAGATCCGCGTGATGCGGTCGAACATCAGCATGGGCGGATAGGGCAGTTGCGGATTGCCGGGACCGAACAATTCGCCGCGGGCGCAGGCGAGCAAGCCTTGCAGGTCGAAACTGGTTTTGCGTGCCGGGTTGGGGGTGTCCAATTTAACGCTTCCTTCGTGCAGGTCTTGACTTGGGCGGGGCTTGCGCCAATCTGAGTTAGAACGGTTCTAACCAAGCCGTGGGTATCCTAGCAAACATGAGGTGCGAGTGTCAGCCGCGCAAGAGCCCCGAACAAAAGTGATAGCTCGGAAATCCCGCGAAAAGTCCGGCCAAAAGACGGCGGAACGGCTGCGTGCGGCGGGCCTTCGCCCCACACGGCAACGCGTGGAACTGGCGGGCCTGCTGTTCGGCAGCGGCGACCGCCACCTGACCGCCGAGTCCTTGCATGACGAGGCGCGCGCGGCGGGGTTCAAAATCTCGCTCGCGACCGTCTACAACACGCTGCACCAGTTCACCGGCGCGGGCCTTCTGCGCCAGGTGATGGTCGATGCCGCTCGGAGCTATTTCGATACGAACGTTGATGCACATCAGCATTTCTATACCGAAGAGGATGGTATGCTGATCGACATCCCCGGTGAGACGATCCAGGTGGCCGGCGTGCCCCAGCCGCCCAAGGGCATGGCGCTGGACCGCGTCGACGTGGTGATCCGGCTGAAGCGGGTCTGAAATTTTTGTTTAGAATAGTTCTAAACTATTGACACGGCCCTTGGCCGGTTCCATCTTTGTCCGGCCCCGTTTTGAAGGACACCACCATGACCGCACTCAAGGACAGCAAGACCGCCCAGAATCTTCGCGACGCGTTCGCCGGCGAAAGCCAGGCCAACCGCCGCTATCTCTACTTCGCACAGAAAGCCGACGTCGAAGGCTATAACGACGTCTCCGCCGTGTTCCGCTCCACCGCGGAAGGCGAGACCGGCCACGCGCACGGCCATCTGGAATATCTCGAGGCCGTGGGCGATCCCGCGACCGGCCAGCCGATCGGCGACACCACGCTGAACCTCAAGGCCTCGATCGCCGGCGAGACACACGAATACACCGACATGTATCCGGGCATGGCCAAGACCGCGCGCGACGAAGGCTTCGACGAGATCGCCGACTGGTTCGAGACCCTGGCCAAGGCCGAGAAGTCCCACGCCGGCCGCTTCCAGAAGGCGCTCGATACGCTGGGTAAGTAATCACAACTGTCGTCCCCGGCGAACCCGCGCATGAAATGCGCGGGTGAGGGAACGGGACCCAGGTGTCGGAAGACGGAACTCAGAAGTCAGAAATCAGAAAAGAACATTCCGACTTCCGATTTCTGTCTTCTGACTTCGGATACCTGGGTCCCCCTTCCCCTCGCGTTGCTCACGCGACGCTCGGCCGGGGATGACAAGGGTTTTTTGAATGAGCAAAGAAGGCTCCCTCGACGCGCCGATCCGCCACCCGATCGCGTGGCGCGATCCGGACTTCACCGATCCGGTGAAGCTCGACGCCGAGATGCGGCGCGTGTTCGACATCTGTCACGGCTGCCGGCGCTGTTTCAATCTCTGCGACTCCTTCCCGCGCCTGTTCGACCTGATCGATTCCAATCCGACCGAAGACGTCGAGGGCGTGAAGTCGGAGGATTTCTCCAAAGTCACCGAGGCCTGCACGCTATGCGACATGTGCTTCATGACCAAATGTCCCTATGTGCCGCCGCATCCCTTCCAGGTGGATTTCCCGCATCTGCTGCTGCGCCATCGCGTCGCCGAAGTGAAAGCGGGCAAGGTCGATTTCACCCAACGCCAGCTCGCCCAGATGGACCGCAACGGCCGCTTCGCCGTGCCGCTCCACGGCATCGTGAATTGGGGCGCGAAGAAGGACAATGCGCTGACCCGTCCGGCGATGGATTCGCTGCTGCATATCGACCGCGACGCGGAGCTGCCGAATTTCGCCGGCCAGACGTTTCTGCGCGCCGACAAGAAGCATCCCGGCACGGTCAATGCCGCGGCGCCGGCCTTCGGCAAGCGCAAGGCCGCGCTTTTCGCCACCTGTTTCGTCAACTACAACAAGCCCGACACCGGCATGGCCGCCCGCGCGGTGCTGAATCATCTGGGCGTGGAGACGCGTGCCGCCTATCCCGGCTGCTGCGGCATGCCGTATCTGGAACAGGCTGAGATGGAGAAAGTAGCCGAGCAGGCGCGCAAGGTCTCCGCCGATCTCGTCAGGCTGATCGACGAGGGCTACGACATCGTCACCCTGACCGCGTCGTGCGGGCTGATGCTGAAGTTCGAATGGGCGCTGGTCGTCCCTGACGACGAAAACGTCAAGCGCCTCGCCAAAGCCGTGTTCGACATCGACGAATATGTCGTCGACATCGCGAAGAAAGAGGGACTGCCGCAGGGTCTGAAGCCGTTGCCCGAAGGCGTCACCGTGCACATGGCCTGTCACGCGCGCGCGCAGAACATGGGCCCCAAGGCGGCGGAGATGCTGCGCCTGATCCCCGAGACGCCCGTCGACGTGATCGAGCGCTGTTCCGGTCATGGCGGCACCTTCGGCGTCGTGAAACAGACGCATCAGGTGGCGGTAAAGGTGGGCCGGCCGGTGTTCCGTGCGGCGGCGCAACAGGCGCGCGGCCACATCGCGTCGGACTGCCCGCTCGCAGCCCAGCACATCGTGGGAAACGTGAAACAGATGGCGGAGAAGGAGGGGAAGACCGCCCAAGTGAAAGAGCCCGAACACCCGATTCAGATCCTGGCACGGGCGTACGGCTTGCTGGGGTCTGCGAATGCCTAAAGAGCAGCACCGTATCGTCGAAAGCGACATCCTCTCCGACGTCGAATATGAGAAGCGGCGCAAGGAGTTGCGCGCGCAGGCCATCGCGATGAAGAAGAACCGCCGAATCGAGGTGGGACCCTTCGCGACCTTCTATTTCGAGAGTTACGACACGATGTGGCTGCAGGTGCAGGAAATGCTGCGCATCGAGAAGGGCGGCAAGGCGCAAATCGCCGGCGAGCTCGAGGCCTACAACCCGCTGATCCCGCAGGGCCGCGAGCTGATCGCCACCTTGATGCTCGAAATCGAGGACGCCGCGCGGCGCGAGCGCGTGCTGCGCACCCTGGGCAATATCGAGGACACCGGGTTCCTCGAACTCGAGGGCGAGCGCATCGCCGGCAGGCCGACGGAATACGAAGACCGCACCACGCCGGAAGGTAAAACCTCATCCGTGCACTGGCTGCGCTTCGTCTTCACGCCGGAACAGATCGCGAAGTTTCGCGACGGCAAGGGACAGGCCGTGCTCGGCTTCAGCCATCCCAATTACAGCCACATGGCCGTGATCCCGCCGCAGGTCCGCGCCGAGCTGGCGAAGGATTTTGCCTAATCCGCGGTTGTCATCCCCGGCGAGCAGCGCGAAGCGCTGCGAGGTCAAGGGGACCCAGGTGGTTCGACTATCTCGAGGCTTTCCGCCTGGGTCGCCTTCCCCTCACGCTGCTGCGCAGCGTTCGGCCGGGGATGACAATTCGATGGATTGGGTTTTCATCTGCGCATACAACGCCGCGATGCGCTTCACCGCTTCTTCCGATTCCGCGCGGTCCACGGTCTCGTTCGCATCGTTGTAGCCCTTCATGTCGCCGCCTTCGAGCATCTGGATGCCGATGCCGTCACGCCGCGACAGCGCAAGCACGCCGTCGTAATAGACGCCGTAGTCGACTTCCGGCTGCGGGATCAGCCAGCCCATCTGGCCGCGCACCGGTACGACGCTCTCGTCCTTGCACAAGGTGCGCGCGCCATAGCCTGGGCAGTTGATGATCACTTTCTCCTTGAGCCGCGAGACCTCGCCCAGCGCGCCAAACTCGGCCTGCATGAACCTGCCGCCGGCGGCGAAGAAATCGTTCAGCAGCGTGTGGCCATAATCGGCGATATTGAACTGCATGAGCGAGGTGCGGCGCACGCTCGAGGTCGCCGGAAACGGCGTGGCACCCGGTGGGAGCTCCTCGCCGGCGGGCCAGATGTCGGCAATGCGGTCGCGGTAGCTTGCAAACGGCAGTGACTGGGCGGGAGCATGAGCGTTGTGCGCGCCGCCGCTCAGGAAATAGCGGTCCGTCCATTCCACGGGATTTCCGGGCAAGCCCAGATAGCGGCGATAGGTATGGAACGAGATGCGCGCCATCCTTTCCCACAGCGCGGGAAAGTCCGGCGACACGGCAGTGTCGAGCGCGATGCGCGAATCGGGCGTCCAGCTTCCGGTGGCACGGGCCGAGCGCGTATCGGGCAACATCTCGCGCGCATAGATCGTGACCTGTGCGCCGGCCTCCTGGGCCACGATCGCCGAGGTCAGGCCGATCGCGCCGCAGCCGATGACGGCGATCTCCTTCGGGCTCGCCTGCATCGCCTTCTCCACCGCGACATGGGCCGAGCCCCAGGAGAGCGACCAGCCGCTGCCGCCATGGCCGTAATTGTGCACGACAAGCTTGTGGCCGACCGTCTCGCTATCCAGCCGCGGACCCGCGGCGCGGAACGGCCTGAGGCAGACCGTGATGTCGAACACGCGGTTCAGATCGGCGCGGATCGGCGCGAGCGCGATCGTCGACCCCGTGCGCGGCGGCGGCGCGGTCGCGCAGCCGGCAAGCCCCAGCGCGGCGAAGCTCGCCGAGCTCTGGAGCAAACGCCGCCGGTCGAGGCCCCCGCGCATCGGATCAGCGCGGCGGTCCGCCCATGAAGTCCATCTTGCCGAGCTCGACGCCGACATGGCGCAGGATCGCGTAGGCCGCGGTGGCGTGGAAGAAGAAGTTCGGCAGCGAGAACTGAAGCAGATATTGCTGGCCCTTGAAGGTGAGATCGCCGCGCGGCGTCTTCATCACGACGTCGCGGGTTTCGCTGCCGTCGATCTGCTCCGGCTTGAAGCTCTGCACATGGGCGATGGCGCGCGCGATTCGGGCCTTGAGCTCGTCGAAGCTGGTCTCAGTGTCGGGAAACGACGGCGGCTCGGTGCCGGCAAGCCGCGACATGCCGCGCACCGCCTGGTCGGTGAAGATCTGCACCTGTTTCACCAGCGGATGCATGTCGGGATAGAGCCGCGCGTCCAATATCCGCGCCGGATCGATCTTCTTCGCCTCGGCGAAAGCCGCGCCCTTGTCGAGCACGGCGGAGATGGAATTCAGATACTGCAGATAGACCGGCGCTGAGGCCTGGTACATCGAGATGGTCATACGGTTCTCCCGGAGTTCGTTTGCGGCGCACTTAACCGCATTCCCGTCAGTGCTTCCAGTTCGGCGATGGCCTGTGGACCGCTTTCGACCTTGATCGTGGCCATGCCCATGGCGCGGGCGGGCTTCAGGTTGCCGCCCAGGTCGTCGAGATAGATGCAGGCCTTGGGCTCGACCTCCAGCATCTCGCACATCAGGCGATAGATGCGCGGATCGGGCTTGCGCATGCCGATCTTGGCGGATTCGATCACCGCGTCGAACAGCTCCATGATCTCGCGCGCATACATGCTGCGCCCGGCTTCGGTGCCGCCGGCCGCATTGTGCGGCATGTTGTTGGTGATGCAGCCGGTCTTGAAGCGGGTCTTTATGAGGCGCAGCGCCTCGATCATCTCGGGGCGGAACTGGCCGGCAAGGAGCGGCAGGATATCGCGGCCGGGGACGCGATGGCCGTGCGCCCGGGCTTCTTCCGCAAAGGCGCGGTCGAAGGCGTCGATGTCGATCTCGGCGCGCTCGAACAGCGCCCAGGCATTGTTCTCGTGGTTGGTCGAATTGATCTTGCGGATCAGGTTTTCAGGGAGGCCGCGTTCGCGCTCATAGGCCGCGAAGGCCTCGAAGGGCGAAGAGGTGAACACCCCGCCGAAATCGAAAATCACCGCTTCGATCATGTGCTTTCCCGATGGCGCCGGCCCTTGCGCAGACCAAGCAGCCGCGCCCTAATCGGTCAAGAGGTGAGCGATGAGTGCGACCGAGCCGTTTACCCCCGAGGAAAGTTCAGGGGCCGCACCCGGCCGGGGGCGGCTGGCGGGCCGTCGCATCCTGGTCGTGGGCGGCGGGCAGATGGACATCGGCGAGCCGGACACGCCCGTCGGCAACGGCCGGGCGATGTGCATGCTGTTCGCGCGCGAAGGCGCCGCGGTCGCGGTCACCGACCGGGACGGCGCGAGCGCCGCCGCCACCGTATCGCTGATCGAGCGCGAGAACGGACAAGCCTTCGCCATCGAAGCCGATGCCTCCAAGGACGCGGACGTCGCGCGCATGGTCGACGAGGCCGTGAACGGCCTCGGCTCGCTCGACGGGCTTGTGCTCAACGTCGGCATCGGCGCGGGCGGACCCTGGCTTGAAGGCACCACGCGCGAAAGCTGGGACAAGGTCCTGGCGGTCAATCTCACCAGTCACATGCTGAGCGTGAAGGCGGCGATGCCGAAACTGGCGGACGGCTCGTCCATCGTCTTCGTCTCGTCCGTCGCCGGATTGACCGCCGGCAGCCGGCTTCCCGCCTATGACGCTTCGAAAGCTGCATTGTCGGGCCTGTGCCGTCATGTCGCCTTCGAAGGCGCGCGGCGCGGCATCCGCGCCAACGTCGTCGCACCGGGATTGATGGACACCTCCATCGGCCGGCTTGCGACCCGCGGCCGACCCAACCGCACGGCAACCAACATCCCGCTCGGGCGTCAGGGGACGGGCTGGGAGACGGCTTACACCGCGCTGTTCCTGATCTCCAACGAAAGCGCCTACGTCACCGCACAAATCATCGCCGTCGACGGCGGGTTGAGCGGGATATAGGAGAGAAAGCTATGAGTGTTATCGTCTACGAACATCCGCTCTCGCCCTATGCGCAGAAGGTCAAGATCGCGCTCGACGAGAAGGGCGTGGAATACGAGGCCAGGATGCCGGCCGCCATCGGCAGCGGCCAGCCCGACCGCGAATTCCTGCGCTCCAATCCGCGCGGCGAAGTGCCGTCGCTGGTCGACGACGATTTCGCGGTCTTCGATTCGACCATCATCCTGGAATACATCGAGGACAAATGGCCCTCGCCCGCGCTTTTGCCCGAAAGCCCCCGCGCCCGCGCCGACGCGCGCATGATCGAAGAAGTGATGGACACCGCCTTCGAGCCGATCAACTGGGGCCTGGGCGAGATCCGCTGGTTCAAGCGCGCGAGCGGCGAACGCGCCCGCACTTTGGAGGCGCATGCGTCGGCACAGGCGCGCGGGATTTTCGCATGGCTGACGCGGCAGTTGGGCAGCCGCGAATGGTTCGGCGGCGAGCGCTTCGGCTGGGCGGACGTGTCGGTCGTGCCCTATCTCAATGGCGCGCGCGGCAACGGCATCGGGCCCGACGAGACCTCGCCGCTCGGCCGCTGGCTGGCACGGGCCAATGAACGTCCGTCGGTCGCAAAATCCGCCAAGGCAGCCGAGGCGGTTCGCGCGTCGATGAAGGACGTGCACCACGCCATCGAGAGCGGCGTCTTCAAGCGCGAATACCGCGACCATCGGCTGGAATGGATGATTCGCGCCGGCGGATGGGAAGTGGTGCGCGAAGGCATGGAGCGCGGCAACATCCGCTTTTCGAATGAGATTAAATGATGCGCGAGATCATCCTGCACCACTATCCCACCTCCCCCTTCTCCGAGAAGATCCGAGTCGCCTTCGGCATCAAGCGCCTTTCCTGGCGCTCGGTCGAAATCCCCAACATGATGCCCAAGCCCGACCTGATGCCCTTGACCGGCGGTTATCGCAAGACGCCGGTGCTGCAGATCGGCGCCGACATCTTCTGCGACACGCAGATCATCCTGCGCGAATTGGAGCGGCGCCATCCCGAACCCCGGCTGTTCGACGGCGGCCTCGACTATGCGCTCGCCTTCTGGAGCGACAAGCAGGTGTTCATGCCGAGCGTGGCGTTGGTCTTCGCCGAGGTGGGCGACATGGTGCCCGAAGCCTTCAAACAGGACCGCGCCAGGATGTCCGGCGGCACGTTCTCGACCGAGGCGCTGAAGGCCGCGGCGCCGTTCGCGCGCGAGCAGTGGCGCGCGCATGCCGCTTTCGTCGCAGCGACGCTGATGGACGGCCGCGCGTATCTGCATGGCGATGCGCCACGTGCCGCTGACATCCATGCCTATATGAATTTCTGGTGGATCAGGGCGGCGATTCCCCATGTCGCGCCGGCGCTGCTCGAGGAGTTTCCGGCCATCGACGCCTGGTGCGCACGCATGGCCGCGCTGGGTCACGGCAAGCCAATGCCGATGGATTCAAAGGATGCACTCGCGACCGCGAAAGCTGCTATGCCGCAAGCGCAGGAGGCGCAGGACCCGTTCGGCAAGTATCAGCCTGGAGACAATGTCGCCGTCGCCGCCGACGACTACGGCCGCGATCCGGTGGCCGGCGCCATGATCTTCGCCAATGCGCAGGAGATCGCCATCCGCCGCAGCGCGCCGGAAGTGGGCGAAGTTGCCGTCCATTTTCCGCGCGCAGGCTTCACCGTGACGAAGGCCTGACCATGGATACGCCGTTCGAACCGGTCGTCGAGACTGCGCAAGGCCGGATCAAGGGCCTGGCCAAGGACGGCGTGCTGCGTTTCAACGGCATCCCGTACGCCGCGCCGCCCATCGGACCGCTGCGCTGGCGCATGCCGGAGCCGCCGCTGGCCTGGGACGGCGTGCGGGACTGCACGCGCTTCGGCAACATCGCGCCGCAGATCAAGAGCGCGGCCGAACGTCTGCTCGGCGGCACCCCGGGAGAGCAATCCGAAGACTGTTTGTTCCTCAACATCTGGACGCCTTCGCTCGACGGCGCCTCGCGGCCGGTGATGGTGTGGATCCATGGCGGCGCCTTCGTCACCGGCGCCGGAAGCCTGGGCACCTACAACGGCAAGCGCCTTGCCAACTTCGGCGATGTGGTGGTGGTGACGATCAATTACCGGCTTGGCGCTTTCGGCTTCCTCAATCTGCACGATGCCAGTGACGGCCGGCTGCCCGGCACCGGCGCGGAAGGAATCGTCGATAAGATCGCGGCTTTGCGCTGGGTAAGAGAGAACATCGCGGCGTTTGGCGGCGATCCCGGAAACGTCACCATCTTCGGCGAGTCGGCGGGCGCGATGAGCATCGGCGCGCTGCTGGCGGCGCCCGAGGCGCGCGCCCTGTTTCACAAAGCGATCCTGCAATCGGGCGCGGCGCATATCGGCCGCAAGCGCGAGGATTCCGCGAAGATCGCGAAGCTCTTCCTCGATGCGCTCGGTGCACACGACGCAGCGGCACTCCAGTCGGCGCCGCAAGAGGAGATACTCCGCGCGCAAGGCGAGGTTCTCGATCGCCCGCGCGACACGGGCGGCTTGCCTTTCGGGCCCACCATCGACGGCGACGTGCTGCCGCAGCGTGCCGTTGCGCGCGTGCGGGCGGGATCCGCGGCAGGCGTTCCAGTCCTGACCGGCACAACCAGACACGAGTGGAAGCTGTTCACCGCCGCGCGGCCGAAACTCCGGCTGATGAACGAAGCGAAGCTCAAGCGCTATACGAGCGCGCTTGTCGGCGAGGAACACGCAGAGGCTTTGCTTGCGGCCTATGGCGGAGGTTCCGCGTTCGAGCGCTGGAACGCGGTGATGACGGACCATTCCTTTGCCGTTCCCGCGGCGCGGCTTCTGCAGGCGCAAGCGGCGCACGCGCCGGTGTATGCCTATCGCTTCGACTGGTGCTCGCCCTTGCTGGGCGGCGTGCTCGGTGCGTGTCATGCCTTGGAATTGGGTTTCGTCTTCGGCACCTATAACGAAAAGATGGCCGGCGCCTTATTCGGCAGCGGACGCGACGCCGATGCGCTTTCGGCGGCGATGATGCAGAGCTGGATCCAATTCGCGCGCAGCGGCGATCCCTCCAGCGATCTCACCGGAACCTGGCCGCGTTACGATGCGCGGTCGCGTGCCACCATGATGCTGGGCGACGGCGCGCCGTATGTCGCGCATGCGCCGGACGACGAGCGCCATGCCGCCTGGGATGCGATCGACGATTGGTCGGTTGGTCCCTAAAGCTTTATTTCATCGTCATCACCCGGTCGCGCTTCTTCGCGCGATCCGGGTGACCCATTCTGTCTTGCATCCGTAGCGGCAGCCTGCGGACGGGCGATGACGAACTTTTCTTGGTTGCGATCAATCCAGCGCGAAGACCAGTGCTTTCAGGTAAGCGCTCTCCGGCAGCATCGGATGCACCGGATGGTCGGGACCTGCGCCGGCTTGACGAATGAGGCGCGCTGTGCGGCCGGCGCGCTCGATGCCCAGCGCGCATTCCAGCGCAAACCGTTCGGCATCGATGTTGTGCGAGCACGACGCCAGCAACAGGAACCCATCGCGTGACACGACGCGTGCCGCAAGCCGCGCCAGCTTGCGATAGGCCTTGGCGCCAGCCTCCAGATCCTTGCGCGCCTTCACGAAGGGCGGCGGATCGGCGACGACGATGTCGAATGTCTCGTTCGCTGCACCCAGCCGCTCCAACTCCTCGAACACATCCGCCTTGACGAATTTCGCGGCGAGGCCGTTGGCCTTTGCGGAGTCTTCCGCGAGCGCAAGTGCCGGCGCCGAACTGTCCAGCGCCACCACTTCTTTCGCGCCGGCCTTCGCCGCAGCAAGCGCAAAGCCGCCGCTGTGGCAATAGGCATCGAGTACGGTCCTGCTGCTCGCGAGCGACGCGACGAAGGCGCGGTTGTCGCGCTGGTCGTAATACCAGCCGGTCTTCTGCCCCGACGCGAGATCGGCGAAATAGCGGATGCCGTTCTCGTGCACCGCCACACGCCCGAGATTGCCTTCGACTTTGAGCGGTAGACCTTCCAGCGACCGCGATGGCGCGTCGCCGCGAAACATCACCTTGTCGCTGCCGAGCGCAGCCAGCAGCGGCGCGCGCAGCCGTTCCATGCCCGCGGTGGTGATCTGAACCGCATAAGCATCGCCGAAGCGATCGATCATGAGGCCCGGGAGATGGTCGCCCTCGGCGTTGATGAGACGATAATAGGGCTCGGCGTAGAGCGCGTCGCGAAGCGCCCGCGCCCGTGAAATGCGCGCCGCAAAGAATGTCTCGTCGGGCACGAGGTCCGGCGCTTCGTCCAGCCTGCGCAGCGCAATCAGGCTGTTCGGGTTGAAATAGAAGGTGCCGAAGGGCTGGCCGTCGTCGCCGACGACATTGACGACGCTGCCGGGCTGAAGCGCCTTCGCCGCGGCACTCATCTCGATCTCGTTCGAGAAGGCCCAAGGCGCCCCCATGCGCAGGCGGCGGCCCTGCTTGGCTTTGAGGCGGATTGCCGGGTGTGCGCTCATCGGAACCTCGGTTAGCATGGCGGCGGCCGAACGACGAAGGGAATCGCGATGGCGGACAATCCGGCGGCAAAATTCGCGTCCATGCGGGGCAAGACCCCGGAGGAAGCCAAGTTCTTCTGGACCGGCGGTCCGGTGGAGGTGGCCGAGAGAACCTGGTTCGCCTCGCAGTTCTCCGGCTGCACCGCCTTCGAGACCGATGACGGCCTGGTCCTGGTCGATACCGGCACCCGCCAGTTCGCGCCGATGATCGCGGCGATGCTGCGCCAGAAGACGCAGGCGCCGGTCCACACCGCGATCTATACCCACGGCCATATCGATCATGCGTATGGCCTGGAAGCTTTCCTTGCTCCTGGCCAGAAGCGGCCGCGCGTGATCGGTCATCGCGCCATGCCGGCGCGGTTTGCCCGCTATCAAACGACTGCGGGACACAATGCCGCGCTCAACGCCCGCCAGTTCGGCGGCACCGTGGAGGCGCAAGGCGGCGACGCGTTCCAGGCCTTTGGCGCACAGCCCATCGCGCCGGACACGCTCTATGACGAGCGGCTGGACATCACGGTCGGCGGCCTGCGCTTCGAGATCCGTCACTGCCGCGGCGAGACCGACGATCACAGCTGGATCTGGTGCCCGGAGCGCGGCGTCGTCTGTCCTGGCGACCTCTTCATCTGGGCCGTGCCGAACGACGGCAATCCGCAAAAGGTGCAGCGCTATCCCTGGGAGCGCGCGAAAGGTCTGCGCCAGATGGCGGCGCTGGCGCCGCAGGCGCTCTGTCCCGGCCATGGCGGCCCGGTCGTCGGCGACCGCGGCAAGATCATCCGTATGCTGAGCGAGACCGCGGAATTCCTGGAGACGGTCACTGCGCGCGCCTTGGCCGCGATGGAGAACGGCTCGCCGCCGCATGTCGACATCGTCACCGGCATCGCGCTGCCGAAATCGGATTCGCCGTGGCTGCAGCCGGTCTATGACGACACCGAATTCCTGGTGCGCAACGTCATCCGCTATTACGGCGGCTGGTGGAGCGGACGGCCGAGCGAACTCAAGCCTGCACCGCGCGCAGAGCTGGCATGCGAAATTGCTTCGCTATGCGGCGGCGCCGCCAAGCTGGCGGAACGCGCGCGCGATCTCGCGAACAAGGGAGAGATGCGGATCGCGTCGCATCTTGCGGATTTCGCGCTGGAGGCGGAGCCGCTAAACCCGTCCGTCCAGCAGGCCGTAGCGGAAGTCTACGAAAAGCGCGCCGATGGCGAGACCAGCTTGATGAGCGTCAACATCTTCCGATCTGCGGCCGCCTATGCGCGCGCCGGACGGGCCTATCGCTGAACCGGCCCTATTGTCGCCACACTGATCCCTAGAACCGCGCCGCGTTCGTCAGTCCGGGGGCGCGCAAGAAAGACGCGGTCGCGCCGGCGGCGGATGATCCTGGCGCCGTCGTCCGCATCGGGAGTTCGATGTCAGAACCATACAAGACGGCCGATGAATTGCAGAGCGGCATGCTTTCCGGCGTTCATGCGGCGTGGCGCGACACAACCGCGGGCAGACTCGCGCCCAAGCGCGAGGAAATCACGCCCGCCTTGCTCAAGACCGCTCTGCCCTGGATCTGGATGATCGACGTTGTCGACCGCGGCGCGGATTTCCGCTTCCGGCTTGCAGGAGATCGCGTGATTCAGTTCATGGGCCGGCGCTATGCCGGGGAGCTGCTCTCAAGCTTTGCCGAGGAGCCGTTTTTCCAGCGCATGCGGCACGCGCTGCTGGAATGCCTGCGCCGGCGCGAGCCGGTCGCTGTCGGGCCGATGCGCTCGCTGATGAAAGGCAAGGAATACCTGGATTTGGAGGTCGTGGTGCTGCCTCTTTCCGAGGACGGCAGCGAGATCACTACCCTGTTTGGGGCCATGGAAGCCCGCCCAATCGAGCGGATCTTGCCCAAAGGCTGAGGCCCCTGGCGTTCACCTGGTGCTTGCCTGACGGGGCGGTCACCTTTTAGATGCACGCTTTCAGAAGGAGAACACCATGGCAGTCGATGGCAAGTACAATATCGTCGTGAAATCCCCCATGGGCGATCAGCCCTCCACGCTCGAGATCAACGCCGACGGTTCCGGCACGCAGTCGGCGCAAGGGCGCTCGCAGCCCATCGCGAACGGAAAAATCGACGGCAACAACGTTTCCTGGTCGAACTCGATCACCACGCCGTTTCCGATGACTCTCGAGTTCGCGGGCACCGTCGACGGCGACAAGATTTCGGGCAACGTCAAGGCGGGCTCGTTCGGCTCGTTCCCCTTCAGCGGAACGCGCGCCTGAGGAGACGTGTGCTAGGGTATGGCGGGGGGCGGTCCATCGCGGCCGCCCTTTTGTCTTGCAAGGACCGCACGACTTGAGACTGCATCCCGACGGCTGGCCCTTCATCGCGCTCGCAATGGCGCTCAACACGTTCCTGTTCGTGTTGGCGGGCTGGTACGGGCTGGTGCTGCTGCCTATCACACTGTGGTGCATCGCCTTCTTCCGCGACCCGGACCGCAACATTCCCGACGGCGAAGGTCTCGTCGTTTCGCCGGCCGACGGCGTCCTTCTGCCGGTGGCGCAGGCAAGTCCTCCGGACGAGCTCGGCATGGGCCCCGCGCCGCGCACGCGCCTCAGTATCTTCATGAATGTGTTCAACGTTCATGTGAACCGCATGCCCGCCGGCGGGACGGTGCTGAAACTGGCCTACCGGCCCGGCCGCTTCGTTAACGCCTCGTTCGACAAAGCGAGCGAACATAACGAACGGATGTCGATCCGGCTGGCGTTGAACGGCGGACGGGAACTCGCGGTGGTGCAGATCGCCGGGCTGGTGGCGCGGCGCATCCGCTGCGACCTGCGCGAAGGAGAGATGGTGCGCAGAGGCGCGCGATTTGGCATCATTCGCTTCGGCAGCCGCCTGGACGTATACCTTCCCGACGGCGCCGAGGTCGCGGTCCAGGATGGCGCCCGCGTGAAGGCGGGCGAAACCGTATTGGCGAGGCTTGCGTAACCATGGCCATCGAAAAGCTCACGGCGCGTCGGCGCATGCAGGAGCGCATCGGCGAACGGCTCGAGGATTTCTCGAGCGCGCGCCAGCGCATGCGCGAACGCATCGAGGACCTTTCCATCGCCAAGCTGGTGCCCAGCGTGCTGACCTTGCTCGGGCTTTGTTCCGGCGCGACGGCGATCCGCTTTGCGCTGGTGCAAGACTGGCGTCACGCGGTGGTAGCGATCATCGCGGCGACGGTTTTCGACATGCTGGACGGCCGCGCGGCCCGCGCCTTCGGCGCCGATACGCGCTTCGGCGCGCAGCTCGATTCGCTGGTGGACCTCGTAAGCTTCGGCGTGGCGCCGGCGGTCATCATCTTCATGTGGAGCCTGAACCGCATGGGCGATGCGGGCTGGGCGGCGGCGCTTTTGTTCTGCGCCTGCAGCGCCATTCGTCTCGCGCGCTTCAACATCCAGAGCGCGGCGGCGCGCGACGAAGGCGCGACCCAGGCCAATCCCTATTTCACCGGCTTGCCCATGCCGGCCGCGGCGTTCCTGGCCGTGCTGCCGATGATGCTGAGCTTCCAGGTCGGCGACCGCTTCGTGCGCATCTCGGGCTTCACCTCGGCCATCGTCGTGCTGGCGTCGGCCTTGATGGTAAGCCGCCTGCCGACGCCCTCGATCAAATACATGCATCTGCCGCGCAAGCTTCAGGTGGCGGCATTCGCGGGCTTCTGTGTCTTCGTGGCGCTGCTGATCAATTGGCCATGGCCGACGCTGACGGCGGGTTTCCTGCTGTATGCGGCCAGTATCCCCGTGATCCTGGTGCGCCAGTCGCGCGCGCGCGGCGATGACGGTGACGCGGTTGAGACGGACTGAGATCTAAAACGCCGCGCAGACCTCGCGCGTGGCCAGACCCACGGACTGCTGATGAAAGCGCGTCCGGTAGGCGTTCATCGCGCCATGCAGCTTGGACGTAAGCGCAGGACCGTTCGCCGTGATCACGATCACGACTTTCGACGACTCATGGACGGCAACGCCCTTGCGGTCGCGCCAAAAGCCGTTGCCGTCCGCGACCGTGAAACCATCGGGGAACGATTTGGCGAGCACCGCATCCGCGAAGTCCCGCCATTGCGCCTCGCTCACAATCCCATGCCCTTGGAGATCGCGGCCGAAGAACAATTCGGCCTCGATCATGGGCGTTTCGCCGACAACCGGACAGGCGCTCGCCGTCATTGCCGCGAGCGCAAGCCCCAGCATCAGGCCGCGATCCGCACGGGCAGGTTGGCATAGCCCTTGATGAAGCTCGAATAGATGCGTTCGGGCTCGCCCATCACTTCGATGAACTGGAAGCGCTTGAGGATCTCTTCCCAGACGATGCGCAGCTGCATCTCCGCCAGACGGTTGCCGACGCAGCGGTGAATGCCGAAGCCGAAGGAGAGATGCTGGCGCGCGCGCGGCCGGTCGATGATGAAGGCGTTCGGGTTATCGATCACCTCCTCGTCGCGGTTGCCCGAGACGTACCACATGACGACCTTGTCGCCCTTCTTGATCTTCTTGCCGCGCAGTTCGGTGTCGGCGAGCGCGGTGCGGCGCATATGGGCAAGCGGGGTCTGCCAGCGGATGATCTCCGACACCATGTTCGGGATCAGCGCCGGATTGTCGCGCAGCTTGCGGTACTCGTCCGGGTTTTCGTTCAGCGCCACGACGCCGCCGGTGATCGAATTGCGCGTGGTGTCGTTGCCGCCCACGATCAGGAGCACGATGTTGCCTAAGAACTCCATCGGCTCCATGTCCCGCGTGACGTCGGAATGCGCCATCATCGAGATCAGGTCGCCCTTGGGTTCGGAATTGACCCGCTCGTTCCAGAGCTGGGTGAAATAGGCCCCGCATTCGCGCAGCTCCTGGCGCCGCTGTTCGTCGGTGTCGACGATGCCGTGGCCGGGAATCGCGGTGGCGACGTCGGACCAGCGCGTCAGCTTGCGCCGCTCCTCGAAGGGGAAATCGAACAGGGTCGCCAGCATCTGCGTGGTGAGTTCGATCGAGACGCGGTCGACCCAATCGAAGGTCTCGCCGCGGGGCAATTCGTCGAGCATCCTGGCTGCGCGCTCGCGGATCGTGCCTTCGAGGCGCTCGAGATTCTCCGGCGCCACGATCGGGCTCACCACCTTGCGCTGCTTGTCATGCTTGGGCGGGTCCATGGCGATGAACATGGGGAGGCGGAAATCGGGCTGCTGGTCGCGGATGGTGATGCCGCCGAGGCTGGCTTCGGACGAGAACACCTGATGGTTGGTGTCCACCGCCATGATGTCGTTGTACTTGGTCACCGACCAATAGGGGCCGTAGAAGCTCTCGGCGCAGTAGTGCACCGGTTCTTCCCGGCGCAACCGCTCGAAATAGGGCCAGAACGCGTTTTGCTGGAACAGTGCGGGCTGGCTGACATCGATCTTGTCGAGCGGGATGTCGTAGGCGGGCGAACTTGGCTCGGCCTTCATCGCGGGCGCGGACATGGCGGACCTCCGGGGTATCCCCCCCGAACGGTAGGGCGACTTCGACAATTTGTCACGTCAACAAAGGGCTATTCGCCCGCCAACAACAGGTGCGCCGACGGTACAGGGACCGCCCGTCCCAGCCGTTTCGCTTCTTCGATCCAGCTTTCGATAGCGTCAGCAATGTTGCGCGCCGCTTCCTCGCGGGTTGCACCGTCGGACATGCAGCCGGGAAGATCGGGTACGGTCGCCACGAAACCGCCACCATCCTGATCGGAAAGCGTCTCGATAACCACGGCATAGTCACTGCGCATCGCTTCTGCCTCCAACGCGCTCGATGAAGCGGGTCAGCATCCGAATATACACCGGCTTGATCGGCCGGCGAAATGGCACGGTTAAGATTTCGCGCTGCGAAGGATGGGAAACCTTGTAGTGCGAACCACCGCCGGTGGGAGACCGGCAGGAAACGCCGTTCTCTCGGCACACCCGCTCGACATCCTGAATCGACCAATCGCCGGCAGGGTTGCGCTTCATCCTCTGCAGGATATCGCTCACCTAGGTGTGGAGCCTCAATAGGTTGTTTCCGGTCAGGCCGAGGCGGCTGATGGGCGGCTTGGAACCGATACTGCCATGAGGTCGATGCCAGTTGTAGCGGTGGATCCAATACGGCAGTTCGGC
>Ga0335083_10001480_pt1 | contig 32197 bp, 26 predicted proteins | sample Lox_Sample_42_FD_206716 | JGI IMG/M metagenome (GOLD analysis project Ga0335083, IMG submission 206716) | Soil microbial communities from Loxahatchee National Wildlife Refuge, Florida, United States - Lox_Sample_4.2 | ecosystem: Environmental > Terrestrial > Soil > Wetlands | place: USA...
CGAGCTCGTGGTCGAGCATCGCGAGCCGCGGTTCGCGGGCCAGCGCCAGTACGGGTTCCGCCACGGGATCGTGCGGGAGGCGGCGTACGCGATGCTGCCCGAGCGCGACCGCGTGCACGGGCATCGCATCGTCGGCGACTGGCTCGAGCGGCGCGGCAGCGACGCCGATGCGGTCGCGATCGCGGAGCACTTCGAACGCGGCGGCGATCCGGCGCGTTCGGTCGGCTGGTATCGCCGCGCCGCCGAGCACGCGCTCGAGGGCCACGATCTCGAATCCGCGATCGATCGCGCCGAGCGCGCGATCGCGGCCGCCGGCGACGCCGAGCCAGCGGTCATCGGAGCGCTCCGCCAGCTGCAAGCCGACGCGCACCTGTGGCGCGACGAGTACGCGCTCGCGATCGAGCGCGGCGACGCGGCGCTCGCGCGCTTGCCGGCCGGCAGCCCGGGCTGGCTCGCGGCCGCGGCCGCGGTGGCGCACGGCTGCACGCGCAAGCTCGAGACCGACCGCGTCGTGGAGCTCTGCCGCGCGCTCGCGGCGATCGCGCCGACGCCGGAGACCTGGCGCGACTTCGCGCGCGCGGTGTCGATGACCGCCTCGACGCTGCTGTGGAGCAACGAGAGCGCGCTGGTCGAGCAGCTCTACGCGAAGCTCGATCGCATCGCGATCGACGCGAGCGCGGATCCCGCGACGCTCGCGCACGTCGGCCTGGCGCGCGCGTGGCGCGCGTTCCACGCCGGTGACTTCGCCGAGTCGTACCGGCTCGATCTCGCGACCGAGCAGTGGCACATCGCGGTCGGCGACCTGCGCCAGGCGGCGCAGCAGCGCGCGAACGTCGGCTACGACGAGATGATGCTCGGCGCCTACGCGCTGGCCGAGGCCTCGCTGACCGACGCGATCGCGATGGCGCAGCGCATGGGGCTCGCGCAGGTGACGAACCAGGCGCGCCACAACCTCGGGCTCGCGCTCGCACGCCAGGGCCGCCTCGACGAGGCGCGCGCGGTCGAGCGCGCCGCGCTCGACGCGTTCGCGGCGCAGGACGCGCACCGGCTGGCGTCCGCGTCGAACAACTACCTCGCGATGATCGAGATCGCGGCCGGGAACTACGCGGCCGCGGTGGACTACTCGCGTGCCGCGATCGACAAGACTCCGGATGCGCCGGCGATGCGGGTCCAGTTCCACGGCACGCTGTCGCGTGCGTACCACCTCGCGGGCGACCTTCCGGCCGCGCTCGCGCACGCGCGCATCGCGATGCGCATGATCGACGAGCAGGGCCGCCCGGAAGAGGGCGAGGTCGACGTCTACGTCGCGTACGCCGAGATCCTCGCCGCGACGGGCGCGCACGCGCACGCGCGCCGGACGCTCGCGCTGGCGGTGGCGCGGATCCGCGAGGCCGCCGCCCGCATCGCCGATCCCGAGTGGCGCGACAGCTTCGTCCGCGCCGTCCCCATCCACGCGCGCGCGTTCGAGCTCGCGCACGCGTGGGGCGTCGATTGATCCGGCTCCTTAGCGCGTGGCGCGGTTCGCGCGCAAGCTCCGAAACGTAAAGCGTGTTCACGCCGGAATCGGGAGTACACACGGGTCTGTGGATAAACCGTGGACCAGTTGGTGACTCGCGCGCAGATCTTGTCGAGATCGCTCCTGCTGGATCGCGGCTGCACAAAAAAGCGTCACTTTCCGGCGAGAGTTTGCTTGGCCTCGTCCCACAGCGCGTCCATCTCGTCGAGCGTCGACTGGCGTGGAGTTTTTCCACGCTCGGCGAGCCGATCCTCGACGAGCTCGAACCGGCGCTCGAACCGCTGCGTCGCATCGAGCAGCGCGTTCTCGGCGTCGACCCCGACCTTGCGAGCGAGGTTCACGCACGCGAGCAGCAGGTCGCCGAGCTCGGCGTGAATCTGCGCAGCATCGTGCGCAGCGCCCCGTGTCATGGAGTCGATCGACGCCGCGGTTTCCGCGGCGACGATCGCCTCGTGGACCTCCTTCACTTCCTCTTCCACCTTCGCGAACGAGCCCTCCCAGCCCGGCCAGTCGAACCCGACCTTGCCGCACCGGCTGCCGATCTTCTGGGCGCGCACGAGCGCCGGCCCGTGCGGGATGCCGTCGAGCGTGCGCGCCGACTTCGGCTTGGCTTTCTCCTTCGCCTTGATCTCGTCCCACTGCGCGAGGACCTTGTCGGCGGTGTCGACACCCTTGGCGTCGCCGAACACGTGCGGGTGCCGGCGCACGAGCTTGTCGCTGATGGTCGCGACCACCGCGTCGATGTCGAACGCACCCTCGGCGCGGCGCAGCGCGGCCTGAAACACGACCTGCATCAATAGGTCGCCGAGCTCCTCGCAGTGGCCGGCCACGTCGTGGCGGGCGAGCGCGTCGAGCACCTCGTACGTCTCCTCGACGAGGAACGGGCGCAGCGAGTCGAGGGTCTGCTCGCGGTCCCACGGGCAGCCGTCGGGGGCGAGCAGCCGGTCCATGATCTCGACGAGGCGCGCCAGCGACGCGCCGGGTGGTTCGGCCATGGCCGTGCTATACCGCGCCCTCTTGAGGCGCGAGAAGCTCGCATTCGACGATCCCGAGGCGTTGCAGCAGCTGTGCGGCAGCAACAACAGCCGGCTCAAGCTCATCGAGCGCACCGCCGGTGCCGAGGTGCACCTGCGCGGCAACGAGATCACGATCGAAGGCGAGGATGCCGCGGCCGAGACCGCGCGGTCCGCGCTCGAGCAGCTCTACGACCTCGCGCTCGCCGGCAAGCCGCTGTCCTCCGACGACGTCGTGCGCGCGGTCAAGCTGCTGCAAGGCGAGGGCACGCAGACCTCGCTCGCGGGCGTGTTCGGCGAGGCGATCCTCGTGCCGCGCGCGGGCCGGCCGATCGCGCCCAAGGGCGGCACGCAGAAGAAGTACGTCGACCTCGTGCGCGGCAACGACATCGTGTTCGCGGTCGGGCCCGCCGGCACCGGCAAGACCTACCTCGCGATGGCGCTCGCGGTGCGCGCGCTGCTCGACAAGCAGATCCGACGCATCATCCTGACGCGCCCGGCGGTCGAGGCCGGCGAGCGGCTCGGGTTTCTGCCCGGCACGCTCGAGGAGAAGGTCGATCCGTACCTGCGCCCGCTGTTCGACGCGCTCCACGACATGCTCGATCCCGAGCGGCTGCAGCGGCTCATGGCCGACGATGTCGTCGAGGTCGCGCCGCTCGCGTTCCTGCGCGGCCGCACGCTCAACGAGAGCTTCATCGTGCTCGACGAGGCGCAGAACACGACGCCGGCGCAGATGAAGATGTTCCTCACGCGCATGGGTTACGGCGCGAAGATGGTGATCACGGGCGACCCGACGCAGACCGACCTGCCGCCGGGCCAGCGCAGCGGCCTGCGCGACGCGCTCGAGCTCGTGCACGGCATCCGCGGCATCGGCACGATCGCGTTCTCCGACGCCGACGTCGTGCGCCACCCGCTGGTCGCCGCGCTGATCCGCGCGTACGACGGCCGCGACCGCGCGCGCAGCGAGGCGCGCGAGGCGCAGGCCGCGGCGGAGCACGAGCCCCCGAACGAATCATGACTTGCGCCGGGCGCGGGCCGAGCCATCATCGAGCGATGCGCCAGGTCGTGGTGGGAGCCGTCGCGATCGCGGCGAGCGCTACGCTGACCGTGGGCATCGTGCGCTCGGTCGCGCCGCCGGAGCCGGCGTGCGAGTCGCCTGCGGTTGCGCGTATGCCTGCGCCTACGCCGCAGGCGTCGCCGCCGCCGTTCGATGCGCTGGCCTGCGAGCTCGCGCACCGCGGTCCGCCGCCGGCGAGCGCCGGGTTCGTGCTGCACGACGCGCACGCGCTCGCCGCGGCGGCGCGCGCGATCGCCGCCGCGCTGCCCCGTGCGTGGCGCGCGCACGTCGAGCTCGACGCGACCGGCATGGCCAAGCTCGTCGAGCTGCACTTCGCCGGCACGCGCTCGCCGACCGAGAACGCGAACACGCTGCTCGATCTGGTGCGCGCGCATCCGTGCCTGTTCGGGGTGGTCGCGCCGGCGGCGCTCGTGGCGAAGCCGATCGGCTCGAACGAGCACGCGCTCGTCTACTTCGATAGCCGTGGCTTCGTCACGGCGCGCAAGCTCGGCACGCTCTACGCGTCGCTCGACGTCGAAGGTGGCGGACTGCATGTCGTCCTCGAGCGCCACCTGTGGCCGGTGATCGATCGCGAGCCCGCGATCGATCCGGCGCGCATGCTCGCGCGCTACCTCGGCCACACCTACGGCGAGCATGGCGGCTATCGGATGCGGCTCGATCCGAGCACGCACGAGCCCCGCGCCTGCGAACCGATGGTCTCGAACCGGATCGCGGAGCTCGCGTCGTTTCGCTGGCGCGCCGAGCCGATCCTGGCCTGTCGCGGCGACCACGCGGACGTCGTGTACGGAGCGCGGGTCGATCTCCACGGCGCCATGCGGCGCGATCCCGTGCTCGCCGAGCTACCGACCGCGCTCATGCCCGACGGCACGCCGGTCCCCGAGCCGCGCATCGCGCCCGCTGGCGACGTCGAGGGGGTCGGCTTCCTGCACGACCTCGGCGAGTGCCCGCCGTCACCCAAACCGGACGGCGACGGGATAGACTGATCGCGATGGTGGTGGCGAGCCCGGATGACCTCGTCCAAGCGGTCTCGCGCGACCGCCGGATGGCCGGCTATCGCGTGCGCCGCCAGGGCGAGGGCTGGATCGAGCTCGAGGTCGTCGCCCAGCGCGCGCGCGCCGCGGTCCTGCTCGTGCTCGCCTGGCCCGACGTGTGGAGCGACGCCGCGCTGCTCGAGCCGCACCTGACCCGCGCGCGGTCCGGCAACTACGGCCTCATCCTGGTCGGCGCGGACGGCGAGCTCGAGCACGCCTCGCTCGATCAGACCAGCCTCAACGACGCCGATCTGACCGCGCTCGCCTCGCCGGTCGCGATGTCGCGCATGCTGCTGTTGCTCCGCCAGCGCGCCGACGCGATCGCGATGCGCATGCAGGCGGCCGCGCTCGAGCTCGAGCTCGAGCGCTCGCGCCACGAGAACGACATGCTGATCTCGATCGGCCGCGCGCTGTCGCAGCAGCGCGACATCCAGGAGCTGCTGTCGATCATCCTGCGCCGCGCGTGCGAGGTCACGAGCGCCGACGCCGGTAGCGTGTACATCGTCGAGGGTCACGACGAGGACGTCGCGCGCCGCACGCTGCGCTTCGCGGCCACCCAGAACGACTCGCGCACGGTCCAGCCCGCCGGGTTCACGATGGCGGTGTCGGCGACGTCGATCGTCGGCCGCTGCGTGCTGTCGGGCGAGCGCATCAACGTACCCGACCTGTACAACCTCGACGAGCCGGGCACGGGCAATAACCCCTGGGGCTTCGTCCACGACCGCACGTTCGACGACAGGTACCGCTACCAGACGCGCTCGGTGCTCGCGGTGCCGATGATCTCGGCGCGCGACGAGGTGATCGGCGTCATCCAGCTCATCAACAAGCGCGCGAAGGGCTGGATCGGGCTCGACATGCCGAGCGACTTCGAAGAGGGCGTCGTGCCGTTCGACGACGTCAGCGAGGCCTACGTCGGCGCGCTCGCGTCGCAGGCCGGCATCGCGCTCGAGAACGTCCTGCTCTACGAAGAGGTCAAGACGCTGTTCGACAGCTTCGTCAAGGCCGCGGTCACCGCGATCGAGTCGCGCGATCCGACGACGTCGGGACATTCCGAGCGAGTGGCGGAGCTCACGGTCGGCCTCGCGCGCGCGGTCAACCACGCCGAGCGCGGCCTTTACCGCGAGGTCCGGTTCTCGCGCGACGACCTGACGCAGATCGAGTACGCGGCGCTGCTCCACGACTTCGGCAAGGTCGGCGTGCGCGAGCACATCCTGGTCAAGGCCAAGAAGCTGTACGAGCACGAGCGCGAGCTGATCCTGCAGCGCTTCCAGCTGATCAAGCGCGGCTACAAGATCGAGGGGCTCGAGTCGAAGGTGCGCTACCTGATCGAGGCGTCGCGCGACCAGGTCGCGCACGAGCTCGAGCAGGTCGACAAGGATCTCGTCGGCAAGCTCGCGGAGCTCGACGGCGTCATCCAGTTCATCCTGGCCGCGAACGAGCCGACCGTGCTCGAGCAGGGCGGGTTCGAGCGCATCGCCGAGATCGCGGGCATGAGCTACCGCGACGACACCGGCTCGCAGCTGCCGTTCCTGACTCACGACGAGGCGACGTGCCTGCAGATCAAGCGCGGCTCGCTCACCGATGCCGAGCGGCTCGAGATCAACAGCCACGTCGTGCACACGTTCAACTTCCTCGTGCGCATCCCGTGGAGCCGCACGCTGCGCGACGTGCCCGACATCGCGGGCGCGCACCACGAGAAGCTCGACGGCACCGGCTACCCGAACAAGCTGCGCGGTGACCAGATCCCGGTGCCCGCGCGCATGATGGCGATCAGCGACATCTACGACGCGCTGACCGCGAGCGATCGCCCGTACAAGAAGGCGATGCCGGCCCAGCGCGCGCTCGACATCCTCGCCGACGACGTCAAGCGCGGGCAGCTCGACCGCGACCTGTTCGACGTGTTCGTGAACGCGCGCGTGTGGGCTTTGACCGGCCGCCAGTAGCCGCCGCGCGCAGCTCCGCCGCGCGCGCGTTCATCACGCGCTCTTCGGCGTCGTCGCGATGGTCGTAACCGAGCAGGTGGCACAGGCCGTGCGACGCGAGGTGCAAGAGCTCGGCGTGCAGGCCGCGCCGGGCCTGACGGCGCGCGGTGTCGAGCGAGATCACGATGTCGCCGAGCAGGTTCGAATCGGCGGTCGCGGCTTCGACCACCGGGCGTTCGCCCGGTCGTCGAGGCACCGTGACGCGGGGGCGCTGCGCGAACGCGAGCACGTCGGTGGGCTTGTCCTTGCCGCGCCAGCCGGCGTTGAGCACGCGGATCGCGGCGTCGTCGCACAGGCGCACGGCAACCTCGAGGCGCGGGCCGGCCGCGCGCACCATGCGCGCGAGCTCGCCGCGCAGCGCGCGGCGCAGCGCCACCGGCAGCTCGACCTCGTCGTCGATCGCGAGCTCTACTGGCACTTGCCGCTGGTGCAGGTCGAGCCCGCCGCGCACTTCAGCACCGCGCTGGTGAACAGCGCGCCGGTGCACACCGAGCCCTTCGCGACCGTGCCGCTCATCGTCAGCTTGATGTTGCCGCTCGTCTTGTCGAACGTGCCGACGGTGAGCGCGTAGTTGCCGGGCGCGACGTCGGTCAGCGTCAGCGTGCCGAGGAACGTCGAGAAGTCGGCCGGGTTGTCGTTGCAGTAATACCCGGGCGAGTCGCACTGGGTGTCCCACAGCTCGAGGATGGTGTCGTCGTTCGCCGAACCGGTCGTGTCGATCTTCAGCGTGGCGAGCCACTCGGGAATCTCGAGCGCGTAGGTCTTGTCGCCGTCGTCGGGCTCGTCGCCGAAGCCGTCGTCGGAGCAAGGCAGCGTGAAGTTGCCGGTCAGCGCGGTCGGGTTGATCGTCGTCGTCGCGGCGGTCAGCACGGTCACGGCGTCGGTCTCCATCGCGCAGAACACCTCGCTCGCGCCCGCGGCCGAGCTGCAGCCGAAGTCGGCGGGGAAGTCGGTCTTGCCATCCATGTCGTCGTCGACGCCGTTCGAGCACACCGGCGGCGTCGGCGGATCGGTCTCGTCGTCGTCGCTCGGCGTGTCACAGCCCGGATCGTTCGGGTAGTCGATCTTGCCGTCGCCGTCGTTGTCGATACCGTCGCTGCACTCGGCCTTCGCGCACGTGCGCGAGCCCACCGTGCCCTTGCACGCGTAGCCGTTCGCGCACGCGAGCGCGCCGGACTGCGCGAGCGGGCTCTCGCAGCTCTGGCCGTTCGCGATCACGCCGGAGATCTGGATCTGGAACGGGCCGGGGTCGGACGGATCGTCGGAATCGACGACGAGGTAGTAGTTGCCGGCCGCGAGGTTCGTCTTCGTGATCGGCTCGTCGTTCTCGCAGTCGAGCTCGGTGCCGCCGCAGGTCGGGCCGAGCAGGACGGCATCCGGGAAATCGGTGAAGCTCGGATCCGAGACGTCGATCGTGATCGTCGTCGTCTTCGGCAGCTCGAGCTCGTACGTGAGGTCGAGGCCGCCGCTCTCGAACGCGCACGTCGGCATGTAGTCGTCGGTCGCGCCGGTGAGGTCGCCCATCGTGAGCGGCTGCGTGAGGTTCGTGACGCCCTCGGTCGTGTTGCAGAACTCGCTCGTGCCGCTCGCCGACTTGCACGACGTGTCGGCGGGGTAGTCGATCTCGCCGTCCATGTCGTCGTCGATGCCGTTGCCGCACTGCGGGCAGTTCGGGCCGCTCGGGCAGTCGTCGGTCTCGTCGTCGTCCATCGGCGTGTCGCAGCCCGGATCGTTCGGGTAGTCGATCTTGCCGTCGCCGTCGTCGTCGACGCCGTTGCGGCACTCCTGCTCGACGCACGTCATGTTCTTGCACTCGAGCGACGTGCCGCAGTCGCTGTCCTGCATGCACGCCGCGCCGACGCCGGGCAGCTCCTGCACCGAGATCGCGTACCCGCCGGAGTCGCCGTTGTACGACTCGACGAGCAGGAAGTACGTGCCGGCCGCCACGGGTGCGGTGATGTCGATGCTGCCGGTGGCCGTATCGACGCTGTGGCTGCACGTGACCTCCGAGCCCGACTGCGCGCACGCCGCGCTGCGCAGGTCGAGCACGACGCTGATCGACGAGCCCGCGCTCGAGATCACGAGCACCTGCGGATGCAAGACGTGCAGCTCGTACGCGACCGCCGCGATCGAGCCGCCGCCGCCGCCGCACGGCGAGATCTGCGAGAACGTCTGCGTGCCGTCGATCATGCCGCTGTCCACGCCGTTCGCCGGCAGCTGCTTGATCGTCATCGTCTGGCCGCACGCGGCCGGGTTCTCGGTGAACTCGAGCGGATCGGCGGCCGACATGCAGCCGGGGTCGTTGCCCGAGAAGTCGATGATGCCGTTGCCATCGTCATCGATGCCGTTGCCGCACTGCGGACAGTTCGGCCCCATCGGGCAGTCATCCTCTTCCGAGTTCTGCTGCGGCGCGAAGCAGCCCGGGTCGTTCGGATAGTCGATCAGGCCGTCGCCGTCGTTGTCGATGCCGTCCTGGCACTCCGCGCACGGCTCGCCGCCGGCGCACATCTTCTTGTCGCCGTTCTTCGCCGCGCAGGCCGCGAGCACCAGCAAGCAACACGCGAAGTACGTGCGAGCGTGACTCATGCCCAACACGTAACGTCGTCGGCGGACAGCGGTCAACTGGCGACTCGATTGGCCGCAAACGGCAGTTTGCATGGGGCCATCACGCCACGTCGAAAAACAAGAACTTGAGGTACCGGCCCTCGGGAAATGCGGGCAGGACGGGGTGGTCGGTCGCCGCGCCCGCGGCCGCGCGCAGGCGCAGATCGGCGCGCCCGAGGCCGGGCAGGGCCAGCAAGTCGGCCTCCGTGACGTGGCTCGAGCACGACGCCAGCGCGAACCGGCCGCCGGGCTCGACGACCGCGAGCGCGGCGGCTGCGAGCTTGTCGTAGGCGCGCAGCGCCGCCGGCTTGGCGCGCTCGCTCGGCGCGAAGCTCGGCGGATCGGCGATCACGAGGTCCCAGCGCCGGCCGTGGTCGCGAGCCCGCGCGAGGTGATCGAACACGTCGGCGACGACCAGCTCGTGCGCGTCGGCCGGCAAGCGCGACAGCTCGAGGTTTCTCGCGAGCGCGGCGATCGCCGGTGCCGCGAGGTCGACCGAGGTCACGCGCGTCGCGCCGCCGAGCGCGGCGTGGAGCGAGAACCCTCCCGTATACGCGCACAGGTTCAGCACGCGCGCGCCGGCCGCGTGGCGCGCGATCAGGCGCCGGTTGTCGCGCTGGTCGAGGAAGAAGCCGGTCTTCTGGCCGGCCCGCACGTCGACGCCGAACCGCGCGTCGTCCTCGGCGATCACGACCTCGGCCGGCGGGTCGCCGCGCACCGCTTCACCCGGCCCTTTCGTACCGCGCTCGGCACGCAGCCATGCGTGGGCGATGGCGATCCCCGAGCGTTCGAGCCCGGCGAGCACGTCGGCCAGGCGAGGGCGCCAGAACGCGGCCGCGGCCGCGCCGTCGAGCACGAGCGCCGCCGTCTCGGCATACCCGTCGACGACGAGGCCCGGGCAGCCGTCGGCCTCGCCGTGGACGAGCCGGCGGCCGGTGCAGCCTGCGAGCAGCGGATCGCGCGCACGGCGCCGCGCGGCGGCCTCGGCGCGCGCGCGGGTCCACGCCGCGTCGCACGCGCACGCCGGGTCGAGATCGACGACCCGCGCGCGGATCGGCGACTCGGGGTCCACGAACGCGGCGGCGAGCGGCCCGCGCTCGTCGGCGACCGTGACGAGCTCGCCGGCGACGAGATCGCGCGCCGGCTGGAGCGCGCGGTCGTACAGCCACGGGTGCCCGGCGAGCACGCGCTCGCGCAGCGGCTTGGCGAGGCGAAGCGTGCGCCGCAAGCTACTTCAGCTGGGCGTCCATCAGCTGGTACTGGTGTGCGAACGGGTTCAGCACCTGCACGACGCCGACGCCCTCCGCCATCCAGATCGTGCTGAGCCAGCCGGCCGGCAGCTCCATCGGCTTCGCGTCCGGCTCGGCGCCGTCGTTCGTGACGCGGCCGGTGGTGGTGAGCGCGAGCTTCTCGGCGTGGTACGTGCCGAGCTTGGTGATCACGACCTCGGGCTGCTGCGGCTGGAAGCGGCGCTCGAGCTCGAGCTTGCCGGAGCCGAGCTTGGCATCCGAGCCCGGCGTCGGGACGCGCTCCCACTTCGCGACGATGTCCTCGCGCCACTCCTTGTCGCCGATGCCGCCGTTGATCAGCTTCCAGCTGGTGTCGCGCGAGCGGTCGAACGAGTCGAGCTTGACGCCGATGTAGCCGCCGGGCTCACCCGCGAAGAAGAAGCTGTCCGGCGAGATCTCGAACTTGGTCGGGCTGCACGTGATCGTCGTCGTGATCGTGCGCTCGTCGATGATCGGCTTCTTCTCTTCCTTGGTGAGATCGGTCGTGATCTTTTCCTCGAGCGTGACGACCGTGTCGCTGCCCTTCTTGGCGTCGATCGACTTCACCGTGATCACGATGGTCTTGGCCTGCGGCGGCGAGATGCGCTTGACCTTGTCGTCGGGCGGAAGCGGCGCCAGCACCTGGCCGTACGTCCACACGTTGCCTTCCGTCAGCGGCAGCACCCTCGCGCCGCACGCGCCCAGGTTGTGCGTGGTCGCGCCGGTGGTCTTGATGTCGGACTTCGCCGAGCCGCCGCCGCCCTTCGGGCCGTTGGCGAACGCAGCCGCTGGGACCAGCGCGAGAACGAGCGCGAGACGATGCATGCCGGGTGTCTTAGCACGAGGCCCGGGGCGGAGGGCTCACGTGTGCTCTCCGGCCGCAGCCTCGGGGCCGCAGCCGCGGTCGCTGCTACCTCTCCCGATTGTCCTTCTGCGCGCCGTACACGCAGTTGGCGTCGTTCGTGCCCTCGCACATCTTTTCGATCAGCGTGCGAAAGCGGTCGTCGCGCCGCATGTTGTTGAAGTCGGGATCGAGCGCCTGCTTGCGGCCGAGCAGGTGATCGATGTGGGCCTCGACCTCGGCGTGCTTGCTGGCGTGTGGACGCATCTGCAGGAGCCGCGTCAACAGGTTGATCGCGCACTGCTTGCGACCGATGATCGAGTACGCGGCGGCGAGCTCGTACGTGGCGTGGACGTTGTACGGATCGGCGGCGAGCGCCGTCAGGAAGCTCTCGACCGCCTGGGTGAGGCCCGACTCGCGCGTCGCACGGTCGATCTGCCCGCCCTCGGCAGCCTGGAGCTGCGCGTAGCCGAGGTCGGCGAGGCGCTGGCCCTCCGGGATCGAGCGCTCGTCGAACGTCAGCGGCTTCTTCTCGGCGGCCGGGTCGGGCGGATCGCAGTCCTTCTCCTGCTTCACGACCGGCGCCGGATCGGCGGGCGGGCGCAGCGGCGCCGGCGGCGGCGTGAGCTCCTCTTGCGAGTGGCACCCGGCCAACGCAGTCGATGCTGCGATCGAGGCCGCGAGCAGCGCGCGGATCATCGCCCCACCGCCGTCATCGCCTCTTTGTGATAGTCCTTGAACCACTGGCCGTTGGCGTCGATGGTGTCGATCGATCGGTTGACCTCGGCGGCGTACTTGGTGTTCGCCGACAGCGACGCGAGGCGCTTGAGCATCGCGAGCGCGCAGCCCTTGCGGCGGGTCTTGTCGTAGGTGACCGCGAGCTTGAGCGTCGCGTCGATGTTCCACGGGTCCTTGACGAGCGCGTTGCGGTACTTGTCGATCGCTTCCTTGAGCAGGCCGACCCGCTTCTGATCGTCCTTCTCGCGCTCGGCCGTCGACAGGTCGGTGTCACCGGTCGCGACCAGCTGCACCGCGATCGAGACCTGCGGGTGGACCTTCTTGGGATCGTCGCGGAAGTCTGGGTTGCAGTCGTCGATGTATTTCACCGCGACCGGCTGATCCATGCCTTCGGGCTTCTTCTTCTTCTGCGGGTTCGCCAGGTGCTCCGGCTTGCCGCCGTACAGCGGCTGACACGCGACGAGCCCGAGCGACAGTGGCAGCATGAGGCACAGGCCGAGCCGTGGAGCCATGCCCGAAACGGTAACGCGACGAGCCAGCTAGATCAATGCGACCGGGTCGCGCGTGCGAGCGCCCGGGCGAACGGCGCCGCGGCGAGCAAGAGCAGGCCGCCGCCGAGCAACGGGCGCAGCGCCGCGAGCGGGCCGCTCGGCCCGGAGTCTGCGACCGCGAGCTCGCCGGCTCCGAGCGACACGAGCAACACGCCGGCCGCGCCGAGCGCGAGCACGCCCCACGTGCGGAGCCGAATCAGGCCGCGCAGGCCGGCCCCGGTCAGCGCGAGCGCGGCCAGCGAGAGCACGAGCTCGGCCGCGCCCTGCTTGGGCATCAGCGCGTAGAGCAGCACGAACGGCAGCGACACGCCGGCGCGGATGACCGAGCGACCGAGCCGCTGCACCGCGTGCTCGTCCATGTGGAACTTCTCGCGCCACGCGGTCTGGCCGTCGTAGCTCTGGCTCATCGCCTCGCCCCACAGCATGAGCGTGGCCGCGCCGTGCGTGGCGGCCATGAACAGCAGCACCGGCTCGGGGCCGATCTGCCACATGCCGACCGCCGCCGTGATGATGCCGTACAGCCCGACGCCGACCGCGTACCACCGCGCCCAGAAGTAGCCGGCGATCAGCGCGAACATCGCGACGCCGTACACGCCCGCGAGCGCGTACAGCGCGGGAGCGAGCTGTGGCTGCACGCCCGACGATCCGATGAGGAAGTAAACGAGCGCGTAGAACGCGAAGGTGACTGCCGCGAGCGCGCGACGTTCGCCGACCAGCTTCATCCCTCAACTATAGCCCAAAGTCGGCGGGTCGCTACCGGTCAGGCTTCGGCGGGAAATTCTTCTGGACGATGAGCCGGAAGTGACTGAAGCACTTCACCTGGCCGTTGTAGGGCACGCACGCTTCCTTGGCCTTGGCCGAGAACAGCGTCTCGACGAGCAGGCGGTAGGGCGTGGTGCGGTCGGCGATCACCAGCAGCTCGGTGGTCGGCGCCTTGTTCTGGCGGGCCGCCTGTGCGGCTTCCTGCTGGTGCAGCGACGCCAGGAAGTTGGTCAGGCGCGGGATCTTCACGCCGAGCGAGCCGCCCTCCTTCTCGGACGAATCGACGTCGCCGTTCTGCACCGACACGATCGGCTTGCCCTCGACCACGATGCCGGTCGGCGTGATGACCAGCGTCCACGCTTTCTCGGGCAGCGGCGCGTCGGCTTCGGTGCGCGGCAGCTGCACGGTGCCGGCGGTCAGCTCGAGCGCGCTGGTCGCCATCTGGAAGATGAAGGCGACGAGCAAGATCGTCATCATGTCCATCATCGGCATGATGTTGAGGTGACGGATCGACTCGCCCTCGGGCACGCGGTTGACCGCCTTGCGGACCAGGTTCCGCGCCTCGCGCTGGGTGAAGCCGGTCATCCCCATGTCATTCAAATCCCGACGAGAAGAGGATATCCGAGAACAGCGCCATCTTCTTCGGATCGTACGCCGCGCGGTCCGTGTCGTAGACCATGCTCTTGTCCGAGATCGGGTTCTGCGCCTTCTTCAGATCCGGATCGTCGGTCGGCAGGTAGCAGCCGTGCGGCTCTTTGCCGAACTCGGGCAGCTTGCAGCGCATCGCCGCCATCACCGACGCGATCGTGTTGTACGGGATCGCGCCGTCGGCCATCAGGATGATCTGATACGTCTCCTGCTTGCGCATCTTGCCGGTGTAGCGGCGGTTCGCGATCTCGTAGAGCGAGCTCGATAGCCCGCGGTAGTCGAACGCGGGCGTCGGCGTGAGCGGCGGCATGTTCGCCGGCACCGCGCCGCACTTCTGCGTCTCGGTGTTGCAGTAGCCGCTCTCGCACATGTAGTTGCCATCGCACGGCTCGCCGTCGTGGCCGGTGCGCGGGAACGTCGCGTGTGGCGACTGCAGCGAGCCCTCGAGGCCGGAGATCGACCACAGGATCATGCGGTCGCGCGTGACCGAGACCACGAGCTTGAGCGGCTGGTCGTCGGGGTTGGTCTGCGCGGGCTGCTGCACGGACGTCGATGGCGGCGCCTTGTCGGGCAGCGTCGTGTCGATCTGCGTGAAGATGATGCCGGCCGAGATCGATGCGAGCAGGAACAGCATCAGGTTCGTGACCATGTCGAGGTACGGGATCAGGTTGAGCTCGCCGCTCTCGATCTCGTCCTGCTCGATCTGGTCCTCGCGTCGCTTGACGGCGGCGCGAGTCTTCGCTCGAACTCGTTGTGCCGAATATTCCATCGGCGAGGATCTCTACTGGACGTCCTCGGTGGGCGCGGCGGGAGCGCGGCTCTGCGCCGCAGCGGCGCCGCCCTCCGACAAGAGATTTTCGAAGCGCAGGCTGAACGCCTCGAGATCGGACACGACCTTCTTCATCGCCGCCGACAGCAGCAGGTGGCCGACCATGCAGATCAGCGCGATCGAGAGACCGAACGCGGTGTTGTACATGGCCTCCGAGATGCCGCGCGACAGCTTCTCGCGCTGCTCGGCCGGATTCGCGTCGCCGATCGACGCGAACGTCCGGATGAGGCCGGTGATGGTGCCGAGCAGACCGACCAGCGTGCAGATGTTCGCGAGCGACCACAGCGCGCCGATGCGCGTCTTCACCTCGGGCAAGGTGTCGGTCATCGTCTCTTCCATCGCCTGGGCGACCGCGGCCTCGCCGCGATGCAGCCGATTGAGGCCGGCCTTGGCGACGCGGGCGACGGGAGCCGTCGTCGCGTCGCACAGCTTCTTGGCGCGGTCGACGTTGTTCGCCGACAGGAGCTTGCGGAGCTGCTCGAGGAACGCCTTCGCGTTGAGGTGGCCGCGGCCGAGGAAGTAGATCGCGCGCTCGACGACGAGGCCGATCACGATGGCCAAGAAGAACGTGTTGACGATGAAGAACGGCCCGCCCTTTTGAAAGACATCACTTAGCCAGCTCATCGGTCCTCGCTTTTCGCGACACAGTTGTAGCGAGCGGCGTCCACCTGCGTCAAGCGAACCGCGGGCGGTTTTGGCTTGTCGGACAGAGACTTAGTCGGGGGATCGGCGGAGCGGAGCGGGCGCTCAGTTATTCATCGCGCCCATCGTGATCCAGCGATCGATCGCCTGGAGCTTCTGGCAGCACAGGAGCTCGCCGCCGTTGTCCTGCGGCATGTAGCCGACGTTCGAAGGCGGTGGCGACGCGGCGGGGGTCGCGTCGGCGGGAGCGATGATGCCGAGCATGACCTCGAGGTAGCTGCTTTTCGGATCGCTCGGCACGACCAGCATCCGGCTCGGCTCGAGGATCGACGTGTAGCTGACCAGGTGCGAGTACGAGTTCGCCATCGTCAGGTCGACCATGCCCTGCGGGGTGGACGCGCCGTTGTGGCAGCCCGAGAACGTGCACTGGCCGTTGAAGATGTTGGTCTGGATCCACGACAGCTCCTGGTGGCTCGTGGCGGCGACGCACGACTGCGCGGTCGACATCTCGCACGTCACCGCGCCGCCGTCGCCGGTGGCCAGCTGCTGGCACGTGTGATCGCGCGCGCAGGAGTCGAGGTCGTACTCGCAACCCGCGACAGCGACGACGACCGCGAGCACGGCGAGCAAGACCAGACGCTTCATCGAAACGGACCGTAACACCGTTCGCGCGCGGCGGCGCGTGACAACTCGTGACCGAGTGCTGTCCTACAGACAGGACAGTGACGCGCACTTCACCGGCGTCGCCGGCCTGGGCACCGCCGGTGCGGGTACGAGCTCCTCGAACGATCGGATCACGCCGGCGAGAAACTCCGCCGGCATCGTGCCGCGCACGAACGGCATCCACACAGCGTCTTCACTTGGCCCGGCGGGCGTCCCGCCCCACGGCTCGACCCGCGCGAAGCTCGTGCCCGGCGGCGGCGGGAAGTCGCGCACCGGCGTCGGCGGGTGAGCCTTCTGCATGAAGTCGAGCCAGATCGGCACCGCCGCGCCGCCGCCGGTGATCTTGTCGCCGATCGGCGTCGAGTCGTCGCGGCCGATCCACACGCTCGCGAGCAAGTCGGTCGTGAAGCCGTTGAACCACACGTCCTTGAAGTTCGCGCTCGTGCCGGTCTTGCCGGCGGTCGGCCGGCCGAGCGCGAGCGCGTAGCGCGCGGTGCCGCGCTGCACGACGCCCTTCATCATGTTGACCAGCACGTAGTCGACGTCGGGCGACACGACCTGCGGCCCGGGCGGCTGCTTGCGCAGATCCTCGACGACGCGCCCGCTCGTGTCCGTGACGAGATCGAAGAAGCGCGGCGTGACGCGGCGGCCGCCGTTCGCGATGCCGGCGTACGCGCCGGCGAGCTCGAGCAGCGTGAGATCGGGCGTGCCGAGGCTGATCGAGATGTGGCGCGGGATCTCCGACGTGATGCCGTAGCCGCGCATGATCTCGATGATGCGATCGAGCCCGACCGCGACCGCGATCTGCACGCTGATCGTGTTGAGCGAGAACGCGATCGCGGTCATCAGCGTGACGTCGCCGAGGTACTTGTTGTCGTAGTTCGCGGGCGTCCACACGCCGGTCGCGGTCGTGACCGAGAACGGACCGTCGCGCATGTGATCGACCGGCGTCTTGCCGGATTCGAGCGCCGCCGTGTAGATGAACGGCTTGATCGACGAGCCGACCTGGCGCCTGGCCTGGGTCGCGCGGTCGAACTGCGATGCGGTCCAGTCGTAGCCGCCGACCAGCGCGAGCACGCGGCCGGTGTGCGGATCCATGACGACCATCGCGCCCTGCAGCGCCGGGCGCTGCGCGAGCACGGCGGACTTGCCGTCGTCGGACAGCCGCACGGGCAGGACGTCGCCGAGCTGCATCGGCGCGGAGGTCTTCTTGCTCCGCCATTCGCGCGCGTCCCTGGCGTCGGCCTCGACCAGCGGCAGCCGCTTCGGCCCGAGATCGACCGTGACGCCGACGCCGGTCTTCGGCAGCTCGACGACCATCGCGCCGTAGCGCTGGATCGGCAAGAGCTCGTCGGCCAGCGCCGTGATGTCGTCGGAGGCGCCGGTCAGCGGGTGCGCGGGACCGCCGGTCCACGCGCCGCGCTTGCCGAGCGGCACCGCGCCGATCGGGCCGCGAAAGCCGAGCTTGCGATCGAGCGACTCGAGGCCTTTCTTGAGCGCGCCCTCGGCCGCCGCCTGCATGCTGGTGTCGAGCGTCGCGTAGAAGCGCAGGCCGCCGCGGAACAGCTCGCTGTTGCCGTAGCGCTGGGTCGCGAGCCGGCGCACGTGCTCGACGAAGTACGGCGACGCGAGGTGATTGACGTCGCTCTCGTCGACGAGCGCGATCGGCTCGGTGATCGCGGCCTGGTACTCGGCGTCCGTGATGTAGTGGTCCTCGCGCATGTGACCGAGCACGTAGAGCTGGCGCTCGCGCGCGAGCTGCATGTTGCGATGCGGCGCGTACTTCGTGGGCGACGCGACGAGCCCGGCGAGCAGCGCGGCCTCGGCGATCGTGAGGTCCTCGACCTCCTTTCCGAAGTAGGTCTCGGCCGCCGCGGCCACGCCGTACGCGCCGTGGCCGAGATAGACGTGGTTCAAGTAGATCGAGAGGATCTCGGCCTTCGTGAGCTCGCGCTCGACGCGCACGGCGAGGATGATCTCCTTCATCTTGCGCCGGTACTTCTGCAGCTTCTTCTGAGCGGCGAGCTCGGCCGGGGACAGGCCGAGGTCGGTCAGGTCGGCCTCCTCGTTCTGGAGCAGCGTCTGCTTGATGATCTGCTGCGTGATCGTCGAGCCGCCTTGCTTGATGCCCTCGCTGCGCCAGTTCTTCCACGCCGCGCGCACGATGCCCGACAGATCGAAGCCGGGATGCGTGTAGAAGCGGCGATCCTCCGCCGACAGGAACGCGGCCGGCACGTGCGGCGGCATGCGCTCGAGCGGGATCATGCGGCGGTTCTCGATCGAGAACGTGCCGACCTCTTCGCCGTTCGACGACAGCACGACCGACTTGCGGTTCGGCTGGTAGTCGAGCAGCTTCGTGAGGTCTTCCGGCAGATCCTCGTTGATCGTCGAGATCGCGAGGTAGAGACACGCCGCGCCGAGCGAGACCCCGTACACGAGCAAGAGCAGCAGCAATCGCCACGGTGACACCGCGCGCAGGCGGCGGCGCCTGCGGCGGCGCTTCGGAGCGGGCGGGCGAGGCTCTGCTCCCACGGTATGCTCAGTGTATGCGGAAACCGGCGCGCTGGCCGCTCGCGAGTGTCGTCGCGCTCGCGTCGGTCGCCCGCGCCGACAATCCGGTGATCAGCGACGAGACCGCGGATCTACCGACGTGGACGGCCGGGCCGGCCAAGTTCGCGGTCACGCCGTTCGAGAACCACGTCACGAACGGCCGCGCGCTCGATTGGATCGTCGCCGAAGCGCCGTTCGAGATCGCGGAGAAGACCGAGACCGTGCTCGGGCTCGATCCGGTCGGCGCGCCGCTGTACGTCGGCGGCGCCGCCGTGCCGGCCGAGGCCGACACGGTCGCCGACTTCGCGCACGGCGTCGGCGCCGAGTACGCGATCACCGGTTGGTTCGACAAGGTCGGCGACGCGATCCGCATCGACGCGATCGTGTGGAAGGTGCCGGCGCACGGGCTCGCCATCGTCGCCGGCGAGGGCCAGCAGCAGGGCCCGATGGCGAGCTATCACGCGGTGCTCGGCGACGCGATCGGGCGCGCGTGGTCGAAGGCGGGCATCGCGGTCGACGTCGCGCGCGCCGACAAGCTCGCGCGTCCGCTGTCGAAGGACACCTACCCGGTGTTCATGATGGGCCGCGGGCTCGGTTACTTCGTGGGGGCGATCGGAGCCACGCCGAGCGTGGCTCCGATCGGATCGATGACACGGGGTGGCGCAGCGCCTGACTTGAAGGCGGCCGAGCACGACCTCGAGCGCGCGGTGTTCCTCGATCCGAAGCTGCCCGAGGCGCAGCGGCTGCTCGGCGAGCTCTACCTCGCCGAGGCGCCGACCGACGTCAAGGCGGCGGCGCGCGCGGCTGCGAAGTTCGACTACGCCGTGGATCTCGCGCCCGACGACATCGCGTCGCTGCGCGCGGCGGCCGTCGCGGCAGCCGCCGCCGGCAAGTGGGACCTCGCGCGCGTCGGGTTCGAGAAGCTCGTGCGGCGGCGGCCGTGGGATCTCGACGCGCGCTACCGGCTCGGCGCCGCGATGTGGCAGGTCGGCGATGCGGCCGCGGCCGAGAAGCAGCTCGAGCAGGTGACCGCGCGCGAGCCCGACAACCTGCCGGCGCGGCGCGTGCTCGTCTTGATCCACAGCTCGCGCAGCGACACCGCGCGCCTCGTGCGCGAGCTCGAGGCGATCGCGGCGCGCGCGCCCGACGATCTCGACGTGCAGAGCGATCTCGCGACCGCGTACGGCGCGCTCGGCCAGTGGCCCAAAGCGATCGCCGCGCTCGACAAGGTGATCGCGCACCGCGACAACGATCTCGCGCTGCTCGTGCGGCGCGGCGACGCCGAGCGCAAGACCGGCGACTGGAAGGGCGCGATCGCGTGGTACGCGAAGGCCGGCAAGCTCGCGCCCGAGTCGAGCCTGCCCGGGTTCGCGATCGCGCAGGCCGAGTTCGACGCCGGTCAGCTCGCCGACGCCATCCGCATGTACACCGGCCTGCAGAGGTATGTCGCCGATCAGGCCGCGGCCTGGCAGGCGCTCGGGGCGATCGCGCTCGTGCAGAACCGGCCCGACGACGCGGCGTGGTACCTGCGGCGCGCGGCGGCGGCCGAGCCGCGCAGCCTGGTGACGCGGCAGGCGCTGATCGCCGCCGAGCTCGCGCGCAAGGACACCGCCGCGGCGCTCGCGCAGCTCGAGCCATCGCTCGCGGCGTGGCCCGGCGACGGCGCGCTGCACTACCTCGCGGGGATCGCGCACGCGCTCGCGGGAGAAGGCGGGCCGGCGCGCGACGAGCTCGTGCACGCGCTGCAGCTGTCGCCGGGCATGCCGGCGGCGCGCGACGCGCTCGGCGCGCTCGATGCCGGCGGCAGCGCGACGCTCGCGTTCACGCCGACGCTCGCGCGGCCGTGGGGCGACGGCGACGCGATCCAGGCCGCGCTCGATCGCTACGCGCGCGTCGCCGCCGAGATGGCGCACGCGCGCAAGGACTATCAAGATCGCGTGCTCGGGCTGCTCGGTGCGGTCGGGCGCGGCCCGGAAGCGAAGCCACGGCCGAAGACGTGCCCGATCGGCGACATCGGGCAGGCGTGGCACGAGGCGCAGATCGCGCTCGCGAAGTTCGATCGGCTCGGCGTCGACCTCGAGCGCGAGCAGCGCTTCCTCGCGCGTCACGACGACCTCGGCCTGACCGCGGGCCTGTTGCCGAACGCGCGCAGCGAGATCGCGGCCGCGAAGAAGAGCTATCGGCTCGCGCTCGCCGACGCCGCCGAGCTCCGCGCCGAGTGGGTGAGGGGCGTGGGCCCGGAGCTGCGCGCGCTGGGCTGCAGCGACGCGTTGCTCGAGGCCGCGGCGAAGGATCCGTCGCGGTATCACGTGATCGAAGAGGACCGGCCGCCTGCGGTGCCGGTCCACGCGCCGCCGCGCGCGAAGCCGCGCACGACCTTCTTCGTCGACAACACCGGCTGCCCCGATCCCGTCGAGGTCTGGATCGACGGCGCGCTCGTCGGCCAGGTCGCGCCCGGCCGGCGCAGCGCGCTGGTCGCCGACGGCGGCGATCGCACGCTGTGCCTGCTCGTGCCGGGCGCCGCGCAATGCGGCGACCGCGGCACGGTGCGCCAGATCTACCTCCACGACGGCTGGAGCGTGACGATGCACTGCCCGAAGGCGATCAGCCCGTAGCGGCGTCTCCGGCGCGCTCGCGCGCTATCCTTCGTGCGTGCACTTCCCGCACCTTGCCTTCGCATCGCCGCGCGTGCTGCCGCGCGCGGACAAGCTGCCCGGCCGCGTGGTCGTGCTCGATATCGCATTCGCGGCGACGGTCGGGACCAGCGTCTCGTTCGAGCTCGTGACCAAGCCGTTCCTCGACGGCCTCGGCGATCGCCTCGCCGCGTGGGTCGATCATCACGATCACGAGCGCCACCGCGACTTCGCACGCGATCCGCGCTTCGTGCTCGCGACCAAGGCCGAGCACGGCGCCTGCCCCGAGATGGTCACGCCCGAGCTCGTCCGCCACACCGGGCCGATCGATTCGATCCTCACGCACGTCGATCTCGACGGGTTGTACGCCGCCGCCAAGTGGATCTTGGACGGCCGCGAGCCCTACGCCGGCGCCGACGACGACGCCCGCGCGGTCGACACCCGCGTCGGCACGCCCGGCGCGATCGCGACTCGGATCGACCGCGCGCTGCGCGCGCGCTTCCGCGACGATCAGCTCAAGCGCGCGGTCGTGCAGTTCCTGGTCGCCGGCATGAAGCCGGGCACGCACGACGACGTGATCGCCGACGCCGCCGCCGAGTTCGAGCGCCGCGACGCCCGCACGCGCGAGCTCGCGCGCCGCTTCACGATCCGCGGGCGGGTCGCGGTCGTCGATACCGCCGGCGCGCAAGGTCAGTTCGACAAGACCGACCTCTTGCTCGCCGGCCAGGACCGCGCGCCGGTCTCGATCGTGCGTGACTCCGGCATGCTCACGATCGCCGCCGCGTTCGACTCGGGCTGGGACTTCGTGGCGCTGTTCGAGCTCGGCGGGGGCATGCCGACCCGCGTCACCATCCCGGACGAAAAGCTCGAGTCCGTCATCGCGAAGATCAACGCGGCTCCGGATCCGGCCGCTCGCTGATTCGTGCCATCGTGCTTGCGCCGGCGGCGGTCATCCGCTATAACGGCGGCCACGTAAAACATCACGGAGACAGCTCATGGCACTTCAGCTAGGCGACGAGGCACCCGATTTCACGGCCGACACGACGGAGGGCAAGATCCAGTTCCATAACTGGATCGGGAACGGCTGGGCCGTGCTGTTCTCGCACCCCAAGGACTTCACGCCGGTGTGCACGACCGAGCTCGGCCGCGTCGCCCAGCTCAAGCCCGAGTTCGACAAGCGCGGCGTCAAGGTCATCGGCCTGTCGGTCGACCCGCTCGGCTCGCACAAGGAATGGAGCAAGGACATCCAGGACGTCACCGGATCCTCGCCGAACTTCCCGTTGATCGCGGACTCGGACCGCAAGGTGGCGTCGCTCTACAACATGATCCACCCGAACGCGAACGACACGCTGACGGTGCGCTCGGTGTTCGTGATCGGACCCGACAAGAAGATCAAGCTGACGCTCACGTACCCGGCCTCGACCGGCCGCAACTTCGACGAGCTGCTGCGCGTGATCGATTCGCTGCAGCTGACCGCGAAGCACAAGGTCGCGACGCCGTCGGACTGGAAGCACGGCCAGGACGTCATCATCGTGCCATCGCTGTCGGATGACGACGCCAAGAAGCAGTTCCCGGCCGGCTGGAAGACGCTCAAGCCGTACCTCCGGGTCGTCTCGCAGCCGAAGTGAAGTAGACTGCGGTCGATGACGATCGAGCGCCGTCCGCTGCACGTCGAGCGTCTCGATACGCTCGACCGCGTCGCCGACGAGCTGCTCGAGGCGTACCTCGATCCCGACGCACGCGAGATGCAGCACATCGGCAGCTACGAGCTGCCGACCGAGGCCGGCGTCGAGCGCGCGGTCGAGATCGCGCGCGAGCTGCTGTTCCCCGGCTACGCCGGGCCCGACGTGCCGCGCAGCGACCGCGCCGAGCTGCGCGCGCTCCTGCGCGGCCGCGTCGAGGAGCTGCGCATCACGCTGCAGCGCCAGGTCTATCGCGCGCTGCACCACAAGCGCCAGCAGATGCTCGGCAAGAACGAGCTCGAGTGCGCCGACTGCACGCACCGCGCGGACTCGGTCACCGAGCGCTTCCTCGCGCGCTTGCCCGATCTGCGCGCGCAGGTGCGCCTCGATCTACGCGCGGCGTACGAGAGCGATCCGGCGGCGACCGGCATCGACGAGATCCTCCTGACGTACCCCGGTACGTACGCGATCGCGGTCTATCGCATCGCGCACGCGCTCGGGCTCGAAGGTGCGGTGATCGTGCCGCGCATGATGACCGAGCTCGCGCACCGCCGCACCGGCATCGACATCCACCCCGGCGCCGAGATCGGGGCGTCGTTCTTCATCGATCACGGCACCGGCGTCGTGATCGGCGAGACCACGCGCATCGGCGACCGCGTGCGCGTGTACCAGGGCGTCACGCTCGGCGCGCTCACCGTGCCTCAGGGAGAATCCCGACCCGACCCGGGCCACCGCCGCCATCCCACGATCGAGGACGATGTCGTCATCTACGCCAATGCGACGATCCTGGGCGGGGATACGGTGATCGGCAGGGGCTCGGTCATCGGCGGCAACGCGTTCATCACGAGCTCGGTCGCGGCCGGCACGAAGATCTCCGGCTCGGGGCGTACCGCTCGGTAACTCCGGCCGAACCCCGCAGCCCGCGGCCCGCAGCCCCTTTCTTTGGCTTCGGCGCGTCCATGTTAAGATCGGACGGGGTCCATGCCGGAAGCCGACCAACTACGCCCGCGCACCGGGACGCGTCTGCGTGCCGAGGCGCCGCCGGGCATGCAGCTGGTCGGCGAGGAGGGCCGCAAGTCGATCGGCCGCTACGAGGTCGTCAAGACGATCGGCAAGGGCGCGATGGGCGTGGTCTACAAGGCGCGCGATCCGCTGCTCGATCGCGTCGTCGCGGTCAAGACGATCATGTCGCCGCAGCAGCAGGGCCGGCGCGTGCGCTCGGCGTTCCTCGAGCGCTTCCAGCGCGAGGCCAAGGCCGCGGCGAAGATGTCGCATCCCGCGATCGTCACGATCTTCGACGTCGGCGTCGACGAGGACACCGGCGCGCCGTTCATGGTGCTCGAGTACTTGCCTGGCGAGTCGCTCGCCGATCGCCTCGATCGCGTGCGCATCCCGCTCAACAAGTGCGTGCAGATCGGGCTCGATCTCGCGAGCGCGCTGTCGTTCGCGCACCGCCAGCGCATCGTCCATCGCGACGTCAAGCCGGCGAACGTGCTGCACGCGGGCGACAACCGGTGGAAGCTCGCCGATTTCGGCATCGCACGCCTGCCCGACAGCGACCTCACGCAGGTCGGCATCTTCATGGGCACGCCCGGTTACTCGCCGCCCGAGGCGATCCGCGAGGGTCGCTACACGCCGCAAGCCGACGTTTTCGCGTGGGGCGCGGTGATGTACGAGCTGCTCAGCGGGCGCATCCCGTACGAAGGGCCGGACACCAAGACCACGAACGGCTACGTCGTGCAGGGCAACGCGCCGTCGCCGACGCGCCACGATCCGTCGATCCCCGAGCCGCTCGCGGCGATCACGATGACGGCGCTGCAGCCGAGCGCGACGACGCGGTTCAAGGACGGGCAAGACGCCGAGCAGGCGCTGCGCCAGGCGTGGGAGCGGTGCTTGACGCAGGGCCTGGTCCACCCGGCCGTGCTGGCGATGGAAGAGACGTCGCACGACAAGGCGGCGGTGCGCTTTCACGAGGCGAAGGGCGTGGTCGCGCGGCCGTCGCCGCAGTCGCTCCCGAGCATGGGCGACTCGGGCGAGGTCACCGCGATCGACGCGAAGTCACTCGGCGCGACGGCGGTCGTCCCGCCCAAGTCGGGCAAGCAGCTCGTCGTCGAGGCCGGCCGCGTCCGGGTCGGCGACGACGATCCGACGATGCTGGTCGTGCGCGACGACCTCAAGCCGAAGGCGGACGCCACCGCGCGCGGGCTCGGCCCGACCAGCGGCAAGCCGCCCGCCGAGAAGACCGACAGGAAGGCCGTGCTGAAGCAGGACGCGACCCCGGTCACCGAGCGCCAGCGCGGCGCGCTCGACACCGAGGTCGATCGCGCGGCCTCCCCGCCGGTGATCGGTAAAGCCGTCGCCGAGCGCAACAAGGGCATGGGCAAGGGCAAGTGGATCGTGCTCGCGATCGTGCTCCTGCTCGCGGCCGGCGCGGTCGGGCTGTACTACGGCGGCGTGCTGCCGCTGTAAGGCGGCGGGCTTCGGCTTCGGCTCACGGCAGCGGCTCACGGCAGCGGCTCACGGCAGCGGCTCACGGCAGCGGCTCACGGCAGCGGCTCACGGCAGCGGCTCACGGCAGCGGCTCACGGCAGCGGTCGCGGCACCGGATGTCGGCCCACGGCAGCGGCAGCGGTCAGCGTTCGACCCACCGCACGACCTCTTCCGCACACCCCCAGCACAGCGTGAACCCCGCGCCGCCGTGGCCGTAGTGGTGGACGACGCGACCGTCACGCGCGATCCGGACCTCCGCGCGATACGGGCGCAGGCCGGCGCGCTCGCGGCGGATCGCGCCGATCGCGAGGCCGAGCGCGCGGGCATGCGCGACGACGCGCGCGGTGAGCTCGCGATCGAGCTCGACGGGCGCGCCGGGGGGGTACGGGCGCGAGCAGCCGCCGAGCACGAGCGAGTCGCGGCGCGGGATGACGTAGAACAGCTCGCTGCCGTCACCGGCCACGCGATGGTCGGTGATCGTCACGCCGAGATCGACGTCGCCGCGGTCCGCGATCGCGACCTGGCCGAACAGCGGGAACAGCGCGTCGTCGCCGACCAGCTCGCGCGCGCCGAGACCGGTGCAGTTGACGACGATGTCGCCGCGCTCGGCCGCGAGATCGATCACGGCGCGGCGCTCGATCGGCGCGGCGAGCCGCGACGCGAGGTACGGCAAGAACCGGGCGGGCTCGGCGCGCGGCGCGCGAAACCGCCACGCCGGCGGCGCGCCGGTGACCGGCGCGGGCGTGCGCTCGACGTCGATGTTCGCGGCCCACCACGGTCGCTCGCCGTCGTCGTCTTCTTCCCGGGTGATCTCGTAGCCGGCGAGCACGTCGACGCCGGCCTCGGGCGCGTCGCGCGCGAGCTGCTCGAGCCAGTCGCGCGTGCGCGCCGCCCACGCCGCGACCGCATGTTTCGGACCCGCGCGGTACGGAAACCACACCGCGCCGGCGACCGCCGACGTCGTCGCGTCGCCGGTCTCGGCCGCGACGATGCGCACGCGGTGGCCGCGCTGCTCGAGTGCGAGCGCGGTGACGAGGCCGATCACGCCGGCCCCGACAACGGTGACTTCCATCGCATTCAGTGTAGCGTTTCTGGGTGTCGTCGCTCGAGATCGCGCTGCTCGCGCTCGCCGCGCTCGCGGCCGGAACGGTCGATGCGATCGCCGGCGGCGGCGGGCTCGTCACGTTGCCGGCGCTGCTCGCCGCCCACGTGTCGCCGCTCGCGGCGCTCGCGACCAACAAGGGCCAGAGCGTCTTCGGATCGGGCGCGGCGCTCGTCGCGTTCTGGCGGGCCGGCCGCGTCGATCGCAAGCAGGCGCGGTTCGCGTTTCCGCTCGCGTTTGCCGGGTCGCTCGCCGGCGTCGCCGCGGTCTCGCGGATCTCGAACGACGCGCTGAGGCCGATCGTGCTCGTGCTGCTCGTCGCCGCGGCCGCGCTGCTCGTCGTCAAGAAGCCGACCCGCGGGCCCGAGCTGGAGCGGGGCGGGCTTGCCCCGACCCGCGGGCCCGAGCTGGAGCGGGGCGGGCTTGCCCCGACCCGCGGGAACGCCACGCCGGTGCCGCACTGGGGCGTCGCGGCCGGGTTGGCGTTGCTCCTCGGCGCGTACGACGGCTTCTTCGGCCCGGGCGTCGGCACGTTCCTGATCGTCGGGTTCGTCGCGCTGTGCGGGCGCAGCCTCGTCCACGCGAGCGCCGACGCGAAGGTCGTGAACTTCGCGTCGAACCTCGCCGCGGTCGCCGCGTTCGCGTACGCGGGCGAGGTGCGGTGGGAGATCGCGCTGCCGATGGCGGTCGGGCAGCTCGTCGGCGGCGTGCTCGGCGCGCACCTCGCGATCAAGGGCGGCGCGCGGGTCGTGCGCGTGCTCGTGCTCGTCGTGTCGGGCGCGCTGGTCGCGAAGCTCGCGTACCAGCTAGCGACCGGCTCGTAGCGATCGCACGAGCTCGGCCTGACCGTCGGCGTGATAGCTCGAGCGCACGAGCGGCCCGGCGACGACGTGGACGATGCCGGCGTCGCGCGCGAGCTGCTCGAGCTCGGCGAACTCGCTCGGATGGACGTAGCGCTCGATCGGCAGGTGCTGCTTGCTCGGCGACAGGTACTGGCCGAGCGTGACGATCTCGACACCGAGCCGCGCGAGCTCGCGCAGCACCTCGTGCACCTCCTCGATCGTCTCGCCGAGGCCGAGCATGAGCCCGGTCTTGGTCACGGCGCCGCGCGCCCGCGCGTGCTCGAGGATGCGATAGCTGCGCGGATAGCTCGCCTGCACGCGGACCTGGCGCGACAGCCGCGGCACGGTCTCGAGGTTGTGCGCGAACACGTCGGGATCGGCGTCGAGCACGATGTCGACGAGGTCCGTGCGCCCCTTGAAATCGCCGGCGAGCACCTCGAGCGTCTCGGCCCAGTGCGCGGCGCCGAAGTCGGGCAGGTCGTCGCGGTCGACGCACGTGATCACGGTGTGCTCGAGCGCGAGGCGCGACAGCATCTCGGCGACGCGGCGTGGCTCGTCGCGATCGGGCGGCAGCGGCCGGCCGGTCGTGACGTCGCAAAATCGGCACGAGCGCGTGCAGATGTCGCCGAGGATCATGATCGTGAGCGCGCGGCGGCTCCAGCACTCGCCGATGTTCGGGCAGCTCGCGCTCTCGCACACGGTGTGGAGCTCGAGCTCCTTGACCATCGCGCGCAGCTCGAAGTACTCGGGCTTGGTGGGCAGCTGGGCGCGGATCCACTCGGGATGGCGGCGGCGCGGGGCCGCCGCCACCACCGGCAGGTGCACGCGCTCGTCGCTCATACCGCGCTGTGTAGCAGGTTTAGGCGGTCTGATCGAGCGGGCGGCGATACGTGACCTGGACGTGGTCGACGTACTGCGCCAGCTCGTCGAGCACGCGCGTGATCGTGACGCGATCGGCGTGGCGCGCGCCGTGGTCGAGCCGCGCCGCGAGCCGCGCGATGCGGTCGATGCCGTGGTCGTTGGCCGCCGCGCGCAGGCGGCGCGCGAGCTGCCGTACGCGCTCGAACTCGCCGGCTGCGCATGCAGCGGCCGCGTTCCGCGCTTCGCCTCGACAGGCGACGAGGAACGGCGGGATACGATCGGCGAACCACGGATCGGCGACGACGATCGGAAACCGCGTCCACGGCAACGGCGAGATCGGCGCGCGCGGCGCGGCCGGGGGCGCCTCGCCGACGCTGCGGTTGCGTCCGTTCGCCTTCGCGGTCAGGAGCGCGTGGTCGGCCTTCGCCAGCAGATCGGCGACGACCGTGTCGGGCTGCGCGCGGCACGTCGCGAACCCGACGCTGATCGTCACGACGCGCGCGCACCTCGATTCGGCATGCGGGATCGCGAGCGCCTCGACCGCGCCGCGCAACCGCTCGGCGACGATCGCCGCGCCGCCCGCGTCGGTGCCCGCGAGCACCGCGATGAACTCCTCGCCGCCGTAGCGGCCGAGCACGTCCGATGGCCGGCGCAGCGAGCCGACCATCGCGGCGCACGTGCGGCGCAGGCAGCCGTCGCCGCCGCCGTGCCCGTAGCGCTCGTTGTACGCGTGAAAGTAATCGAGGTCGACCATCACGACCGAGAGCGGCCTACCGTCGCGCGCCGAGCGCTTCCACTCGGCGTCGAGCAGCGCGAGCGCGTGCCGGCGGTTCGCGATGCCGGTCAGCGAGTCGACGCACGCGATCCGCTCGAGCTGATGCTTCTCGCGCTCGATCGCGCGCAGGTGATCCGCGAGCTTGCGCTCGCGCCGCGCGCGCCGCAGCCGTTCGGCGCCGGCTCGCATCGCGGCGCGCAGCCGGGCGACGAGCTCGGCCCGCGCGGCGTCGCGCCGCACGCAATCGTCGGCGCCGGCGGCGAGCACGGGCGCGAGCGAATCCGCGTCGACGATCGCGACGAGCGGAGTGCCGCGCAGGCGAGGCACGAGCCGCGCGCACGCCGCCTCCGGATCGGCGACGTCGATCACGATCACATCAGCCGGCCGGCGGCGCGCGATCACGTCGGCAATCGAATCCGCATAGGCGAGCTCGCCGCCGAGCTCGCCGAGCGCGGACCGGATCGGCGCTGCGGCCTCGCGCCGATCGAGAAGCAAGATCGCGTTGAACAGCACGGGAAGCGTACCCTCCGCGCGCGATGCTTCAAGCGTCGTGCCGCGACGAGAAATACACCGACCCACGATGTGTCATGCCTTGCACATCCTCGGCTTGCGAGGTCGTGCGAGCCCGCACCGCGTGCGCGTGCGCACGTGCGCGCGAACGCGCGGCTACAGTCGGTGCTACAGATCGATCGCGTGACCGAAAGCGTCCTCGGTGGCACCGCGGATCGCCTCGGCAAAGGTCGGATGCGCGTGGATCGTGTACATCAGCGACTCCGCGTTCACCTCGGTCGACTTCGCGAGTGACAGCTCGGCAATGATGTCGGTCACGGCGGGCCCGATCAGGTGCGCGCCGACCAGCGCGCCGGTCTCGGCGTGCCAGATCACCTTCACGAACCCGGTGGTCTCGCCCGAGCCGACGGCGCGGGCGAGCGCTCGCCACGGAAACCGGCCGACCTTGATCGGCAGATTCTGCGCCTTCGCCTTGTCCTCGGTGAGGCCGATCGACGCGATCTCGGGATGGCAGTAGGTGCACGCGGGAATCGCGTCGTACTGGAGCGGCTCGGCGTGGACGCCCGCGATCTTCTCGGCGACGAACACGCCTTCGGCCGAGGCGACGTGCGCGAGGCCGCGGCCGGTGACGTCGCCGATCGCCCACAGGCCGTCGCCGCAGCGGTTCTCGCGGTCGGTCTGGATGAAGCCGCGCTCGAGCTTCACGCCGTGGGCTTCGAGGCCGATGCCTTCGGTGTTCGGCGCGACGCCGACCGCGACGAGCAGGATGTCGGCTTCGAGCGCGATGCGCGCGCCGCCGCCGGCCGGCTCCGCTTCCATCTTCACGCGATCGCCGTCCCGTTTCGCGGTCGCGAGCTTGTGGCCGACATAGAGCTTGATGCCGCGCTTCTCGAATGCCTTGTGCAGCTCGCGGCTGACCTCGGCATCCTCGTTCGGCACGAGGCGCGGCAGGAACTCGACGATCGTCACCTCGGTGCCGAGCGTGCGATAGAACGACGCGAACTCGACGCCGATCGCGCCGGCGCCGAGCACGACCATCGACCTCGGCTGCTGCGGCAGGGTCATCGCGCGCCGGTATTCGATGATGCGCTCGCCGTCGAGCTCGATGCCGGGGAGCGACTTCGCGCGCGCGCCGGTCGCGAGGATGACGTGCTTGGCCTCGACGATGCGCTCGCCGACCTGGATGCGATGCGGCTTCCACGCGCCTTCGCGCGGCAGCAGCTTGCCGGTGCCGACGATGGTGTCGATCTTGTTCTTGCGGAACAAGAAGCCGACGCCCTTGCTGATCTTGTCGGAGATGTCGCGGCTGCGCTGGATGATCGCGGGGAAGTCGGGGCGCGCGCCCTCGACGATCACGCCGAACTCCTTCGCGCGCTGCGCGTGCTCGAGGATCTCGGCGCTCTTGAGCAGCGCCTTGGTCGGGATGCAGCCCCAGTTGAGGCAGATGCCGCCGAGCTCGGCGCGCTCGACGCACGCCGTGCGCAGCCCGAGCTGCGCGCACCGGATCGCGGCGACGTAGCCGCCGGGGCCGGAGCCGATCACGACGACGTCGTAGGGCGCGGCCGCGTCGCTCATAGCGCGAGCGACTCGGGGTGCTCGATCAGCTCGACGAACGCGGCGAGCCAGCGCGCGCCGAGCGCGCCGTCGATCACGCGGTGGTCGCACGACATCGTCACCGTCATGCGCTTGCCGATCACGATCTGGTTCCCCGCGACGACCGGCGCTTCGACGACTCCGCCGATCGCGAGGATGCCGGCCTCGGGCGGGTTCAGGATCGCGGTGAAGCGCTCGATCGCGTACATCCCGAGGTTCGAGACCGTGAACGTCGAGCCCGTGATCTCGGGGCCCTTGAGCGCCTTGCGCTTCGCGCGGTCGGCGAGGTCGCGCACCTCGGCGGCGATCGCGCCGATGCCTTTCTGATCGGCATCGCGCACGACCGGCGTGACGAGCCCGTCGTCGATCGCGACCGCGACGCCGACGTGCACGCGGTGAAACACGCGAATCGCGTCGCCTTCCCATGCGGCGTTGCACTCGGGCACGCGGCGCAACGCGAGCGCGACGGCCTTCACGATCAGGTCGTTGACCGAGACCTTGCCGCGGTCCCCGAGCAGCGCGTTCAAGCGCTCGCGGAAGCCGAGCATCGGCGCGGCGTCGAACGTGCGCATCAGGTAGAAGTGCGGCACGTCGCGCTTGGCCTCGGTCAGGCGCTGCGCGATGCGCTTGCGCATGTTCGAGGCCGGGATGTCGGTGTAGTCGGCGTCGGTGTCGGGCGCGAGCTGGCGCGCGGTGCGGACCGCGAGCGCCTGGCTCGCGGGCGCGGGCTCTTCGATCGCGGGCGCAGCCACGGGCGCAGCGGCGCGCGCGTGACCGTTGCCCGATGCCGCCGCGCGCACGTCGCGCTCGACGATGCGGCCGCCCGGGCCGGAGCCGGTGACGTGGCGGAGATCGATGCCGAGCTCGATCGCGAGCGTCTTCGCGAGCGGAGACGCCAGCAGGCGGCCGGCGGCGGCGGGTGCGGCGGCGGCAGCGGCAGCGGCAGCGGCGGCGGGTGCGGCAGCGGCGGCGGCAGCGGCAGCGGGTGCGGCA
>Ga0335083_10001481_pt1 | contig 32192 bp, 27 predicted proteins | sample Lox_Sample_42_FD_206716 | JGI IMG/M metagenome (GOLD analysis project Ga0335083, IMG submission 206716) | Soil microbial communities from Loxahatchee National Wildlife Refuge, Florida, United States - Lox_Sample_4.2 | ecosystem: Environmental > Terrestrial > Soil > Wetlands | place: USA...
GGGCCCCTCGCGTGCGGCCGCGGCCGCGGCGGGTCTCCGCGTGCCCGGGGGGGGCGCGGGCCGGGGGGCGCGCCCACCGCCATGCACCTCACGAGCAGGGCTTACCGTGATCGGCGTGGGCGCCGGCAGCCTTCGCCTGCGCCTCGGTCATGTACTGGCCCTTCTTGGTCTTGCCGTACCAGACATCGCCCGGGCAGTGATAGACGTTGCTGTCCGTGTTGAGCCACACCTGTCCCGGGCCACCGCCCGGAGCGGCCTGCGCGGCCGCCGCAGTCGGTGCTGGCGCGCGAGCCGGGGCCGCCGCAGGAGCTGCGGCCGCGGCCGGTGCCGCTGCAGCGGCGCCGGCGGCTGACTTGTTGACGCCGCCATGTCCGCTGCAGGCGCCACGACCACCCTTGGACGACGTGCCGTCGTTGCAGGTGACCATGGTGGGCGCGGCGCTCGTCGCGGCAGCCGCAGGCGCTGCGCTTGCGGCCGCTGCCGCCGGGGCTGCCGTGCCGGCCGCCGCTGCCGCTGACTTGTTGACGCCGCCGTGCCCGCTGCAGGCTCCCTGGCCGCCCTTGGATGAGGTGCCGTCCTTGCAGCTGACCATGACGGGCGCCGCGCTGGTGGCGGCAGCCGCGGCAGGTGCGCTCGCGGGCGGTGCCGGTGCAGCCGCAGCGGCGGCGCCGCCGCCAGACTTGTCGACCCCGCCGTGCCCGCTGCAGGCTCCGCGACCGCCGTGGGGCGAGGTCGTGCCGTCCTTGCAGGTGACGCTGGCCGTGCTCGCCGCGGGAGCCGGCGCGGCCGGCGGTGCCGCGGCTGTGCCGCTCGCAGCAGCGGGTGCCGCGGTGGTGGCGGCGCCGGCGGCGGACTTGTCGATACCGCCGTGTCCGCTGCAGGCACCGCGACCGCCGTGCGGCGAGGTCGTGCCGTCCTTGCAGGTGACGGGCGCGGCAGCGTCCTGTGCGGGCGCGAGCGCGGGGGCGAGGAGCAGTGCTCCCGCGAGCAGCGTCCCCCAGGCGAGGCGCATGGAATTCCTTACGTTCATTGGCAGTTCTCCCCGCGGGTGAGCGCTTATTTTGGGCGAGCGCAGAATACCGCAATCCATTTGGAGGCGGTATCGCGCCCGCCGCGGCAGCCCCGCGCGGACGGTGTAGGCTTGTGCGCCGTCCAACACTCACGCAAGGGTCCACCGCGATGCCCTCGACCAAGCAGCCGCTCCTCATCCTGGGATTGCTCTGCCTCGCCTGGCCGGCGCTCGCATCCGCGGCGTGGATGGATCGCACCGAGGCGATCATGGGCACGCGCATCTACGTGCAGCTGTGGGCGGATGATCAGGCCAAGGGGGCGGATGCGATCGATGCGGTGATGAGCGAGATGCGCCGCATCGATGACCTCATGAGCCACTACAAGCCCGACAGCGAGATTTCGAAGATCAACCAGCTCGCCAACAGCCAGCCGGTGCAGGTCGACAAGGAGCTCTTCGACCTCATCAAGCTCTCGACGCACTACTCGCAGATCACCGAGGGGGCCTTCGACATCACCTACGCGAGCGTCGGCTTCCTCTACGACTTCCCCAAGCACGTGCATCCCACCGAGGCGCAGATCAAGTCCGCCCTGCCGGCGGTCAACTGGCGCAACATGCTGCTCGATGAGGCCCACCACACGGTGCGCTTCGAGCATCCGGGCATGCGCATCGACCTGGGCGGCATCGGCAAGGGCTACGCGGTCGATCGCTGCATCGACATCCTCAAGGCGCGCGGCATCACCCACGCGGTGGTCACCGCCGGTGGCGACAGCCGCATCCTCGGTGATCACATGGGACGGCCGTGGCTGGTGGCGATCCGCCACCCCGATGACCCGAGCAAGGTGGTGACGCGCATCCCGCTGTCGGACACGGCCATGTCGACCTCGGGTGACTACGAGCGTTATTTCGATGAGGACGGCGTGCGCTACCACCACATCATCGACCCGCACACCGGGCACTCGGCGAGCAAGGTGCGCAGCGCCACGATCCTCGCGCCGACCGCGACGCAGACCGACGGCATGTCGAAGACCGCCTTCGTGCTCGGGGCCGAGAAGGCGCTCGAGATCATCAACCGCATGCCCGAGTACGATGCGGTGTTCATCACCCCCGAGGGCAAGGTGCTCTATTCCAACGGCCTGCGGCCTCCCAACCCGCGACCGGGCGAGGAGCCGCCGGAGGCTACTGCGACGAGCCCCCGTGGCTGAGCCTCAGTAGCGCATCGACCTCGGCCTCGGCTTCGAGCCAGTCCTCGGTCTCGCGACCGGGTACGAACCCGCGCCGCTCGGCGCGCAGGTAGGCGCTCGCGGCGATCATCGCGTGACGCGCCTCGCGCGTGATGCTCACGCCGGCGGTCACACTCACCACGGGTGCAGCGGCGGCGGGACCGCGGCGGCGCGGTGCCGGAGGCAGGGTCGGCGGCTGGGGCGCATCGCTCGAACGTCGGCTGGCCATGAACTCCTCCTTGGACATGTAGCGACGCGCGCAACTGTGCGCGCGCGCGAGCACCTCGCGCAAGCACCCTGTGGGCGCAGCTGCGGCCGTGCGCGGCGGGCGTCAGCGGGAGCGAGTGCGCGCAGGTGTGCTGCGCAGGGCGTGCCTGCTCAAGTCCTTGCGGGGCAAAGCTCGCGGGCATTCTCGGCGCACGGCAACGCGCGTGGCGCAGGCGCGCTCACGGTGCGGCTGAGAAAAATTCACGCGTGGGTAACGGGCGCTACTTGTGGCGGCGCCTGCCGCGGGTGCGCGCGGGGCCAGCGAGCTGCGTGCCGCTCAGGTGGCGCAGGTAGGCCCGGAAGTCCTTGCCGAGCGCCGGATGGCCGAGCGCGTACTCGACCGTGGCCTGCAGGTAGCCGAGCTTGCTGCCGCAGTCGTAGCGCTTGCCCTCGAAGCGATAGGCATACACGGCCTCCTCGCCCATGAGGGCGGCGATGCCGTCGGTCAGCTGGATCTCCCCGCCGGCACCGCGGCCGAGGCGCTCGAGGTGCTCGAAGATCGCCGGCGCGAGCACGTAGCGGCCGACCACCGCGAGGTTCGAGGGTGCCTTGTCGGGCTTGGGCTTCTCGACGATGCTGCGCACCCGGCTCACGTGCGAGCGGTCGGCCTCGACCGCGACGATGCCGTACTTCTCGGTGTCCTTGTGCGGCACCAGCTGCACGCCGAGCACGCTCGCTCCCTTGGCCTCGTAGACCTGCGCCATCTGCTCGAGGCAGGCGACCTCGCTCTTGATGAGGTCATCCGCGAGATGCACGAAGAAGGGCTCGCGCCCGACGGCCGGCTGCGCACACAGCACCGCATGCCCGAGGCCGAGGGGTGCGGGCTGGCGGATGTAGATGCAGGAGGCGTAGGCCGGAATCACGCTGCGCAGCTGGTTCAGCAGGTCGCTCTTGCCCTGCCGCTCGAGCATGGTCTCGAGCTCGGCATCGGAGTCGAAGTGATCCTCGATGGCGCGCTTGGAGGCGCCGGTGATGAACACCAGGCGCCGTGCGCCGGCGGCGAGCGCTTCCTCGACCGCGTACTGGATGAGGGGCTTGTCGACCACGGGCAGCATTTCCTTCGGGCTCGCCTTGGTCGCGGGCAGGAAGCGCGTGCCGCGCCCGGCCACGGGAAAGACGGCCGTGCGGATCGGCGCCTTGGAAGTAGTCCTCATCGGGGGGCCTCGGGATTCGACTGCTTACTTCTGGCGCGGCAGTTTAGCCGCTCAGGGGGCCCCCGGTGGGACCTGCGTCGCGAAGCTCATCTGGTAACACAGTGTCAGGATGGGCGCACGACGTGGTCGGCGCGCTCGGCCCACTTGAAGACCGCCGGGCGCATGCTGTCCCAGGAGCGGCACTTCGGGCAGCGCCAGTACCAGCCGACGCTGTTCAGCCCGCACTCATCGCACTGGTAGCGTCCGCCGGCATCGCCGATGCGGGTGAGGAGCGTGGCGAGCGAGTTGGCCTCGGCCGCCGATTCCACCCCGAGCCCGAGCTCGGCGTTGATTCCGGTGAGCCGCGTGACCTCCTGGGCCGGCACCGCGGTGGCGAGCAGCCAGGTGAGCTGGCGCGGGCTGACGCGCCCGCTCTGGCGCAGCCGCCGCCCGAGTTCGTTCAGCACGTCGCTGCCGCCGGCCCGCGGGGCGACGGCAAACACGGAGGGGATGATCTCGAGTGCGAGCCCCGGGGAGGTCTCCAGCGCATGCAGGTAGAGCAGCAGCGCCTGCGGGGCATCGCCTGCGGCATCGGCGATGCGCGCGGTCAGCATGTCGGCCCGCGGCAGCTGCGGCTGGTGGGTGCGGGCCTGGCGTAGCAGCGTCGCCGCCCGCTCGCCCTCCCCCTGCAGCAGCGCCTGCTCGGCGAGCTCGCACAGGTAGTGCGCGGCGACCTGCGCACGCTCGAGCTGCAGCGGCGGCGGCAGCTCGTGGAAGACCTTGAGCGCCTTCGCCCAGTCACCCTGGGCCTCGTAGATGCCCTCCAGGTGATCGAGCGCGGCGCGGCGGTAGTCGCGCGAGGCGGCGAGCTCCTCGAACACCCGCTCGGCGCGGTCCATGAGTCCCGCGCTCTGGTAGTCCAAGGCAAGCTCGAAGGCCGCGCGGTCGCTCAGTGCCCCGCCGCCGTGATCACGCAGCCGCGAGTGGATCGCGATCGCGCGGTCGACCTCGCCGCGCCGGCGGAACAGGCTCCCCAGAGCGAACTGGATCTCGGCGGCATCACCGTCGGCCTGCGCCATGCGGGCGAAGATCTCCGCGGCGTGGTCGAAACGGTCGTTGATCAGGTGATCGAGGCCCTCGTAGTAGTCGCGCGGCAGGCGCACGGTGCGCTGGGCACCGTTGCGGCGCCCGAGGAAGTACGTGGCGAGGCCGACCAGCATGAAGGCCAGCGCCAGGAACATCGGGGGCAGTTCGAACACGCAGGCAGCCTAGCAGGTTGCCCCGCGGGAAGGGATGGCCGCGCGGCGCCGGCAGCGCCGCGCGGCCCCGGGGGTCTCAGTCGCGGATCGGCCGGTCGGCGCCGTCGTTGACCCGCTCGCGCAGGTCCTTGCCCGGCTTGAAGTGCGGAACGTGCTTGCCCGAGAGCGCCACCGCCTCGCCGGTCTTGGGATTGCGTCCCTGGCGCGGCGGGCGAAAGTGCAGCGAGAAGCTGCCGAAGCCCCGGATCTCGATGCGCTCTCCCTGCGAGAGCGCATCGCTCATGATCTCGAGTATCTGCTTCAGCGCGAGCTCGACATCCTTCGCCGGCAGATGCTTCTGCTTGGCGGTGATGATCTCGATGAGTTCCGACTTCGTCATTGCGCTCTAGCGGGGCTCTCCGGAACCGATGTGCTCCTTGAGCAGGTCGCCCAGACTCGTGCCCGAGGGTGCCTGCTCGGAGCGGTAGCTCTGCACCGCCTCCGCCTCCTCGTGAGCCTCCTTGGCCTTGATGGAGAGGGAGATGGTGCGCGACTTGCGGTCGACGCCGGTGAACTTCGCCTCGACTTCCTCGCCGACCTTCAGCACCGAGCGCGCGTCCTCGACGCGATCGCGACCGAGCTCGGAGGCGCGCAGCTGCCCCTCGATGCCGTTGCCAAGGTCGATGATGGCGCCGCGGGCGTCGACTTCCTTCACCACGCCCTTGACGATCGTGCCCTTGGGGTTGTCGGCGATGTAGGCCGAGAACGGGTCCTTGGCGAGCTGCTTGATGCCGAGCGAGATGCGCTCACGCTCCGGATCGATGGACAACACCATCGCCTCGAGCTGCTGGCCCTTCTGGTAGTTGCGCACCGCCTCTTCCCCGGGCTGGTCCCAGGAGATGTCCGAGAGGTGCACCAGGCCGTCGATGTTGCCCGGCAGGCCGATGAAGATGCCGAAGTCGGTGATCGACTTGATCTGCCCGCCCACCTTGTCGCCGCGGTTGTAGTTCTCGGCGAACTCCTTCCACGGGTTGGCCTGGCACTGCTTCAGGCCGAGGGAAATGCGCCGGCGCTCCTCGTCGACGTCGAGCACCATGACCTCGACTTCCTGGCCGGTATGCACCACCTTCGCCGGGTTCACGTTCTTGTTGGTCCAGTCCATTTCGGACACGTGCACCAGGCCCTCGACGCCGTCCTCGATCTCGACGAACGCGCCGTAGTCGGCGATGTTGGTGACCTTGCCGAACACGCGCGTGTTGGGCGGGTAGCGCCGGGCGATGTTCTGCCACGGATCGGCGCCGAGCTGCTTGAGACCCAGGCTGACGCGCGAGCGCTCGCGGTCGAACTTCAGGATCCGCACCTCGACCTCATCGCCGACCTTCACCACCTCGCTCGGGTGCTTGACGCGCTTCCACGCCATGTCGGTGATGTGCAAGAGGCCGTCGATGCCGCCGAGGTCGACGAACGCACCGTAGTCGGTGAGGTTCTTGACCGTGCCGCGCACCACGGCGCCTTCCTGCAGGTTGTCCATGAGCGCCGAGCGCTCGGCGGAGAATTCCTGCTCGACCACGGCGCGGCGCGAGACCACGACGTTATTGCGCTTCTGGTCGAGCTTGATGACCTTGAACTCGAGGGGCTTGCCCTCGAGGTAGGAGGTGTCGCGCACCGGGCGCACGTCGACGAGTGAGCCGGGCAGGAACGCCCGCACGTTCTCGATCTCGACCGTGAAGCCGCCCTTGACACGCCCGGTGATGACTCCGGTGACGATCTCGGACTTGTTGAACGCCTCCTCGAGCCGAGTCCACGTGCGGGCCCGCTTGGCCTTCTCGCGCGACAGGCGCGTCTCGCCGGTGCCGTCCTCCACCGAGTCGAGCGCGACTTCCACCTGGTCGCCGGCCTTGACCTCGACCTCGCCGCGTTCGTTCTTGAACTGCTCGAGAGGGATGACGGCCTCGGACTTGAGGCCTACGTTGACGATGACGACGTCGCTGGTGACTTCGACGACGAGCCCGGTGAGGATCATCCCCGGGCGGATGCGCTGGTTAGCGAGACTTTGCTCGAAGAGCTGGGCGAAACTTTCTGTCATACCTTCACTTCGCACGCCTCGTAGTGCGTGCCTGTACTGGAGCCGGGTCCTTCGGGTCCAGGAAAAAGCAACGGGCACCCGCATCCTGCGTGTGCCAACCTCAAATCACCTTCCGTGCGTATCGCGACGAGCGGCTAACGGGGCCACAAGCCTTGCGCGGCCCCCAGTTCCAGCACCCGGCCCACCACCGCCCCGACGGACATGCCCGTCGAGTCGATCACGCAGGCATCGGCCGCCGGCCTCAAGGGTGCGACCTGACGGGTCTGGTCCCTTGCGTCCCGCTCGGCTATCTCGCGCGAAAGGGCGGGAAGGCTAACATCGGAACCCTTGTCTTTCAACTGCTTATGCCGCCGCAGGGCCCTTTCCTCGGCCGTGGCCGTCAGGAAGATCTTAAGGGGGGCCCCGGGGAAGACCACGGTGCCCATATCGCGGCCGTCGGCGACCAGTCCGGGCGCCTGGGCGAAGGCTCTCTGGCGCCCCAGGAGGGCGGTACGCACCTCGGGCCAGGCCGCCACCCGCGAGGCTCCGGCACCGGCGGACTCGGTGCGGATGAGTCCCGTGACCTCGTCCCTCCCGAGGAATACCTGCTCGCTGCCATCGGCGGCCGCCCCGAAGCGCACCGCCATGGCAGCCGCCAGAGCCGCATGTCCGGCGCGGTCCTGCGGCTCAAGGCCCGCGCGCTCGCCTGCGAGCGCAACCAGGCGGTAGAGCGCGCCGCTGTCGAGCAGGTGCCAGCCGAGGTGCGCGGCGAGCGCACGGCTGATCGTGCCCTTGCCCGAGCCGCTCGGGCCGTCGATCGTCACCACGGCAGGCACGGGGATACTCATCGCGCCTGACAGCGTGCCGTCAGGCGGCCTCGATCTGCAAGCCGGCCGCGCGGGCCGTGGCGAGGAAGCCCGGGAAGGAGGTGGCGACGTTGGCGACGTCGGTGATCTCGAGCGGCGCGCGCGCGCGGAGCGCTGCGACCGCAAAGGCCATGGCGATGCGGTGATCGCCCAGGCTGTCGATGGTGCCGCCGCCAAAGCCCTGCGCACCGCGCAGCCACAGCCCGTCCGGCAGCAGCTGGTTCTCGATGCCCAGCACCGACAGTCCCGCGGCCATCGCCGCCAGGCGGTCGCTCTCCTTGACCCGCAGCTCGTGCGCGCCGCGCACGACGGTCTCCCCGCGCGCGCAGGCGGCGGCGACGAAGAACACCGGGAACTCATCGATCGCCAGCGGCACGAGCGCCTCGGGCACGCGGATGCCGCGCAGCTCGCTCGCGCGCACCTCGAGATCGGCGACCGGCTCGGCCCCGGGGGCAGCTCCGGCCCGCGGGTGCACCCGGATGTCGGCCCCCATGCGCTGCAGCAGCTCGAGGAGCCCGGTGCGCGTCGGGTTGATGCCGACGTCGTTGAGGATCAGCGGCTCGGCGGCCGCGAGACAGCCGGCCACGAGGAAGAAGGCCGCGGAGGAGAAGTCCGCGGGCACCGCGATGCGAGTGCCGCGCAGACGCTGACCGCCCTCGAGGGCGATCACCGCGCCCTCCTGCAGCACCTCGGCGCCGAAGGCACGCAGCATGCGCTCGGTGTGATCGCGCGAGGGGGCGGGCTCGGTGATGCGGGTGCGCCCGGCGGCATTGAGCGCCGCCAGCAGGATCGCGGACTTCACCTGCGCGCTCGCCACCGGCAGGGTGTACTGGATGGCATGCAGCGCGCGCGAGCCGCGCACCTCGACCGGCGGGCGCCCCTCGCGCGTGCCGAGCTGCGCCCCCATGAGCCGCAGCGGCAGCGCCACGCGCTCCATCGGGCGGCGCATGAGCGAGGCATCGCCGCTCAGGGTGGCGGTCAACTCCTGCCCGGCCAGCAGTCCCATCATGAGACGCATCGCGGTGCCGGAGTTGCCCATGTCGAGCGGCGCGGCCGGTGTGCGCAGGCCCGCTTCGCCCACCCCGCGGATGTGCACCTCGGTAGGCGCCGGGTACTCGATCTGCACCCCCATCGCCGTGAGCGCACGCCCCGTGGCGAGGCAGTCCTCGCCGTTCAGGAAACCCGTCACGTGGCTCTCACCCTCGGCGAGCGCTCCGAGCATCAGCGCGCGGTGCGAGATCGACTTGTCGCCCGGGACGCGCACGCTGCCGGCGACCGCCCCGCCCGGGGCGAGCCTGAAGCGCGCGGCTGCGCCTGAGCTCACAGTACGGCCCGGGGGTAGGAGCCGAGCACGCGGAACAGCGAGGCGCGCTTCTTGAGAGCGGCGAGGGCCTTGGCGATGTGCGCATCCTCGGCGTGCCCCTCGAAGTCGATGAAGAACACGTAGTCCCACTTGCGCCGGCGCGAGGGACGCGACTCGATGCGCGTCATGCTGATGCCGTGCTTGGCGAGCGGCTCGAGGAGGCGGTACAGGGCCCCGGGCGAGTCGGTGTGACCCACCGACACCAGGAGCGTGGTGCGGTCCTCGCCGCTGCGCGAAAAGAGCTTGCGCCCGAGCACCAGGAAGCGCGTGGTGTTGTCGGCACGGTCCTCGATCTCGGCGGCGAGGATCTTGAGTCCATAGACCTCGGCGGCGGTCTCGCCGGCGATCGCGGCGCTGCCCTGCTCGTCGCGCGCGCGGCGCGCGCCCTCGGCGTTGCTCGCGACCGGCACCTGCTCGATGCCCGGCAGGTGCTCCTCCAGCCACTCGCGGCACTGGGCGAGGGATTGCGGGTGCGAGCACACCCGCACGATGCGCGACAGCGAGTCCATCTCGCCCATGAGGTACTGGCGGATGCGCAGCTCCACCTCCCCGCAGATCAGGAGCGGTGAGCTCAGGAAGCGGTCGAGCGTGTGGTTGACGGTGCCCTCGGTCGAGTTCTCGATCGGCACCACCCCGAAGTCAGCGTTGCCCGCCTCGACCTCGTGGAACACCTCGTCGATCGAGGCGAGCGGCAGCGCGCGCACCGAGTGCCCGAAGTGATTGAGCACGGCGGTCTGGGTGAAGGTGCCCTCGGGGCCGAGAAAGGCCACCTTGAGCGGCTCCTGCTGCGCCAGGCACGCCGACATGATCTCGCGGAACAGCCGCAGCACCTCGGTATCGGCGAGCGGCCCCTCGTTGCGCTCGCGCGCCCTTCGCAGCACCTGCGCCTCGCGCTCCGGGCGGTAGAAGTCCACGGCGCGCCCGGTGGCGGCCTTGGAGATGCCCACCTGCTGGGCGAGGCGCGCGCGCTCGCTGATCAGGCGGTGGATGTCCTCGTCGACCGCATCGATGCGGGCGCGTACCGCCTCGAGATCGACCCTGAGCGGCCGCGCCCCGGGCACGGCCGGCGCGCGCCGTTTGCGGCTCGTCTTCTTGCTCGGCCCCATCGCTAGCGTCGCCCCCCTGAAATGCGCCTCACACGATGCGCGCCGAGAGCACTCCCTCGATGGCGCGGATGCGCGCCAGCACATCTTCACCCACCGCGCCGTCGGCGTCGATGAGCGTGTAGGCGTACTCGCCGCGCGACTTGTTCAGCAGGTCGGCGATATTCAGCCGGGCGGCGGCGAGGCAGGTGGAGATCTGGCCGACCATGTTCGGCACGTTGCTGTTGGCGATCGCCAGGCGCGTGGTGTTCGGCACCCGTCCGAGGATGGCCTCGGGGTAGTTGACGCTGTTCTTGATGTTGCCGTTCTCGAGGAAGTCGCGCAGCTGCTCGGCCACCATCACCGCGCAGTTCTCCTCGGCCTCCCCGGTCGAGGCGCCGAGGTGCGGCAGGGTGATGACCTGCGGGTGGTCCTTGAGCGCCGCGTTGGGAAAGTCGCACACGTAGGCGTGCAGGCGCCGCGCGGCGAGCGCGGCGAGCACCGCCTGGTCATCGACGATGCCGCCGCGGGCGAAGTTCAGCAGCGTCCCGTCGGCCTTCATGAGCGCCAGACGCGCCGCGTTCACCAGGTGGCGGGTGGCATCGTTCAGCGGCACGTGCACACTGATGGCATCCGAGCGCGCGAACAGGTCCTCGAGCGAGCGCGCCTGCTCGACGCTCGAGGAGAGCTGCCAGGCGCGCTGCACGGTGATCTGGGGATCGTAGCCGAGCACCTTCATGCCGAGCGCCAGGGCGGAGTTCGCCACCTCGACGCCGATCGCCCCAAGTCCCACCACCCCGAGCGTGCGCCCGGGAAGCTCGAAGCCGACGAAGCGCTTCTTGCCCGCCTCCACCGCCTGATCGATCGCCTCGTCGTCGCCGCTGAGGCTGCGCGCGAACAGCCACGCCGGGCCGATATTGCGCGCCGCCAGGAACAGCCCCGCCAGCACCAGCTCCTTCACGGCGTTGGCATTGGCCCCCGGGGCGTTGAAGACCGGGATGCCGCGGCGGCTCATGGCCGCGACCGGGATATTGTTGACGCCGGCGCCGGCGCGGCCGATGGCGCGCACCGCGGCGGGGACCGTGAACTGGTGCATGTCCGCCGAGCGCACCAGGATCGCATCGGGGCTCGCGACCTCGGCGCCGACCTCGTAGCGCTCGCGCGGCAGGCGCGCGAGCCCCTTGGGGCTGATGTTGTTGAGCGTGAGGATGCGGTAGGTCATGGCGCCTTCAGCCGTGCCGGCGCTCGAACTCGCGCATGAAGGCCACCAGGGCCTGCACGCCCTCGAGCGGCATGGCGTTGTAGATCGAGGCGCGCATGCCGCCGACCGAGCGGTGGCCCTCGAGGTTGACCAGGCCCGCATCGCGCGCCTGGGTGAGGAAGCTCGAGTCGAGCTCGGGCTCGGCGAGGGTGAAGGGCACGTTCATCCACGAGCGGCACTCGCGCGCCACCGGGTTGGCATAGAAGCCCGAGGCATCGATCGCCCCGTAGAGCAGCTGCGCCTTGGCCTCGTTGCGCACCGCGATCTCCGGCAGCCCGCCGAGCCGCTGCAGCCACTTGAACACCAGCCCCGCCATGTACCAGGCGAAGGTCGGCGGAGTGTTGAGCATCGAGCCCTCGCCGCCCATCTGGCGGTAGTCCCACACCGCGGGCGTGCCGCGGCGGGCGCGGCCGAGGAGCTCATCGCGCACGATGACCACGGTGAGCCCGGCCGGGCCGATGTTCTTCTGCGCGCCGGCGTAGATCACCCCGAACTTCTGCACCGCGATGGGGCGCGAGAGCAGCGTCGAGGACATGTCCGCCACCAGCGGGACGTCCCCGGTGTCGGGTACGTACGGGAACTCCACGCCGCCGATGGTCTCGTTCGGGGTGTAGTGCAGGTAGGCGGCCCCGGGGCTGACGCGCAGCGCCGCCGCGCCGGGGACGGTGGTGTACTTCGAGGCGGCCTCATCCGCGATGACGTTGACGCGCGCCAGCTGTCCCTTGGCCTCGGCGATCGCCTTCTTCGACCAGGCGCCGGTGTTCAAGTAGTCGGCGGCCGCCTCGGCGGCGGCGAGATTCAGCGGCACCGCGGCGAACTGCGCCGTCGCCCCGCCCTGCAGGAACAGCACCTGGTAGCCGCGCGGCACGGCGAGCAGCTCGCGCAGGCGGATCTCGGCCTCCTCGGCGCAGGCGACGAAGGCCTTGCCGCGGTGGCTCACCTCCATCACCGACATGCCCGAGCCGCGCCAGTCGGTGAGCTCCGCACGAGCCTCCTCCAGCACTTCCAGGGGCATGGTCGCCGGCCCCGCGGCAAAATTAAATACGCGCACGGCCCCTCGTTCGGGTCGCTGCCGATCACAGCATCAGGGAATATCCGATCTTAGCAACGCGCGGCGGGCGCGGTTTAGATCTTTTGGGTCTTTAGGAATCGCTCGCCGGCTCGCCCGCACCCGCCTCGGATCCGGTACCGGCCGCGGCACCCTCCTCGGTGGCCTCCAGGCTCTCGACGCGCTCGATACCCACCAGCCGCTCACCCTCGGCGAGGCGGATCAGGCGCACGCCCTGGGTGTTGCGGCCCTGCACCGAGATCTCCTCCACCGTGGTGCGTACCAGCGTGCCGGTGGAGCTGATCAGCATGATCTCCTGGCCGGCCATGACCTGCAGCGCCGCGACCGTGAAGCCGTTGCGATCGGAGGTCTGCAGCGCGATCACCCCCTGGCCGCCGCGGCCGTGGAGCGGGAACTCCTCGAGCGGGGTGAGCTTGCCGTAGCCGGTGGCGGAGGCGGTGAGCACGTGACCCTCGCCCACCACGATGAGCGCGATCAGGTCGTGCCCGGGGCCGAGGCGGATGCCGCGCACGCCGGCGGCCTCGCGCCCCATGTGGCGCACCTCGTTCTCGTGGAAGCGGATCGCCTTGCCCCCGGAGGACACGAGGATGATCTCGCGCTCCCCGTCGGTGAGGGCGACCCCGACCAGCTGGTCGTTGTCGGCGAGGTCGACGGCGATGATGCCGCTCGAGCGCGGCCGGCTAAACGCAGCCAGCGGGGTCTTCTTCACGGTGCCGGCGCGCGTGGCCATGAAGACGAAGTGCTGCTCGTCGTACTGCTTCACCGGCAGCAGCGCGTTGATCTTCTCGCCCTCCTCCAGCGGCAGGAGATTCACCATCGGCTTGCCGCGCGCGCCGCGGCCGGCCTGCGGCAGCTCGTAGACCTTCAGCCAGTACACCTTGCCGCGGTTGGAGAAGCACAGCACCGTGTCGTGGGTGTGCGCGACGAACAGCTTCTCGACGAAATCCTCGTCCTTGACGGCGGTGGCGGTCTTGCCGCGGCCGCCGCGGCGCTGCGTCTGGTACTCGGTGAGCGGCTGGCTCTTGGCGTAGCCGGCGTGGCTCAGGGTGACCACCACGTCCTGCGGCTCGATCAGGTCCTCGGTGGTGAGGTCCAGGTGATCGCGGTTGATGTCCGTGCGGCGCGCATCGCCGAACTGCTCGCGCACCTCGAGGAGCTCGGCGCGCACCACCTGCGTGAGCCGCTCGGGGCGCGCCAGGATGTCGGAGAGGTCGCGGATGCTCTCGAGGAGCTCGCGGTACTCGGCGATGATCTTGTCCTGCTCGAGCCCGGTGAGCCGGTGCAGCCGCATGTCGAGGATGGCCTGCGCCTGCGCCTCGGAGAGGTGATAGGACCCGTCACGCAGCCCGAACTCGCTCGCGAGCGCCTGCGGGCGCGTGGAGACCGCGCCGGCGCGCGCGAGCAGCTCGGTGACCGCCCCCGGCGCCCAGGCGCGTGCCATGAGCGCGCCGCGCGCCTCCGCCGGGGAAGCCGCGGCCTTGATGAGGGCGATGACGGCGTCGATGTTGGCGAGCGCCACCGCCAGACCCTCGAGGATGTGGGCGCGCTCGCGTGCCTTGGCCAGATCGTAGATGGTGCGGCGGGTGACGACCTCGCGGCGATGCCGGATGAATGCCTCCAGCATCTCCTTGAGCGACATCAGCTTCGGCTGCCCGTCCTGCAGCGCCACCATGTTGATGCCGAAGACCGTCTCCATCGGCGTCTGCGCGTAGAGGTTGTTGAGCACCACCTCGGTGACTTCGCCGCGCTTGAGCTCGATCACGATGCGCATGCCGTCCTTGTCGGACTCATCGCGCAGGCCGTCGCTGGCGATGCCCTCGAGCAGCTTCTCGCGCACCAGCTGCGCGATGCGCTCGATGAGGCGCGCCTTGTTGACCTGGTAGGGCAGCTCGGTGACCACGATCGCCTGGCGGTCGCCCTTGCCGACCTCCTCGATGCTCACCTTGGCGCGCACCGAGAGGCGCCCGCGCCCGGTGCGGTAGGCGGTGGCGATCTCCTGCGCACCGTTGATGATGCCGCCGGTCGGGAAATCCGGTCCGGGCACGTGCTGCATCAGCGCCGCGAGCGGCAGCGCCGGATCATCCAGCAGCGCGACGCAGGCGCTGATGGTCTCGGTGAGGTTGTGCGGCGGGATATTGGTGGCCATGCCGACCGCGATGCCGGTCTGCCCGTTCACCAGGAGGTTCGGCACGCGCGTCGGCAGCACCGAGGGCTCGAGCTCCGACTCGTCGTAGTTGGGCGTGAAGTCGACGGTTTCCTTGTCGATGTCGGCGAGCAGCTCGTGCGCGATGCGCGCCATGCGCACCTCGGTATAGCGCATCGCCGCCGGCATGTCCCCGTCGACCGAGCCGAAGTTGCCCTGGCCGTCGACCAGCAGGTAGCGCATCGAGAAGGGCTGCGCCATGCGCACGATGGTGTCGTAGACGGCCGTGTCACCGTGCGGGTGGTACTTGCCGATCACGTCCCCGACCACGCGCGCGGACTTCTTGTAGGGCTTGTTCCAGTCGTTGCTGAGCTCGCGCATCGCGTACAGCACGCGCCGGTGTACGGGCTTGAGTCCATCGCGCACATCGGGCAGTGCGCGCCCGACGATGACGCTCATGGCGTAGTCGAGGTAGCTCTGCCGCATCTCGTCTTCGAGACTGACCGGCAGTATTTCGCGGGCGATATCAGCCATTAATCGGGTGCACTCGTACCGGCCCGGTCGGGGCCGAAATAAAGCGGCAATTCTACCACGAAGCACCCTCCGGACCGCGCTCCTGGCGCTAAGAGCGCGTGCCCTCGCCCGCGCAGGGCGCGGCATGCGCCGATATACTGGCGCGCATGCGAAATGCGCTTCCCTCGATGCCATGCGCGAGCCTGCGGAACTGCTGATCGAGCCGCGCTGGCTGCTGCCGATGACCGGCAGCGCCCCCGCGCTCGAGGGCCAGGCGCTCGCGGTGGATGCCGGCCGCATCCTCGCCGTCGGCCCCGCCGCGGAGCTGCGAGCGCGCTACGAGCCGGTCACGCACCTCGCGCGTGCGCGCCATGCGCTCCTGCCCGGCCTGGTGAACGCGCACGTGCGCACGCGCGATGCGCTGCTGCGGGCACTGCCGGCGCGTGCGGTCCACGAGCGCACCGCCACCGCCGCCGCCGACTTCGTGCGCGATGCGGCGCGCCTCGCGATCGCCGAGATGCTGCTCGGCGGCGTCACCTGCTTTGCCGACCTGGGTCCGCACCCCGAGGAGCTCGCACGCACCGCCGCGCAGGCCCCGGTGCGCGCCGCCGTGGCGCTGCCGGTGAGCGAGGGCGGCGCCGGCCCGACCGCGCAGCTCGAGCGCGCCGGGCGGCTGTGGGATGAGTACCGCGCCCATCCGCGCGTCAGCCTGTATTTCGCGGCGCTCGCCGCGCCGACCCTGAGTGATGCCACGCTGACGCGCGTGCGGCGCGTGGCCGATGAGCTCGAGGCGCGCATCGTGCTCGTGCCGGGCGCGGCCGCCGGCACCTGGGAGGCGCAGGAGGTTGGCGACGCCGCCTCCGCGGCGAGCTCCGCGGGCGCCCTGCAGCGCTGCCTGTCACTCGGGCTGGTGCGCCCCGGGTTCGCCGCCGTCATCAGGGAGGCCGCGGACTTAAGCGGCGCCGAGCTGCTCGCCGCCCACGGCGGCAGCCTCATCGTGTGTCCGCAGGCGAGCCTGCGTACCGGGGGCGTGCCGGTGCCGCGCCTGCCGGGGCAGCGCACCGCGCTCGGCAGCGACAGCCCGGCCGAAGTGGGCGCGCTCGACCTGTGGGCCGAGGCGCGCACGGCCGCGCTGCTCTCCGGTCTGAGCGCCGCGGACGCACTGCAGCTGGCGACCGCCGGCGGCGCCACCGCGCTTGGACTCGCCGGGGAGATCGGCACGCTCGAAGCGGGCAAGTCCGCGGACCTGGTGTGCGTCGAGCTCTCAGCGCTCACCGCCTCCAGCCATGCCGGGGTCGCAGATGCGCTCCTGTTCGGGACCGCCCGCGCGCAGGTGAGCGAGGTATGGTGCGGCGGGCGCGCTGCGGTCAGCGCCCAGCGCCTGCTCGCCTTCGACCCCGAGGAGCTCGCCGCCCTGCCGCGCGCCTGGTCGCGGCGCTTGAATCTCGGGGCGGCGGCATGAGCGGCGCGGCCGCTGCGCGGCCCGCGAGCAACGCGGATGCCGCAGAGCTCGCCAAGTTCGAGTCCGTCGCCGGGCGTTTCTGGGACCCGGCGGGGGAATTCCGGCCGCTGCACCTCCTGAACCCGGTGCGCAGCGCCTACATCGCCGGGCGCGCAGCTCTCGCGGGCGCGCGCGTGCTGGATGTCGGCTGCGGCGGCGGGCTGCTGGCCGAGTCCCTCGCGCGTGCCGGCGGGCAGGTCACGGCGATCGATCTGGCGCCGGGGATGATCGAGGTGGCGCGGCTGCACGCCCGCGAGGGCGGCCTGCCGATCGACTACCGCCTCGTGAGCGCCGAGGATCTGGCGCGCAGCGAGCCCGGCGGCTTCACCGTCATCACCTGCATGGAGATGCTCGAGCACGTGCCCGAGCCCGCCGCGATGCTCGGCACGCTCGCGGCACTGCTCGCGCCCGGGGGCTCGCTGTTCGTCTCGACGCTCAATCGCAACCTGCGCTCATTCCTCATGGCTATCGTCGGCGGCGAGTACCTGCTGCGCCTGATCCCGCGCGGCACGCACGAGTACGAGCGCCTCATCCGGCCGGCCGAGCTGGCCGGCTGGGCGCGTGCCGCACGCCTCAGCCTGCAGGGGATGAGCGGCATCGAGCTCAATCCCTTCACTTCCGAGGTGCGCCTCACGAGCGACCTCGCGGTCAATTACCTCGCCCATTTCACGCGGTGATCGAGCACTTCATCTACGCCGTCATCGGCATCACCTTCCTCGCCGGCCTCGTGATCGGCATGCTCGTGAGCCACCTGCGCGCGGCGCGCCGCCTCGAGGCACTGCGGGTCGAGCTCACCGCGGCACAGGTGCGCCTCGAAGCCGAGTCGCTCAAGGAAGCCGAGCGGGTGGCGCTGCTCGAGCAGTCCGAGACGCGGCTGCGCGCCGCGTTCGACTCCCTCGCCGGCGAGACGCTGCGCAGCAACAGCGAGCTGTTCCTGCGTCTGGCGCGCGAAGCGCTCGGGCGCGACCAGGTGGTCGCCGAGGGTGCGCTCAAGGAGCGCGAGGCGGCGATCGCACAGCTGGTACTGCCGCTGCGTACCGCGCTCGAGCGCACCGAGGCGCAGGTGCAGGCGCTCGAGCGCGAGCGGCGCGAGGCCTACTCGAGCCTGCGCACCCAGATCGAGACCCTGGCCGGTGGCCAGGCACAGCTGCAGCGCGAGACGCGCAACCTCGTCACCGCGCTGCGCCGCCCCGAGGTGCGCGGCCGCTGGGGCGAGCTCACCCTGCGCCGCCTGGTCGAGCTGGCCGGGCTCTCCGAGCACTGCGACTTCAGCGAGCAGCTGCACGTCGTCGGAGAAGAAGGCAGGCTGCGCCCGGACCTGGTGGTGCACATGCCCGATGCGCGCGATCTGGTGATCGATGCGAAGACCCCGCTCGAGGCCTATCTCGCCGCGCTCGAGGCGCCGACCGAGGAAGAGCGGGCCCTGCAGCTGAAGAAACACGCGCAGCAGGTCGAGACGCGCGTGCGCGAGCTGGCCTCCAAGAGCTACTGGGCGCAGTTCGAGCGCAGCCCGGAGTTCGCGGTGCTGTTCCTGCCCGGGGACCAGTTCCTCTCGGCCGCCCTCGCCGAGCGCCCCGAGCTGCTCGAGAACGCACTCACCCAGAGCGTCATCATCGCCACGCCATCGACGCTGATCGCGCTCCTGAAGGCGGTCGCCTACGGCTGGCGCCAGTCGGTGGTGGCGCAGAACGCCGCGCAGATCCGCGACCTCGGCCAGGAGCTCTACCGCCGGCTCGGCACCTTCAATGCCCACCTCGGCCGCATGGGACAGCGCCTCGCCGCCGCGGTCGATGCCTACAACTCCGCGGTCGGCTCGCTCGAGCGGCAGGTCATGCCGCAGGCACGCCGCTTCAACGAGCTCGGTGTCACCGCCGATGAGCCGCTGCCGCAGCTCGAGCCGATCGGCCAGCTGGTGCGCAGCAGCGCCGCGGCGCTGGCGGAGCCGCCGGCGGCTCCCGGGGAGGCGAGCGAGCCCGGCAGCCATGCCCACAAGGGCTGAGGCGCCGGCGCGCGCCCTCGCCCGCCTCTACACTCCGCGCGCGCAGCAGGAGATCTTCGGGCTGCTGCTCGCGATCGAGTCGCAGGTGCGCCTGTGCCTCGCGCCGCAGCTCGAGCACCAGGTCGCGCACGCCCGCCTCGCCTGGTGGCACGAGGAGGCTGAGCGGCTCGCGCAGCTGCGCCCCGAGCACCCGCTGACGCGCGCTCTGCTGGCCGCACTCGCACCGCAAACGCCCGCCGCGCACACGAGCGTCGCCGGCTTCGCGCAGCTCGCCCGCTGGGACCTGGCGGCGGCGACTTTCCAGAGCCGCCGCGAGCTCGAGGTGTATTGCCGGCGCTGGAGCGCGGCCGCCCTGGGACCGCTGGCGCAGCTGGCCTTCGGCGATGCGGCGCATCCTGCGACACTGGCGCTCGGTGCGAGCCTGCATGGCCTCGAGCTCCTGAACGAGCTGCCGCTGGCGGCGCGCCGCGGCCGACTGCGGCTGCCGCTCGATGAGCTCACGCAGGCAGGTGTCGCCTCCGCGGAGCTCGCCGCAGCGCCCTTTGGCGCCGCGCTGAGTGGGCTCGTGCGCGGCGCGCACCAGCGGGCGCAGGGCGAGCTCGCCGCCGCGGTCGCGGCGCTCGCGCCGCACGAGCAGGCCGGGCTGCGCGGGGTGCTGGTGTGGGCGAGCCTGGCGGCGGCCGCCTCGCGGCGCGCCGTCGCCGCCTTGCCGCACGCCGCCACTCCGGGTGACCATGCGGGCCTGCTGGATGGCTGGCGTGCCTGGCGCGCCGGCCGGCGCGCACTGCGCGGGCATCTGCGCCTGGGCGGCGCCTCATGAGCAGGGAGCAGGTTTCAGTGAGCGAGAGCTTCGAGCCGCGCAGCCATGCGCTCGCCCCCGACGAGCTCGCCGGGCGCGTGATCGCGATCACCGGCGCGAGCGCCGGCATCGGGCGTGCCGTCGCGCTCGCCGCGGCGCGCCATCAGGCCCAGGTGATCCTCATCGGGCGCAGCGCCGAGCGCCTCGAGGCAGTGCATGCGCAGATCGCCGCGGCCGGCGCGGCCGAGCCCTCCATTGCCGTACTCGATCTGGAGCGGGCCGTCGCCCGCGACTACGACGAGCTCGCCGACGCCCTCGTGCAGCGCTACGGGCGCCTGGACGGCCTGCTGCACAACGCCGGCATCCTGGGCACGCTGACGCCGATCGAGCACTACGACGTGCCCACCTGGTGCCGCGTGCTGCACGTCAACGTGACCGCCGCCTTCGCCCTCACGCAGGTGCTGATCCCGGCGCTGAAGAAGTCCGCCGACGCCTCCGTGGTCTTCACCAGCAGCGCGCTCGGGCGGCAGGGGCGCGCCTACTGGGGCGCGTACGCGGTCTCGAAGTTCGCCGTCGAGGGCCTCGCGCAGGTGCTGGCGCAGGAACTGGAGAACGTGAGCCACGTGCGCGTCAACGTCATCAACCCCGGGCGCACACGCACCGCCATGCGCCGCCAGGCCTACCCGGCCGAGAACCTCGAGTCACTGCCGACGCCCGAGAGCCTGACCGGCCCTTACCTCGCGCTCCTCGGGCCCGCGAGCCGGGGCGTGACGGGGCGCTCCTTCGACGCTCAGGCGCCCTCGGCCGCCGCCGCCTCCGGAGTGAGCGCGTCGAGCTCTTCCGGAGGGAGAGCTCGGACAGCCCCGCGGGCGAGCGTGCGCTCGAGGGCGAGCGGGCCTAAGCGCGTGCGCAGCACCCGGCTCACGAGGGCTCCCTGGCGCTCGATGAGCTGACGGGCCTCCTTGCCGCTCGCGCCACGCACGAGCAGCGTGTACCAGCGGTTGCTTCCCTCCCCGCCCGCCGCCTCGCAGCGCTCAACCGCAAGGGGCGCCCCGTGGTCGAGCACCCCGGAGAGGATCCCCTCGAGCTGCTGCGGGCTGAGCTCCCCGCGCACCCGGATGCTGAACTCGCCGCTCAGAGCGTGCACAACGCGCTGCAGCCGTGCGGCCAGCTCGCCGTCGCCGCACAGCAGCTCGAGCCCGCCGTCCACGCGCGGCATGGGGCTGATGCTGATGAAGCGCCGCCCGGCACGCCGCGGCAGCCGCTCGGTGAGGGCGGTGCGGGAAGTGGCATCCGCCGGCACATCCGCCGGGGTGCGCAGCGGCTCGCCGGGGGAGCGGTGACAGAGGAACACGACGGCGCTTGCCGCGCGGGCGCTCTGGCGCACGCGGCGGCCGTCGAGGCGCACGTCGTCCTGGGGCGTCACCCGCACGCCGAGGCTCGCCGGAGCGCCATTGATGGTGAGGCGGCCGGCGCGGATCCAGGCCTCGGCCTCGCGCCGCGAGGCGAGACCGGCGCGCGCCAGCACCTTCTGCAGCCGCTCGGCCGGCCCCGCGGCCCGCGCCCGCGGCGCGGCGGGCGGGCGCTTGCGCGCCGGCCGCCGCGGCATCAGTCCTCCAGACCGACCGGGGCGGCGACCAGCTCGCGCGAGCTGCCGCCCTCGGCGGACAGCTCATCGTCCTCGCTCCCCTCCTCGCTCTCGGGCGACTCGGGGGATGCCTCCGCCGCGGCCTCCGCGCTCTCGCTCCCCGCTTCCTCGGCCGGCAGCGCCAGCTGCAGGTTGACATCTCCCATGGCCTGCAGCTCGGCGAGCGGCGGCAGCTCATCGAGGCTCTTGAGGCCAAAGTAGTCGAGGAACTCGCGCGTGGTGCCGAGCAGCTCCGGATGGCCGGGCACATCGCGGTGGCCGACGACCCGCACCCAGTTGCGCTCGATGACGGTGCGGATGATGTTGGGATTCACGGCCACGCCGCGTACCGCCTCGATCTCCGCGCGCGTGATCGGCTGACGATAGGCAATGAGGGCGAGCGTCTCGAGCAGCGCTCGCGAGTAGCGTGCGGCACGCTCGGGCCACAGGCGCGAGATCTCGGGCGCGAGCTCGCGGCGCACCTGCACGCGGTAGCCGCCGGCGGTCTCCTTGAGCTCGATCCCGCGCCCGGCGTACTCGCTCACCAGTTCCTCGAGCGCGGCGCGCAGCTCGGCGGTGCCCGGGCGCGAGCGCTCCTCGAACAGCCGCGCCAGATCGGCGAGCGCCACGGGGGTGCCGGCGGCCAGGAGCGCCGCCTCCACCACGTTCTTCACGTAAGCATCACTCATGGGCAGGGTCCTCACTGGCCCCCTCCGGGGCCGGCGCAATCTCGGGCGCATCCGCACTGACCACCCGCAGCGGCACGGCCGGGGTGGCGGCGCGCACGTGCAGCGGCGCGTAGGCCTCGGTCTGCACCACATCGATCAGTCCCTCGCGCATCAGCTCGAGGATGGCGACGAAGGTCACCGTGACGCCCATGCGTCCCTCGGCGGGGCTGAAGAGCTCGAGGAAGGGCAGGAAGCCGCCGGCGCCGAGCCGCGCGAGGATCTCGCTCATGCGCTCCCCGACCGAGAGGCGCTCACGCTGGATGTGGTGGTGCGCGAACATCTGCGCGCGCACCACGACGTCCTTGAAGGCGAGCAGCATCTCCTGCAGCGTCACCTGCGGCAGGCTGCGCACCACCTGGCGCTCCTTGAGCGGCGCGGAGGCCGGCCACAGGTCGCGCTCGAGGCGCGGCAGCGCATCGAGGCCCTCGGCGGCGCGCTTGAAGCGCTCGTATTCCTGCAGGCGCCGCACCAGCTCGGCGCGCGGGTCGAGCTCGCCCTCCTCGGTGAGCTGCGGGCGCGGCAGCAGCATGCGCGACTTGATCTCGGCGAGCGTCGCGGCCATCACCAGGTATTCGCCCGCCAGCTCGAGCTGCAGGTCCTGCATCAGCTCGATGTACTGCATGTACTGGCGGGTGATCTCCGCCAGCGGGATGTCGAGAATGTCGAGGTTCTGGCGGCGGATCAGGTAGAGCAGCAGGTCGAGCGGGCCTTCGAAGGCTTCGAGGAACACTTCCAGCGCCTGCGGCGGGATGTACAGGTCGCGCGGCAGCTGCGAGATCGGCTCGCCGTTGACCACCGCGAAGGGCATCTCCACCTGCTCGGGCGAGGGTGCCGCCGGCGGCGGCACGGCCGGTGCGTTCGAGACGACGATCTTCAGGTCCGGGCGCGGGCTCATGGCGGCGATTCCCCTAGTCCGAGCGCAGGTGCATGGCGCGGCGCACCTCTTCCATGGTCTGGCGTGCCGCTTCGCGGGCCTTCTCGGCGCCCTCGGCCACGATGCCGCGCACCAGCTCCGGGCTGTCCTCGAACTCCTGGGCGCGCTTGCGCATGCCGCTGATCTCCTCGACCACCTTGTCGATGAGCGGCTGCTTGCACTCGAGGCAGCCGATGCCGGCGCTCCTGCATCCGGCCGCCGCCCACTGGCGCGTCGACTCGTCGGAGTAGATGCGGTGCAGGTCGAACACCGGGCACTTCTCCGGGTCGCCCGGATCGGTGCGGCGCACCCGCGCCGGATCGGTCTGCATGGCGCGCAGCTTCTTCACCACCTCGTCCGGCTCCTCGCGCAGCCCGATGGTGTTGCCGTAGGACTTCGACATCTTGCGGCCATCGAGCCCGGGCACCTTCGGCGTCGCGGTCAGCAGCACCTGCGGCTCCGGCAGGATCGTCACCCCGGTGCCCTCGAGGTAGCCGAGCAGCCGCTCGCGGTCGGCGACCGTGATGCGGTTGTTGCTGTGCACGAGCGCCTGCGCGCGCGCCAGCGCCTCGGTGTCGCCGGCCTCCTGGAACTTGCGGCGCAGGGCGCGGTAGTTGGTGGTGTTGCGTCCGCCCAAGCTCTTCACCGCGCGCTCGGCCTTGGCCTCGAAGTCCGGCTCGCGCCCGTAGAGATGATTGAAGCGCCGCGCGGTCTCGCGCGTGAGCTCGACGTGCGCCACCTGGTCCTCGCCCACCGGCACGAAGGCGGCGCGGTACACCAGGATGTCGGCGCTCTGCAGCAGCGGGTAGCCGAGGAACCCGTAGGTCGCCAGGTCCTTCTCCTTCAGCTGCTCCTGCTGGTCCTTGTAGCTCGGCACGCGCTCGAGCCAGCCGAGCGGGGTGATCATCGACAAGAGCAGGTGCAGCTCGGCGTGCTCGGGCACGTGCGACTGGACGAAGAGCGTCGCCACGCCCGGGTTCAACCCGGCGGCCAGCCAGTCGATCAGCACGTCGCGCACGTGCTCCTGCAGGCGCGCGGTGTCCTCGTAGCCGGTGGTCAGCATGTGCCAGTCGGCGACGAAGAAGTAGCACTCGTACTGGTACTGCAGCTCGACCCAGTTGCGCAGTGCGCCGTGGTAGTTGCCGAGGTGCAGCCGGCCGGTGGGCCGCATGCCGGAGAGCACGCGCCGCGCCGGCGCGGGCGAACTCACGCTCCTCCAGCCGGCCGGGCGCGGCGGGGGCGGGAAGGCGAGGGATCAGCGGGGGCGGCGGCGGGCCTCGCGCGGCCCCTGCGGTCGGCAGTGCTCTTCACGGGTTGAGATTATAGCGCACGACCGGTGATCGGGCCGAGCGCACCCTTGCCGGCGCGCACGATGGCAGGCGGGCTCACCGACAGGTCCACCACCGTCGTGGGCTCGGTACCACAGTCGCCGCCGTCGAGCACCGCATCGATTTCGTGCTCGAGGCGCGCCGCGATCTGCGGACCGGAGGTGAGCGGCTCGGCGTCCCCGCCGACGAGTAGCGTCGAGCTCATGAGCGGCTCGCCGAGCTCGGCCAGGAGCAGCGCCACCACGGGGTGCGCGGGGATGCGCACGCCGATGGTGCGCCGGCGCGCGTGCTGCAGGCGCCGCGGGGTCTCGCGGGTCGCCTTGAGCAGGAAGGTGTAGGGACCGGGCAGGCAGGCGCGCAGCATGCGGAACTGCCAGGTCTCCAGGCGCGCGAAGCGGCCGACCTCGGCGAGGCTCGAGCACACCAGCGTGAAGTGATGATGACGGTCGGCGTGGCGGATGCGCCGCACGCGCTCGAGCACGGCGGCATCGCCCAAGTGCCAGCCGAGCGCGTAGCAGGAATCGGTCGGATAGGCGATGAGGCCGCCGTCGCGCACGATCTGCGCCGCCTGCCGGATCAGGCGCAGCTGGGGGCTCACGGGGTGTAACTGCAGGTATTGCGCCACGGGAAGAGGAGCTCTGGCGGCAGGGACCGGTCCGCGTGGAAGTTGCCCGCGGCGCGTGACAATATACGCGGCCCTTTGCAGCAGACACCCTGGCGTTTTTTCAGGACCGTCGACCGACTCCCTCCGCCCATGCAGACTGTGACCGGGTTAGCGCCGCTCGTGGCGTTCTTCGTGAGCTATCGCCTCTACGGCCTGTACACCGCCACGGCGGTCCTCATGGTCGCGATGCTGGCGGTGCTCGCCATCGACTGGCTGCGCGAGCGCAAGATCCCGCCGGTGCACGCGCTCTCGGCCGTGCTGGTGCTGATCTTCGGCGGCGCGACGCTGCTGCTGCACGATCGCGCCTTCATCCAGTGGAAGCCGACGGTGCTGCTGTGGCTGATCGGCCTCGCCTTCCTCGGCAGCTTCTGGATCGGCGCGCAGACCCTCACCGAGCGCTTCCTCGCCCCGGCCCTCGAGCAGCGCCTCGCGGTGAGCCGCCGCACCTGGCGGGTGCTGAACCTCTGGTCGGTGCTGTTCTACGCGCTCGCCGGCGCGGCGAACCTCGCCGTGGCGCACTTCGCCAGCGAGAGCACCTGGGTCAACTTCAAGATCTTCGGCCTCACGTTCCTCACCTTCGCGTTCCTCATGGGGCAGGTGCTGTGGCTCACGCGCGCCGGCACGCCCGTGGAGCCGCCACCGGCGGCCAAGACGGGGGATGCATGAGTGAGGCGGTGCTGGGCGAGCTGCGCGTCGCGCTCGAGCGCGCGCTCGCGCCCGAGAGCCTGGAGATCATCGACGACAGCGCGCGCCACGCCGGGCATGCCGGCGCCCGTGGCGGCGGGCACTTCCGCGTGCGCCTGGTCGCCGCCGCTTTCCGCGGCCACTCAGCCCTCGAGCGTCACCGCCTGGTGTACGCGGCGGTGGCGCCGCTCATGCAGGGCCGCGTGCACGCGCTCAACATCACGGCGCGCACGCCCGAGGAAGAGCGCGCGCAGCCGACGCGGGCCTGATTTCGCCCCAGTCCATTGCATTATTCACCTGGCAACCTACCGGAAAGTTCCTATGAACCATCTGCGCCTCCTCCTGCTCGCCGCCGCGCTCGCCGCGCTCGCGGCCTGCCAGCCCAAGCCCGCCCAGCCGGCCGGCTTCACCGACACCTCGCCTGCGATCGCGACGGTGAATGGCACCCCGATCACGCGCGACTTCTACGAGTTCTACATCAAGGGCATCACCGGCAAGACCTCCGCCGATCTCACCCCGCAGATGCGCGCCACGGCGCTCGACAACCTGATCCGCGCCAAGCTCGTGAGCGAGCAGGCCATCAAGGAGGGCATGGACAGCAAGAGCGACACCGCCTACCTGCTGCAGCTCTCGCGCCTGCAGGTGCTCGAGCAGGCCATGCAGGATCACTACCTCAAGGATCGCCAGGCGACCGAGCAGGAGCTGCGCGCCGAGTATGAGACGCAGCTCGGCAGCATGGCCAAGCTCGAATACCACACCCGCAATATCCTGCTGGCGACCGAGCCGTTCGCGCAGAAGGTGGTGCAGCGCCTGGAGAAGGGCGAGAAGTTCGAGGACGTCGCCAAGAGCGCCTCGATGGATCCCTCCAAGACCAGCGGCGGGGACCTGCCGTGGATGAGCACCGACCGCATGCCGCCGGAGTTCGCCGCGGCGGTCGTGGGCCTGAAGCCCGGTGAGTACACCCACAAGCCGGTGAAGACGCAGTACGGCTGGCACGTCATCGAGCTCGTCGAGACGCGCGACCTGCAGCCGCCCTCCTTCGAGCAGCTCAAGCCGCGCCTCGAGCAGGTGGTGCAGGCGAAGAAGTTCCGCAACTACATGGACGAGCTGATGCGCCAGGCGAAGATCGAGAAGTTCGATCAGGCCGCCGCGCCCGCGGCCGGCGCAGCCCCGGCCGCTCCGGCATCGCCGGCGGCGCCGACGCCGCAGCCGGGCCCGGCGGAACCGGCCAAGTAAGCCCGCGTTGGGCGGCGGCGGCGCGCTCGCGCCGCCGCCGTCCAGCCGGCCGCTTAACTGCGGCCGAGGAGCTTCAGCAGCCCGGCCTCATCGATGACCGGCACGCCGAGCTCGCGCGCCTTGGCGAGCTTCGAGCCGGCCTCCTCGCCCGCGACCACGTAGCTGGTCTTCTTCGAGACGCTGCCACTGACCTTGGCCCCGGCCGCCAGCAGCGCCTCCTGCGCAGCCTCGCGCGTGAGGTTCGCCAGCGTGCCGGTGAGCACGAAGGTCTGGCCGGCCAGACGGTCGGAGCCCTCGCGGGAGGTCGCCTCGAGATCAGGCCACGTCACACCTTTATCGCGTAAGGCCTTGATCACACTGCGATGCTCGGGGCTCGAGAAGAAGGCTGCAACGTGGGCCGCCACGATCGGGCCGACATCCGGAACCTGCTCGATCGCGGCGGCATCGGCGGCCATGAGCCGCTCGAGCGAGCCGAAGTGGCGCGCGAGGGCGAGTGCCGTGGCCTCGCCCACCTCGCGGATCCCGAGCCCGAAGAGCAGCCGCGGCAGCGTCGTGCGGCGGCTGTCCTCGATCGACTTGAGCACGTTCGCCGCCGACTTCTCCCCCATGCGCTCGAGCTTCAGGAGCGTCTCGGCGCTGAGCGCGTAGATGTCGGCAGGGCTCTTGAGCACCTCGTGCTCGACCAGCTGCGCGATCAGCTTGTCGCCGAGGCCCTCGATGTCCAATGCGCGGCGCGAGGCGAAGTGGCGCAGCGCCTCCTGGCGCTGCGCGCGGCAGCTGAAGCCTCCGGTGCAGCGCGCCACCGCCTCGCCGGCGACGCGCAGCACCGGGGAGTCGCACACCGGGCAGCGCTCGGGCAGCGCGACGGGCACGGCACCGGCGGGACGGCGCTCGCTGAGCACGCTGACCACCTCGGGGATGACGTCGCCGGCGCGCCGCACGCTGACCGTGTCGCCGACGCGCACGTCCTTGCGATGCACCTCGTCGATGTTGTGCAGGGTGACGTTGCTCACGGTCACCCCGCCGACGAACACCGGCTCGACCCGCGCCACCGGGGTGAGCGCGCCGGTGCGGCCCACCTGGAACTCGATGCCGCGCACGGTGGTGAGCACCTCCTCGGCGGGGAACTTGTGCGCGATCGCCCAGCGCGGCGAGCGCGACAGGAATCCGAGGCGCTCCTGCTCGGCGCGCGACTCGAGCTTGTAGACCACGCCGTCGATCTGGTACGGCAGGCGCGCGCGGCGCGCCCCGAGCTCTCGGTAATACTCGAGGCAGCCGGCCACGCCGCGCACCGTGCGGGTCTCGGGCGAGACCGGCAGGCCGAGCGCGCGCAGCAAGCCGAGCAGCTCGCTCTGAGCGGCCGGCGGCGCGGCTCCCTCGAGCGCTCCCAGGGCGTAGAAGAATGCCGTCAGCGGCCGCGTGGCGGTGATACGCGCATCCAGCTGGCGCAGACTCCCGGCGGCGGCGTTGCGCGGATTGACGAACACCTTCTCGCCGCGCGCTCGCGCCTCGGCGTTCATGTGCTCGAACCCGGCGAGCGGCATGAACACCTCGCCGCGCGCCTCGAGCAGCGCCGGCGCGGGCCCGCGCAGCCGCTGCGGCACGGCGCGGATGGTGCGCACGTTGGCCGTCACGTCCTCGCCGGTGATCCCATCGCCGCGCGTGGCCGCCTGCAGCAGCTGCCCGTCGCGGTAGATGACGGTGACCGCGAGCCCGTCGAGCTTCGGCTCCGCGACGTAGTCGAGCTCGCCCTCGACCCCGAGGCGCTCGTGGATGCGCCGGTCGAAGGCCTCGACGTCCTCGCTCGTGAAGGCGTTGTCGAGCGAGAGCATCGGGACGCGGTGCACCACCTCGCCGAAGGCGGCGCTCGGCGTGCCGGCGACGCGCTGCGTGGGTGAGTCGGGGGTGATGAGCGCGGGGTTGGCGGCCTCGAGCTCGCGCAGCTCGCGCATGAGGCGGTCGTACTCGGCGTCCGGAACCTCCGGATCATCGAGCACGTAGTAGCGGTAGTCGTGCTGCGCGATCTGCGCGCGCAGCGACGCCGCGCGCGAGGCCGCGTCGGCTGTCACGAGGCCGTTCCCGAGCTCACCCGCTCGCGCAGCCAGGCGATGCGCGAGGGCGTGAGCGGGCCACCCAGCTCATCCTGCAGCACCCCGTGCAGCCGCTCGTTGAGGCTGCGCGCCGTGCCCACCAGCTCATCGAAGGCCTGCGGCGGGGACTTGGGTCCCGGCAGTACCGCGAACAGCGACAGCCCACCGTAGTGCTGCGAGTCCATGGTCTCCGGATCGAAGGTACCCGGGCGATTCAAGCTCGCGGCGCTCAGCACCGCGCGGCTCTCCTCGTCGGGCTTGTGGAAGATGGCGAAGCGCCCGAGCACGAAACCCTCGGCGGCGAGCGCCTGGCGGATCGAGCGGCCGGCGAAACGCTGCGGCTGCTGGGCGACGAGGCGCAGCGAGAGGATGCGCCGCTGCTCATCGGGCGGCCACTCAACCCGCGGCGCCTGCGCCTGCGGCAGCTGCGGCAGCGCCTCGCGCGGCAGTGGCGGCACCGCGGCCGCAGCGCGCAGCGACTCGTGCTCACTGCCGCGGCTCGCATCGCTCGCCGCGTAAGCGCGGGTCTCCTCCGGCTCACTCGCCGCCGCCGCGGCTTCGGGCTCTGCGTCCCCGGGCTCATCCGCGCCCGCCTCGGCCGCTGGCTGCGGCGCGAGGTCGCAGGCCTCGAGCACCGGCACGCCGCGCGCCGCCGGCACGGCGCCACCGACCACCGGCAGCTCGTGCTCGCGCAGCGGCTCGCGCGCGCGGATCTCCGGCAGCGTCAGCGTCGGCTCGCGTCGTGGTGCGTTCTCGAGGAGATCGTGCGGCGCGGGCCGCTCGCTGGCACTGCTCGCGCTCGCCTGCCGTGGGCGGCGCAGCTCCCACAGCACCAGGCCCACGATGAAGGCCACCCCGATCGCCAACAGGATCCAGCGCAGCTCGGTAGTCATGACCCACTCCATCCGCGCCCCCTACACCGCCGCCAGGCGCACGGCTTCATCCACATCGACGGTCACGAGGCGGGAGACGCCCGGCTCGTTCATGGTGACACCGATGAGCTGCGATGCGAGCTCCATGGTGCTCTTGTTGTGGGTGATGAACACGAACTGGATGCGCTGCGACATCTCGCGCACGATGTCGCAGAAGCGCCCGACGTTGTACTCATCGAGCGGCGCGTCCACCTCGTCCAGCAGGCAGAACGGGGCCGGGTTCAGGTCGAAGATCGAGAACACCAGCGCCACCGCGGTCAGCGCCTTCTCCCCGCCCGAGAGCAGGTGGATCGTGCTGTTCTTCTTGCCCGGCGGGCGCGCCATGACGGCGACCCCGGCGGACAGCTTGTCCTCGCCCACCAGCTCCAGATACGCGTGGCCGCCGCCGAAGAGCCGCGGGAACTTCTCGCGCAGCCCGGCGTTGATGCGCTCGAAGGTGTCCTCGAAGCGCGTACGGGTCTCCTTGTCGATGCGCCGCATCGCCTCTGCCAGCGTCTCGAGCGCGCTGGTCAGGTCGGCGAACTGGCTGTCGAGGTATTCCTTGCGCTGCGTGTGATCCTTCAGCTCGTCGATCGCCGCGAGGTTCACCTGTCCGAGCTTCTCCACGTCCGCGCGGGTCTCCCCGAGGCTCGCCTCCCAGCCGGGCACGTCGGCGGCCGGCGGCAGCGCGGCGAGCACGGCGGCGAGCTCGCAGCGCGTCTCGGCGAACTGCTCGGCGAGCGCCGCGCGCCGCACGTGCGTCTCCTGGGCGGCGAGACGCGCGGCCTCCATCGCCTCGCGCGCGAGCGCCACGCGCTGCTCGGCCGCCATGCGCTCCTCGTCCAGGGCGCGCAGCGCCCCCTCGGCCTCCTCGAGCGCGGTACGCGCCGCGGCGAGCTCGCCCTCGATCGCCAGGCGCTGCTCGAGGGCGGCGCCAAGCCGGCCCTGGGCCTGGATGATCGGCTCATCGCCCGAGGCGAGCTCGGCCTCGAGCTCCCCATGGCGGCGGGTGAGCTGCGCGTGCTGCTCGCCCATGCGCGCGAGTCCGACGCTCACCGTTGCCTCGGTGGAGCGGCGCGTCTCGACGCGCACGTGCAGGTCACGCGCGCTGAGCTGCTTCGCCTGCGCCTGGGCGCGTGCCTCGTTCAGGTCCTGGCGGCGCGCGTCGCGCTCGGCGCTGAGCGAGCCATGGCGTCCCTGCAGGCCGGCGAGCTGCTCGCGGGCCTGGGTGTGGGCAGCGCGCGCCCGCGCGAAGGCCTCCGCGGTCAGCTGGTGTTCGCGTGCCACCTCGGCGGCATCAGCGGCGAGGCGCTCGCCGCGCGCACGCGCCTCGGCCTCGCGGCTGCGTCCGGCCGCGAGCGCCGCCGTGAGATCGGCATGCGTGCGCAGCGCCAGCTGGCTCGCCTGCTGCGCCTCCTCGCGCTCGGCCTCGCACTCAAGCAGCGCGCGGCGGGCAGCCTCGAGCGCCTGCTCGGCGCGCGCGACGCGCGCCTCCGCCGCGGTGGCGGTGCTGCGCAGTCCCTTGAGCCGCTGCTCACGCTCGAGCACGCCGGCTCGCTGGTCGGTGCCGCGGCTGACGCGCAGCCACTCGCGTCCGACCCACTCGCCCGCGGGTGTGATGTAGGAGGTCCCGGGCCTGAGCTGGCCGCGCCCGGCAAGCGCCCGGGTGAGAGACTCGGCGGTGAGCACGCCTGCGAGCTGCGCGAGGATTCCCTGCGGAGCGCGCACCCGCGCGGCCAGCGTGCCGCTCGCGCCGCCGGATCCCGGGGCGTCCTCGATGAGCGTCAGGCGGCCGGTCGCAAGCTTGCCGAGGCCCGCGGCGGCGGCCTCGAGCTCGGGAACGCAAACCGCCTCGAGGTAGTCCCCGAGCACGGTCTCGACCGCGCGCTCCCAGCCGGCGTCCACCTCCAGCGCCTGCGCGAGGCGCGCTCGCTCGGCGAGTCCCGCCTCGCTCAGCCACTGGGCGGTCTGGCCGGCGTGATCACTGAGCGCGGCTGCCTGCAGCGCCTCGAGCGAGGTGCGCTCGGCGCGCGCAGCTTCCGCCGCGGTGCGCGACTCCTCGAGCTCGCGCTCACCCTGGGCCTGGCCGGCACGCAGCGCCTGCACGCGCTCCTGCGCGGCCGCGTGGCGCGCGGCGAGCTCCTCGTGGCGCAGCCGCGCGCGGCTTTCCTGGTCGCTGAGCTGGGCCAGCTCGCCGCCGGCACCCAGAGCCGCCACCGCCTGCTGCTCCTCGGCGAGGCGCTGGGCCTGGCTGGCGAGGCGCCGCAGCTGATTCTCGAGCTGCTCGCCGCGGGCGCGCTCGACCTCGGTGGTCTGCTCGGCCGCCCCGCAGGCCTGGGTGTGCGCCTCCCAGCGCTGCTGCCACTCCTGCAGCGCGCGCTCGGCGGCCTCCAGTGCGGCACCGGCCGCGGCCTCGGCCTGCCGCGCGAGCTCGAGCTCCGGAGAGAGCGTGGCGAGCTCGGTGCGCACCTGGGCCAGCT